>LXOW01399015.1_pt1 | contig 33468 bp, 21 predicted proteins | sample 1368591 | NCBI WGS metagenome assembly LXOW01 (sample SAMN04884650, study PRJNA319009) | bovine gut metagenome | isolation source: Cow rumen | host: Bos taurus | place: Italy: Legnaro (PD) | collected 2014-07-09
ATTTCATTTTTCTGAGGACCCCTATGCCAGCAAAGCGCACTATTGAGAACATGAAGATGGGGCCGACCAAGAAGACGGTAAAGTTTTCTGTCCAGTATGGCTCGTTTACCAGCGTAGAGAACCTGTCGGTTGTGGGTGATGACGAATACATTACTGCGCGTAAGATTGCCCGGATTTTCGGAGTATCGCAGGGGTTCATCAAGAAGCTCGGGATCCTTGACCAGATTGACTACATTGTCATGCAGAACCGGACCAGGGGTTACCTCTGGAAGCAGGTCGTCGCCGCGATGCACACCAAAGGGTTCACTGTCCCTGTCCCGTCGCACCCGATGGCCGAGGTCAGTATTGACATGATCATCGCGGACACCGGGGTGGACCGCAAGAACTTTTACAAGCAGATTGCGCTCGGGCGAATCACTCCGCACAGGAAGCCCGGCGAGCCGTGCCTCTATGTTTACATGGGGGAATATGATGCGTTTCTCCGTGGCTATTTCCTCCCGGACAGTCTCCGGTGGATCGGGAGCCAGCCGCTGTATTCAGGCGAGGCTGCCGTGTTCTGCGGTTACATCGACACCGGGGCGTTCAACGCGGCAGTGAATCGCGGGATGATGCCGTCGCTTCGCATCCCGGGTATTAAGGGCGCCCGCCGCAAGTTCACTAAGGCGGCACTGGCATCGTGGCTGGACAACTGCCATAAGACATTCCGCCGGAACCCTCTCCCGGATGCCCTCAATGCCAAGTTGGGCGCCATGTACATGCGCCGCAGTGTCTGGCAGTTCAGGCAGATAGCCAAGTATCTTACCCCGGTCGAAGGCAAGACGGGATATTACACCCGCGAGAGCATGGACAGGTGGTATATGAGGGAGTGGTGCATGGATGCTTACGGCGAGCACCAGTGCTACTACACTCCCGCGCAGATATGCGCGAAGTTCGGACGGACTATGGCCTGGGTGAACGAGTATATCGTCGGCAAGTGCGATGTCTATACCACGCGCCGGTATGTGATGACCCAGGCCGAGTTCAGGAAGAAGTACCAGGGAAAGCCTGACCGTTATCCGCTCATCTTCGGCTACAGCAAGCCCGCCGTGGAGGAAATCGTCAAGAACTCGCCGGAACTGCATGACATCCCGGAAACCGTTCCCGGTGAACCTGGCGTCCACAGACACCCGAGGGGTGTCCTCCAGCTTACGCGGGAGAAGGAAGACAGTATCAAGTCGAAGATTTCCACCGCCAGGAGGAAGCAGGAAAAGCGCAAGGCCAGGGAGAAGGAAGAAGCGGCAGCAGCCGATACACTCAAGATAGACGAGAACAGCCTTGAACTGGCAATCAGGGCGGCCGTCCGCAGGAACAGTCTTGAACGGGATGCGAAGTATCGCGAGAGCCGTCAGAAAGTCCATGCGTTCGAGAAGGAACAGAACGCGATCAGGAACATGCTCGGCATAGCCAAGAAGAGCGTCCGCATTTCCCCGAAGGCGATGATACAGGTCTCGAAGGTTCCGATGAATGTGTACATGGTGCATACGGTTGGCTTCTCGTCGGGATTGTTTACCGAGCGCATGCCGGAACCCGGCGCGTTGGTGGTCAAGTCGCCGGATTTGCATCTTCCGGTGAAGTCCAAGAAGGAACGGTGCAACTCGTTCAGCGTGGTCTCCAACGAATATGACAAGGTCCAGGAACTGAAACCGGCTGCCGTCCCCGCATGGTATGTCCTTGTCGGTGGCAGCACGGTGATCAACGATATCCAGTTCCCCGAGAAGCTGGCTGCCGTGCCAGCGGATGTTGCCGCGGTTGGTGCCTTCGGCTACGAACGGTTCATGCCAGATGGCAGCTGGATGGAAAGCCCGTTCTCCTACGGCATCTATTCGGCATTTGATGTCGATGTTCGCAATAGCGAGTGGGTGATGGGCAAGAAGGGCGTGAACGGTTCTCACCAGGTTGCTGTAATCGACGGCCCGTTTATCGCGGTCAGGGGCATATATGGCGACATACTTGCCGAGCTCAGGCAGTTCTCGCCGCTATGGCAGGGAGATACCGGTCAGCGGCTCATGGCTGCGGTAATTTCCCTTGTCCTTGGGAGGATGGGTCTGAAGCTGATGCAGCTCCCGGTCGAATGCTCGATGTGCAGGCAACAGCCGGTCATGCCCGGGTCGCTCGACTGGAACCGCATCGAGGACACCCTGATTAAGTTCTATAAGCACAAGTAGTGAGTTTTTTGCTATATTTCTACCGAAACACGCGGGCTCTAACCGGGCTCGCAATCACTGAATCGAGATAAAAAATGGCAAGTTTGACATTTTCGGAACAATTTTCTGCGGTCATGCAGAAGCTGGTGAAGGCCCTGCCGAAGTCCCCCGTCCTCATCTTCCGCGAGGATGGGCTTACCCGTATGTCCTATACGAAGAATGGGTTGCTTCTGCACCTCTCGGCTTCACCGGAAGATTTCTCCTATGACGGGAAAATGGTCGGCCTTTCTACATTGTCCGAGTTCAACGACTGCGCGAAGGCGGTCGGTTACCCGAAGGTTGGTGAAATTTCCCTCGTGCGTGAAGTCGCCATGTCCGGCCACGCATACGAGTTCGTCAAGTTCACCGGAAATCACAAGAGATTGCGCTGCCGTCTTGTTGACCTCGCATTTTTCTCGGAAGATAGCCAGCAGGTTCCGTTCGACCGCGAAAGCAACCCGCTGAAACTTGTCGGCAAGCTGTCACTTTCGCAGACTGCAATCAAGGACATCTTCAACTCGCGAAAGTTCGCTCCGGGATGCGACAATGTCACCATCACCTGCCAGGAAAGCAAGATCGTCATCACGCTCCGCGGAACGGTTGGTCAGCAGGTAGACCTTGATTATACCTACCCCTATGTCCAGATCGACCAGGAAGTCGCAGCCCAGGCATACGCAAACTCGATTCTGCGCATGTTCCCGCTCGAAATGTTCCACATGATGGATGCGGTCGGTCTCGATTACGAGATTGAGCTTCGCTATATGCCGGGTCCAAACGGTGGCCAGATGGCTCTGTGCTCATACGCGTCTTTCCCGGGCGTGAGCGGCAACCCGATTAGCGTATATATCGGTTCTGTCGAGGCGGAAGCCGCGACAATCGCAAACATCGACATCATCAGGTAGGGTTATGGGCCAGTCTCATTACATTGATGTTTACGGCTACCGTAACTTCGTCAAGGGCATGCACTCACCGGACGCAATCGTCAAGGTGACACCCCGCCCGTATATTGCGGATGGGCGCCCGCAGTACGAAATTTCCATCGAGGCCGAGTTAAGCGGCGGAGAATCCGATTTTCTTCCGCCGGAAGTTCTCCGGGTGCTTGTCCAGGAGGCTGCCAAGGCCTGCGTGAACAAGTGCGTCGCCCAGATGATGCACATCCGGTTGGCCAAGGACGCGAAGCTCGGCATAGAGAACCTCTACTGGTTGACCGATGGCCGCATGCGCGTCGATAACCATTATAAGGCAGTCCTCATCGGTAGCGATGCCGGGAAGGAGAAGACTTACATGCTTGCTACTCCGGCGCTGATCCGGGAAAGTGCCGAAGGGTTGAGTGACGACGAACTGGCCGACTACCTGATTCAAAGTTTTGCTGGATGGGGAGTTCTCGGATGATTGGTCCTCTCACAGGCAAGGTCACGATTAAGTTCGTGTATCACGATTCGATGAACGCCCGTATTGACTTTTACGGGTCGGTCCTTCGTGACCTGCAAACGGTTCATGGTGAAATATACATGAAGATGCGCTTCTGCGACGAGAACAAGTGGTATCAGTCGAAGAAGCTCGGTCTCAAGAAGAGCGACTGCATGGTCGAGTTCTATGACCGGAAGAACCGTTTGCTCCCCATCGGTCTTATCCCGCGCGTGACATACATGCTCCGGGACCAGTTTGGGAAGTCCATCGTAGTCGGGCTCGATGACCGGATCCGCGAGATGTTTGAACCTCCGCATGGACCAGTGGACGAACATGCCGTCAGGGCATTTGCAAGCACCCTGAAAATCCATAACAGGGCGACTGGCGAGGCGCTGGTTCCGTATGACCACCAGATAAAGCTCGCGACACGGGCATTGAATGGCCGTCGTATCTCGCTCCTGGCATGCACCAGCGCCGGCAAGTCTTTGTCCATGATGATAATTGCCCGCTACCTGCTCGAACGCGAAAAGATGCGCAAGGTGCTGATCATCGTCCCGTCCACTAACTTGGTGGAACAGCTGTTCAGCGATTTCCATGACGACTACGGATGGGATGAGGCGCCGCTTTATTGCACTCTCCTGCACTCCACTTCGTCGGACAAGCTCTCCAAGTCGGAGCGCGAACGGCTCGCGGCATTGCACCTTGGCGAGGAAGCCAAGTTGAAGCCGATAACTATTTCGACATGGCAGACACTCCAGAACAAGAAACCCCAGTTCTTCGAGGTGTTTGACGGTGTCATCGTGGACGAGGCCCATTCGACCAGGGGCGAGAAGCTGCGCGAAATTCTTGCAATGTGCGAGAATGCCAACAACTTCAAGGTCGGTGTTTCCGGTACGCTCCCCGATTCCGGTATTGATGCCGGATTTATCGAGAGCGGCCTTGGGCGCAAGGAAGAGATTGTCAGACTGCATGAGCTCGTTTCCAAGGGCATCCTTACCCCGGTCGAGGTTCACGCAATCTTCCTCCCGTACCCGCAGCAGCTTCGGACCAAGATCAACTCGATGCACTACGATACCGAGTTTGACATGGCCACCGAGACGACCTCCCGCCGGGACATCATTGACATGCTAATCAGTCATGGCTACATTACCACGGCAGAGAACACGGTGATCCTGTTCCGTTACCTGGACAACCTTGAAATGATGGTGAACCACATGGAGAAGGCACACCCGGAGTTCAGCTATTGCGTAATCAAGGGTGATGTTCCTACTGATGAGCGTGAACGCATTAGAAAGACGGTTGAATCTGGCCCGGGGCACATCATTATCGCCACTTACGGGTGCATGCAGCAGGGCGTGAACATCAAGTTGCTTCACAATCTGGTGATGGCGGACCCCGCAAAGACGCCTTACATGGTGGTTCAGTCGATCGGCCGTATCGTGCGCAAGCACAAGAACAAGCCGCTCGCTAGGGTGTTCGACCTGATTGACGATGCGACCTATATCGGCAAGTCTTACCGCGGCAGGCCGCCTTCATTGCAGATGAACACGCTCTATCGGCATTTCTGCCTGTATCGTAAGAGTTACTACGATGCCGATAAGATTCCGGTCCACGCCATCAACCTCGACGGCATCTATACGGTGAGCATCACCCTGGCCGACATCGAGGAGCGTATCGCCAAGGCCATCGAGGCAGCGAAGGGCAAGAAGGCTGGCAAGAACGGCGAGAAGAAGTATGACATGAACACCTACAAGAAGAAATTTTTCACTTAAACGAAGGAGCCTACAATGGCAGAACAGATTAAAGTTCAGTATCTTGATGAAACGACCAAGCGCCTTAAAATCGAAAAGAAGGGCGACTGGATTGACCTTTACGCAGCAAAATCCATCACTATCCCGAAGGGCGAGTTCGCCATCGTCCCGCTCGGCGTGGCCATGAAGTTGCCCGAGGGTTACGAGGCACACATCGTCCCGCGTTCCTCCACTTACAAGAAGTGGGGCATTATCCAGACTAACCACATGGGCGTGATCGACAACTCTTACTCCGGTCCGAACGACTGGTGGGGAATGCCGGTTCTCGCCATGCGCGATACCGTAATCAACAAGGACGACAAGATTTGCCAGTTCCGTATCGTCAAGCGTCAGCCGGAAATCGAGTTCGTCGAAGGCAAGATGGAAGGCGAAGACCGCGGTGGCTTCGGTAGCACGGGGAGCAAGTAATGCAGTCCGGCCCGCTGACAGAACCGAGGGTCACCTCGTACCCCTATGTACAGAACCGCCTGGTCGTCATTGACTGGGCGTCGCTCTCGTATCACCTCATGTTCTCCATGAAGACACCGAGCGCAAAGAAGATGCTGGGGTTGATGGGTTCGGATGACGAACTCCTCCGGTGGCGTAACCTTATGTTCCAGCGGGTGCTCGACTATGTTACGCTCTTCAACCCCCGGCACATCATTTTTGCCCTCGAAGGCAAGAACGGCTGGCGCAAGAAGTTCGTCAAGGATTACTACTCCGCGCACACCGAGGTGTATGTTGACAAGGAGCATTACTATGTGTGCAGCGACAATTACTGCTACGCCGTGAAGCTCCTTTCCGTTGACGACGAGGGGAACCAGAATTTCCAGGTCGACTCCATTTCGGTGAAGAACCGCAAGTTCCTTACCGAGCAGAACCTGAAACATGTGAAGCTCGGCCGTCTCCCGAAAGAGAAGCAGGACATGCTGTGGGCGATTACGACCGACAGCGGCAAGCCCATCATCCCGTCATACAAGGGCCAGCGAAAGTCGAAGGAATGGCCGTTCTTCGTGGAGAAGTCCTTCTGGATGAACTACAAGGACGAGTTTGCCAAGGCTATCGCTCCGGCGTTCCGTGCAAGGGCCGTCCTGGTCCCGGAGGCGGAAGGCGATGACATCGTCTATGCGTCCGTGCAGAAGTATGCCGGGTCCTGTGATGATGTGATTATCGTTACCAGGGACTCCGACATGAGCCAGATAGATGTGCCGAATGTGAAGATTTTCAACCATGTGTCGGAAACCTTTACGAAGTGCGCCTATCCGAAGGAATACCTGGATGCCAAGGTGCTGTCGGGCGATAAGTCCGATAATATCCAGGGCATGGCGTTCATTGACGAGAAGACGGGCAAGATGAAGCCCGAGAAGGCCAACCAGCTCGGTGAGGGGACCGCCCTTACCCTCCTGGAAAAGTGTCCGGCCATCTACACTGTCGCCAAGGAGAACGGGTGGGACGACCAGTATATGCGCAACCGCACGCTGATCGACCTTAGCCTCGTCCCGGAGGACCTCAAGCCGGTGTTTATCGAGGCGGTGTCCTGTCCCGAACCGGAACGCTGTGACGATTCTGTCGCCGAGCCGAACGGGATTTCGGAGAACCGCATGTCCAGCCTGCGGCAGCTGCGGTCGTTCGGGTTCTATGCGTTAAACGACAAGGCTGTCGTCGATGCGGATCCGAGCATTTTCCGGGCCGAACTGTATCGGAAGGAAGCTGCCTCGCTCGGGGACAATATCACGGAAGAGGAGATTGCCAGTTTCGACAATATCGACATGTTTGCCGGTCCTGGTGTCTCGTTTACCGACTGATGCCTTACATCCCTTACATTCTTACCCACGGCCATACCGGTCGTGGGTTCTTTCGTTCAAAACCTAGTTTCATGGAAAAGAGGACGATATAACATGTATTGTAACTGCCTTCTCCATGTCTTCGGTGACCGCCAGAATGAGGTTGCCGAATGGCTCGATTACCATCTTGCCCTGGGTTTCGATAGCGTCTATGTCTATGACTCGGGCAACCGCCCCTGGCTCGACAGTCTTTGTGAACGATACGGCGACAAGGTTCGCCTGATGCCCCGCGCCACGGATGGCTGGAAAAAGACCCGCGAAATCCTGGGAGACCATCTCTCCAAACGAAAGACTGCCGAATGGTGCGTGGCGCTCTCCGACAACGAGTTCGTGTGGATTGACCTCAGGCAGTGCCGCAACATCAAGGACTACATCAACGCTGCCGCGATGCGCAACGGTGGCAGGGCAATTACCGGCTTCTATGTGTATATGTCCTGCAAGGGGGCTATGCCTAACCGTGTCGGTTCCTCGATTGACTGTTTCCTCCATACCCGCGAAAACCCGCAGGGCATCAAGTCCCCGCATGCTTCTACCGGGTTCGGGGGTGTTACTTTCTTCCTTTATGACCGTGTCGGTTTGCAGCCGCTCGCTGGCTCCATCCAGCCGACTTGCCGGGAATGGCGCGATGCCAATGGCGGCCTCCTGACCCCGGCGATGGTTGCCCAGGTCCAGAGGGACGGTTTCGACCCGTCTCGCTACGCCATGCGCATCTACCGCTACGCAGTCCGGTCCGATAAGGAAATGGGCTATAAGCCGGGCGAACGCCCGACCGGCTACACCAGGCTCGACATGTCGATGCAGCTTGCACGCCAGGCCTTGCTTAATGTGCCGTCTTCCCAGGAAACGGAAGAGATGTTCACGAAGCCGGCCGACTTTAACGAGGCCGAGTTTGCCGCCAAGGAAGGCCCCGCGCGGACCGACAACATCTTCGACACGAACCTTCCGGGCCTCCCGATCACCAAGGCAAAGATAGACCAGCTCATCCTCGAAGGCAACTACCTTGAAGATGTGATTGACTACATTACCGCACGGGGGCATGAATTTGACTACGAACAGCTCGTTGTCGCGTTCAACCGCGAACGCCAGACCATCGCGGACAGCTCCCCGGTATATCGCCAGGTGCAGACGCTGATGGACCAGGGCAAGTCCGCCAAGGAAATCAGTAAGATTACGAACATCGCTGAACCCACCCTTGACCGCATGGCAGCCACGCTCCGTGTCCTCGACATCCGCACGGGTGTCCTGAGTGACCAGGTTGTTGCCGAAGCGGTGAACGCTTTCGAGACTGCAGAGGAACAGGCAATGTCCGCGAAGGAAATTGCCCAGAATGACGCCCGTTTCGCGGAAGTCAACCGCAAGCGTGCCGATGCACAGAAAAAGAGCAGGCTCGCCCGCGCGGCGAAGAAGGCCGGCAAGTCTGTGCCGATCCAGGATGAGGCCGAAGGCGAACCCATCGAAATTCTCGGTAACGGCGAAACCGGTGCCCTTGACAAGGCCCTGGACGAGCTTGGACTTTCCGACGAAATGCCGGATCCGACCGCGATTGCCGAAATCGAGAAAGCCAACCCGGTTGAGGAAAAGCCGGCACCGGTGACGGTGGTAATTACCCCGGAGCAGGCGGTTGCTGAAATCGGGGACGAGACCCCGGCTGCGGTGGACGAGAAACCGGACACGGCGCCTAAGACTGCCCCGAAGAAGGGTAAGAAATAAGGCTCGGCCCGAATTTTGCTATATTTCGTGCGTGGCGATAGCCGCGCACTTTTTATTTCTGGAAAGACTATATGGCAAAGATACAGTTCAAGCGGATTATGTTCCGCAACTTCATGTCCTACGGGGCAAATAACAACACATTCGAGTTCATGGATGGCGTGACCTGGTGCTGCGGTTCCAACGGTTTTGGAAAGTCCACCATCGTCGAGGCAATCAACTTTGCCCTGTTTGGCGATTCTTATCGCGGAACCAACAAGCCCGACCTCATCAACACGATGAACCCCGGCTGCGAACTCGAAGTTGAACTGGAATTTAAGGTCGCCCAGCATGACCGTTTTACCGGTGACGAAAGCTGGATTGATTACCGCGTCATCAGGACGATGAAGGCCGGCAGCAGCGGCAAGACCAGCGGTAAGTTTGATCTTTTCAAGCTCGAAGACAACAAGTGGATTGTCCAGAACAAGCGTGCAGGGTTCTCCCAGGACGACTTCGAGGACAACATCCTCGGGTTTAACGAAGTCCTGTTCAAGAGCGTCATCGCCCTTAACACGCAGGAAGCCCAGCCGTTCATGGAACTCCCGGCGCAGAAGCGCAGGGACATTACGGAAAGCATCATCGACCTCCATACCGGTCCGTGGAAGAAGGCCAACGGCAAGCGCCGCGACGAGGCGACAATGCAGTTTAACCTCGCTACCAGCGAATATAGCCGTCTCGGGCAGGAAATTACCAATCTGGAAGGCATCCTTGGGCAGATGAAGGCCGAACGCCAGTCCAGTATCGAGGACCTCAAGGCTGAAATCAACCGTATCTTCGGCATCATTGAGCAGAACAAGGTCGATGCCCAGAAGGAACTTGCTCCGATTGACGGGATCAATGCGCAGATTGCCGGGTGTAACGACCGGATTACCGCATGCAACACCGAAATCGCGGCCCGTAATGCCAAGATTGCCGAAATTACTGCCAACAAGCAAAAGCTCGCCGGCGAACTGGCCGACGAAAACGCGCTTCGCCAGAGGGTGGCTGTTCTCGATGAAGGCCGAAAGGCCGTCAATATGAAGGCCGGCTACGAAACTGCGCTTTCCGACGCGCAGAAGGCCCTCGCCCCCGTTGAAGAAGAATACCGGAATTTCGGTAAGGATGGCTACACTGCGGAATTGCAGACATTGACCCAGCAGAAGCAGACGGTTGATGCGGAAACGCGCAAGATTGAGCAGGCAAATGCCAAGATTCAGACGGAAGTGACCTTTATTGATCGCGATATTGCTAATCTGACCAAGCAAGCTACCGACTTGAAGGCTAAGTCGGACGCTATTGTGCCTGGTGTACCGTGCCCGACCTGCGGCAAACCGTCCACTGATGCGGATGTTGCCAAGATGAAGGGCGAAATTGCCAAGCAGGTCGATGCTCTCCGTGACCAGTGCCGTGTAAAATTGGCAGAAAAGCGCGAAAAGGCAACCGCGTTCAACACAGGCCTTGAAAAAATCAAGGCAAATACCGAAACTGTGGCCCAGATTGATGCCAAGACAACAGAAATCAATGCAAAATTGGCAGAAATCAACGAGTACGAGCGTTTGACTCTCGGCCCGGCACGCACGACAGTGCAAAATGCCAAGAAGGCCCTTGACAGCTGCCTTGCCACGATTGCCCGCATGGGTATCGAGGTGGATGCGGTTGGTATCGAGCTTGCGTCTATTGATGCCGCGTTCGCACGCAACACGGAAATCCGTAACGAGGGTGCCCGTCTCAACGGCGAAATTGCTGAAATCAATACGGAAATCTCGCAGTTCAACACGACGATTTCGAATATCCGTTCCGAAATCGCGACTTACAACTCCCAGATTAACGACGCGAAGTCCAGATACAACGCCGCGCTGTCGAAGAACGAGGTCCATGAGACCCGTATTGCCGAAATCCGTAATGAAATTGCCAAATTGGAACAGAGCGGCAGCGCCGACTCCATCGGCAGGACGGAAGCCCGTCTTGCCCAGGCAAGGGAAGACCAGGTCAAGGCCCATAACCGCATGCAGGAAGCCAGTGACACCAAGGCAATCTGCACCTTCATCGACAAGCTCTGCTCCGACGAAGGCATGAAGCGCATGGTGTTTGACATCTTTATCCCGATGTTCAACAAGGCAATCGCAGCCAACCTCGCCAGGACGAACCTCCCGGTTTCCATTGTGTTCGATAGCACGATGGACTACACCTATGAAGCGGGTCCGGGTCTCGCCCCGACTTATAAGGGCCTGTCCCAGGGGCAGCAGCGCAAGGTCGGGTTTGCAATCGCGATGGCATTCCGCGACTTCGTGTCCCGTGTGGGCCATTTCAGTGTCAACTTCGTTAGCTTCGATGAAGTGATTGACCAGTCCACGGACAACAATGCCATGCGCGAGATGCTGGAAATGATCCGCGGAATGGTAGACAAGATTGGGTGCGCGTTTATCATCAGCCACCGTGGCGAAGTCGTCCGTGACCTCTTCGACTACAGGCTTGAAGTGAAGAACAACGGGGCATACTCCCGTCTTGGCGAACTTGAAAAATTGTAGGAGGCCGTATGGCAAAAGAAAAGGAAAAGAAGATAGCGGTCAAGGTTATCAAGACTGCCCGTAGAATCAAGCCCAAGCCGGTAAACAAGCAGATGCCGGACTTGCCGGCGTTCGATTTCCCGTTCAGTGATACCCAGCCCCCCGAGCAGGTCGCAATGCCTGTCCCCGAGCAGGTGCCCCCGTGTGTAACTCCGGCTGAACCGGAAGCGCCGAACACGGCCCTGCCGAAACAGGTATACCAGTATGCGGTGGACGCAATCCGGGGTAACAGTGAGATCGTCATTGAACAGACGGACGACAGCACGGTGATTACTCTGGAAGTGACTGGAAAGCTCTATGTCAAGTATTCCATGCCGCAGGACAGCCTCGAAATTAACGCCAACTATACGGTTGAAGGACATATTTACCGCTTCCGCGGCAAATATAGCCGGAAGTCCGGTGGCATGGTTGCAAATCTTCGCAGCATGATGACCATGCTGATGACGAAGGTGTACTAGCCTATTTGGCAGGTTCAGCGTTTGAAATGGCGCCCCGGGGCTTTCCGGGGCGCTTTTCCGAATATAAACTAGGGGCATGCCACAACTTTACGACTACGAACAGTTCTACAAGCCGATGAAGGCAACCGCGAAGGTCAAGCTGGACCTTAGTGGCATCCCGTTGAAGACGCTTGCTTCCATCGAGGACGAAGAAGGCGAAATTACCCTGAATGAACGGGTGACCAACAATGTGATGGAGTATGTCCAGAGTGTCGTAGTAGCTGGAGTAAGGACCCTCGTGATGGGTTCTTCCAGCAACGAGGTTGTCCATGTCCACTTCGGCGAGACGGACATCTATGTGGCGCCGGGTTACCTGGCTGATGCGCTTGTCGCGAGCGGGGTGGTGAAGCCCAACCTCACCCAGTATCGGCGGAAGCCGGACACGCTGGTCAATGGGCAGACTATCAAGACATCAGACGACGAGACATACACCGTTTCGATTACATTCGAGATTTACAGCAAGGAAAGTCCAATCCCGACGACGGTCCCGGTATCTAGTGTCACGATCAACTACATACCCCGATACCTGCTCATGGTGCACCCGGAAACTTTGCAACAGTCTCAGGATTTTGGCTGGATGGGGAATGTCCAGGTGTACCGGAGTTCGCTTGGCGTCCTCGGGTTTGACCGGGTTCGCGAGCATGGCCGCAAGTGGTTCACAAAGACCGCGCCGAAGGACAGGCAGGCGGTGTGCAGCTATGACGGGTTGCAGAAGACATTGAAATACATGTCCGGGTTCTATAACGAGAGCGGCATGGGCCTGGAGGTCGCCTATTACGATGACAAGTTCAAGCAGCCGGTTGAGACGGATCCGCCGACCCGGGACGAATGGCGGCGCGATCGCAAGGCTGCCCGTCGCAAGTTGAAACAGTACATGCGGGAAGTCGCGGTAAAGGACCTTGGCTATACCGTTACTGACATGCGTTCCAAGACCAAGTTTTCCGAGCTTAGTGGAAAGTTCGACGCATGGGAACCGAATGTCAACCATATTTATGCCGAGGTAGCCGATGCCGATGTCATCGCGCAGGGCGGAACCGCGGATTACAGCAAGAGACTGGTGAGTTCGCTCGCCGGCACCGAAGAAACCGGCGGGACTGGCACGGCGCTTATACCGAATGTGTGCGACGCGTTCAAGTCCTTTTATTACAGCACTGACGAGCTCGTGTCTTCGTTTAACGATGCGATGACCGAGGTCATTGACGAGATGAAGAATCGGCAAGGCGACACGAGTAACCATTATGGGGTGGTGGCCGGGTTCATCAAGCAGATGCAGCAGACCTCGTTTAAGGAGAGTGATTGCTACAAGTATGCGATTGACTTTGGCGAGCTCCGCCGTTCGATGTATACGATTTCCCGCAGTGCGGTCGACTATACCGGACTTGGCTACAACCCGCGTGAGCTGACGCTTCGCCTTCGCGCACTTAGTATTCGCGGCGCGAACGAGTATTTTACTGATTATACGAACATCAAGGATGATGGCGGTATCAGGAACCGGCTGGTTATCGCGGGCCCGGGATGTGTATTTAATCAGGCCGGGACGGTGGGTCTTCCGGGCGCAACTACAGGCGACATTGAGAGGTATCATGCGAACCTCCTGTATGCCGGCATCAACGATCCCAATGACTATATCCTGGAAAAGGTCACGACTACCTATAACGCGGACCAGGTAAAGAGTTACCTGATTGCCGTATATCAGGAATGGCTCGTGAACCAGAGCAAGCAATGGAATTATGGGTCGAGTAACGGGTTTACTGTCAATGCCATCCGCATGTGGGACAGTGAAGAAGCATTTAACGCGGACAGTGGCGTGGTCTATAATTTTAGTGCCGTCAAGCCGCTGATTGCCCAGTATAACGGCTACAAGGGCGGGATGATTTCCTACATTTCGCTTACTTCCGGCTCGACAACAAAGTATTTCCTTTCCTGGTACAACGGATATGGGTATATGACCGTTGAGTGCAGTTCGCTGGCGGTGTCAGGCGCAGACAAGACGGCCCGTTATGATGTGAACAGTTGCGCTTATTTCAGCACGGGCGTTGGCGTATATACGCTTGCTCAGTTTGCTACCGAAGCGGCGATCATGGTAAAGTCCATGCGCGATGCGATGGTTGCCGGCACGGTGGCTACGGCGACTTCGTGGTACCCGGTAAACGATAACTGGAAGCTCGATGGTGAGTTTGCTGCTGTCGAGGTTGAAGATGGCAATTTCCCGATTGGCGCTGCCGTTCTCAGTCTGGGTGCCCTGTATGTTGGGAAGACCGAGTATAATGCAATCCTGGCAAAATACAATGATGACTTCTCCATCGACGATGCCGATGTGAGCATGCCTTATTTCCGGGATGCCGTGATGGACGCTTTCGCGAACATTTTGGCTGAGTGGAGCGACTGGCTCGATTGGAAGAAATTGGCCCTGATGGGCGCGGGCGCTGCATTTGGCGGTGCAGTGTTGGGTCCGGCAGCATTGCTTGAATATAGCAAGTTGAAGGAGCCTTACGAGGATGCGCGGGATGCGTATAACCGTTTGAAGAGCGTAGTCGAACGGATCCGCTATTATGAGTATATTACGGGCGAAAGCGCCTTTGCCAACAAGTCGATGATCTATGGTGGCGAGAGCCTTCTGAATTACAAGATGGTTCCGGCCAGGTTCATGATTCCGGTTTCCATGTACAAGAAGGTCCGCAAGCGCTACCGTCGTTTCGGGTTTACCCGTCACAAGATGGTGAAGCGTTCCATCGGCATCCGCTGGGCGGAAATCCGCATCATTGACACGAATGTCTATGCCGAATATCCGCAGCTCGCCGACGATACCTACACCGTTTACAAGGTGAACCAGCCGGCGACCATAACCGGAAATGCCAGTGACGGGTTCATCGTGAGCGTGCCCAGCGCAATCGAGGGTGGAAAGGAAGTGCCCGTGGGCGCGATTTCCAACGAAGCCGAGGTCGTGGTTGACCTGGTTGACACGGCTGGCTATGTGACATCCTACTCCGCAACGCCCGAAGGCGATACGGTATTCCATATCACCGATGACGAGTTCGACGCTACCCAGTATTCTGCCGGTGCGGTGATGCTGAATGTAAAGGTTCCTTTACCGCCTAGCCAGGATGACGATACGAGGCATGATGTCGAAATTCAGTATTCCATGCCGAACCTGCCTCGCCCGAGTGAAATCAGGCACAAGGCGTTCGTCGACTACGGGCCGTTTGACCAGTCGAAGTATTCAATCGTTGAACGCAGTGGCAACGAGTATAAGGGTCACATGGGAGCCGATGGGCACTTTATCTACGATACGGATGCCGACGGCAACCTTGTCCCGGTAGTTGACCGTGTTGACGGGTGGCGGATTTTCTACGAGAGCAGTAATAGGATTGCCGACATGCGGAAGGGCATGGGCGTATTCGACGCTGCCGCGTCATTGCTCGGTATCTTGTGCTCCGAGTTCGGTGAGAAACGCGTCGAGCTGTGCGAGACCATGCGCTCGATGGAAGACGAGGCGACCGTGTGTGCGGGTGGGCCGGAATCCGAGTTCCTGTCCTGGCACAACTTTGGCCTCGGTATCAAGATACTCATCTACCAGGATGACTTGCGGACCCCGATTACGGAGGACAGCGACGATTTCAGGAAGCTGATTGATGTGGCGGAGGCCTTCACGCAGGCTGCCCGGGAGGCCCAGGTTTGCCCGAAGCCGCTCAATGTGGTGTGGTGCGGACGACTGGTCATGGGTGCCAACATCTTCTGTTGGGAGTTCCTCCCGATAGGCGTCGAACATCGCGATGCGCCGAAATTCCGCGAGGCCCTGCTTGAACGGATGGATCCGGTCGAGCGTCTCTCCTATGTGAATGTCGATGCGCTTGGTTATGTGGTTGATACGCCCCCGACGGAAAAGCGCCCGTATGTTCTCCGCGACAGCGATGTATATACAAAGTCCGAGACGGCGTGTGGGCAACACTATGTCGATCCGGCAAAGGTGATTAACTACCTTCCGGGCCAGATTCACCGTGACCTCCCGCTGATAAATGTCATCGAGTTCATCAAGATGATACAGTTGAAGCTCGCGGCGAACGGCACATCCCTTACCGACAGGGCCAACATCTACGAATGGAAGGCCGTGAACGAGACATCGTTCCGGCAGCTGGTGATGTATTTCGGTATGACCGGGAACCTCAGCGGGGCGACATCGCTCATCTGCGGCGATTTCGTGGAGCGCTATCAGAACATCGTTGACATGTATTACACTACCGACATTGTCGAGTTCGTCAAGAACATGCTCGGTAGCCATTACGATTCCGCCAAGCTCCTTATCAGCGGAGTTGGTGATGGGGGTGCCTACATTTCACTCGCTGATGGCAGGATCCATGTCTTCGGGGAGGCCGTCCGTTCGGCATACGATCAGAACTGCGCCGGCAATGTGTTCGGCGAGCGCCAGATTAACCCGGCCAAGATGGTCAGGGGCATTGAACGCGACGGCATATTCTACACCGTTGACGAGGCAAGGAAACAGGGTTTCACGGTCGAGTATATTAGTGACCGACCGGTCATCGACGGCTATGAGGTTGCTGCAGACGGGACTGTGAGTGTCGGTGGCGGTGACGCCAGGACCATCCATGCGATGGTTGCCAGTCAGATCAAGGAAAACTACGAGAAGTTGAAATCCAGGTTCGAGGATTATGGCGGTTCCGTGATGTATGACCATTATGCTGACGGACCGAACGCCAAATATCCCAACATGCTGGAAAACGAGTTCGGTATCATAGCCGGCCAGACCTTGATGGGCTTCGATGCCTTGCGCAGCATGGTGGGCAAGAACACCGTCATGAATGGTGGCATCGGCGACGGAAGTGGAAAGTTGAGCGACGATAGCTACGGTGACCTTGACGGGAACGGCATGCCGCTCGAAAGCGTGTATGAGAAGGTGGTGTCCAACGCCCAGCTCTCGGGTGTCCGCAAGGCGAGCCTGACCAAGGAGCATGTGCAGGAAGTCCCGAGGTCCAACGGGCTGAGTGTCGAACGCATCTACTCCATCCTGACGGCCGGAAGAAAAGTAATGGCGAACGATTTGATGCGCCGGAAGTAATTTGTATTTTTAGGTACTATGAAGGCATTTATTCTTTCTGACATCCATGTGGACACCTGGTTCCAGTACGCGGTCAAGCCTAGCCGTATTCGCGGGGACGACCCGAAGGCTGATGTTGTCTATGATACCATGGACTACCTGTGGGAGACGAAGGGTTATCCACAGACCGACGCGATTATCGTGGCGGGGGACATAGCCAACGACTATCTCTCCTATACACGCGCCGTGAAATGGCTGTCGGAGAAATACAAGGCTGTCTATATCTGCGTGGGAAATCACGACATTCTCGTCAGGGGTGCGACCCCGTCCAAGTCCAACTTGAAGTTCACCCTCTCGGAGGACAAGCTGGACCACATCCTCATGCAGGACTTGAAATATGACAATGTCCACATAATCGAAGACAGGACCGTGAACGGGATTGCCGGGTGCATGGGCATGTGCGACCTGAAATGCGAGGCCTGGCCGGGATTCGATCACCGGACCGCTTGGCGCCGGTCGTGGTTTGACGGCAAGTATTGGCGCTACATGAACCAGGAGCCGGGGAAAATCTGGAACCACTATTCCGACATGATGGAACGGCTCTGCAAGGGTGCGCCGCGTATCATGATGACCCATTTCGCCCCTTATCAGGTTGGTGTGAACTGGAAATACAGGAACAACCAGGCGAACCTTTACTTTTACTTCCAGGGCGAGAAGTTCCTCGACCTGCTCCCTGACGGGGCCATCTGGGTATGCGGCCATATCCATGACAAGAAGATATGCGATTGGGAGAACTCGTCCGGTGCGCACATCCGCATCCTCTGCAACCCGTCCGGCTACCCGACTGAGCGGTCGATGGAGGCCGATGTGACATCGGTGGTGGATGGCAAGATCGAGCGCAAGGTGGCGTTGACTACCCATGATGACTTCATCATAGACATCTAGCGACCGCCTCCCGTTATAAACTGGAGGAAAACGACGGTCAGTAGATGTCAGCAGGCGTAATCATACGAAAATATACGGGCAGGGACGGTTCCTTCGGGACCTTGGTTTCTTCACTCGGCATCAAGCGGGTGGACACATGCGTCCCCGCCGTCTATTCGTCCGAGCGTCTGGGCGGAAAGGTAATTCCGGCGGATGATGCGTCCGAGGCCGCGTATTACTGCATCTATGGCGAGGAGGACCGGAAGTGCACTGCATATTCGATGGAGTGCGTGTTCAAGATCCATCTTGACCGTCCCCCCGATGTCCAGCTGACCAACATCAGGATTTACCCGGAAGGCGAACCCCCTGCAGACGAGAAAATCCACCCGATTCTCCGTATCGGGAACTCCGTCGGCTATACCCAGCCGACCAATGCCAAGTCCCAAAAGGCTATCCATGATATTTGGGAGTTCTCCAAGGAGCATCCGTTCTACTTGACGGTTGCCGGGCTTTATGGCCAGGTTCCAGACCCGTCGCTCGGCGTGACCGAATACACGGTCGAATACAAGGACTACGGGTTCGGCAATGTCATTACGCTTAACGGCGAGCGGCAGGTTGCCGTTCCTGTTGCCACGAAGACTGACGGCAACGCCCCGATTGACCTTCATTTCCTGAACCGCAGCTTCAACCGCAGCGATGATTATACCCAGGAAGCGGTGAACTTCATCGAGTTTGTTGCCCTTGGGCCGGATGGTGCCCCTACCGAAACCATTGGCGCCCCCTATGTCTCCCTGCAAAAGACCGTGGACGGGGAACGGCTTACCCTCCATGTGAAGGGTGACGGCTTTAACCTGATGGAGAAATACCCCTACGGCCTCATCTATCGGATTCCGAACTTTGACGGCGACGAACACCCGAATAGCGGCTATATCGTTTACTGGGTCCCGCTGTACAACAGCACGACCGGGTTCGGCAAGCCGGCCTTCGTTCCGTATCGCTGGTTCAAGCAGGAACGCGACGAGGTTACTTACAAGATTTCGGAAACCGATGTCCCCCGGCCGGGCGAACGGCCGGTAATCCACTTTGATGTGGAAGCCAGGGACGAGGGCTGCGGTCATTTCGTTTATTACCTGAACGGGGTCCGTTCGCCGCAGCTGGTGTTCGATCCGAACTGCATCTACCATTTCAAGAACACTTCCGGCGCGGCATTCCCCTTGCGCCTTGTGGGCAATTTCAACTCGCCAATGGCATCCGACATCAACGATGTCGTGGTTGACGGCGTCACCGTCATCAAGGGCGGGACGGCTGACGAGGAGATTACGGTCGATGTCGAGGCGGTAATCAAGTCCAGCCACATGGTCGGGGCCTACCAGTGCGTCTGCAAGCCGTTTATGGGCAATGTGGTCTATAACCACCCGCTGTTCATGTGCGGCCAGTACAACATGTGCCGCGTTGGCGGGGGTGTGTTCAACCCGCTCATGGCCGGGGAGACCGACTATGTCTATCTCCAGCTGGAAGTTCCTGGGGATGCCGAGCCGGGATATGCTGTCCCGCAGCTCCACATTGAATACGACGAGAACTAGGAAATTTTTGTGTCACTACTCTAAACTAACTACAAAATGCAATGCCGGCAGTGTCCGGTGAAAAGGACAATAAGCTATGACCAACAAGGAACAGGTTGCTTCTCTCCTCGCAATGGACGATAACCTTCCCATGGTGGAATCCATTACCGACGGACTGCCGGTCGATGACTACTCGCCGGAAGAAGAAAAAGACATCACCCTGGATGACATCTTCGGGGTGACCCCCAACGACCAGCCAAAGACCTTCGGTGACTCGTTCGCATCCATTGGCGACGACACCAAGACCGAGGACGGGCGCAAGATGATTACGGAAGCCTTCGTTTCCGAAATCGGCAAGATGCCCGGCCCGACCATCGAAGTGTCCGACATCCCGGCGATTGCTGCCGTGGTGCAGATGCGCACCGGTGCCAAGGGCGATGTTGAGGGATTCCTCATGCAGCAGATCATGCAGACTAACAAGACCCTCGCGGAGCAGAACAAGACCGAGCTCAACCCGGATGGTGCTGTGAGCGAAATGGCCAAGGAAGCCGAGCAACAGGGCACCGCAGCCGATCAGCTTGCACCGCAGGACCCGGCAAATCCGGGCGGACCGCTCCCCGAAGTCCCCCCTATTGCGGAGACCCCGGCACCGTCGCTCGAAACGAATCCGGCAGAAGACCTTAACAGCCTTCTCCCGCCGGATGCCCAACAGCCGGCCGCGCCGGAAGCTGGCGCTGACGGTACTCTCGGACTTGGGGACATTGGCGTAGATGACAATGACCTCGCAGCCGCTTCCGCCAGCCTTGACGGACTTGGCGGTGCAGCCCCTGCCGCAGGGGAGACTGACACCTCTGGTCTTGACAATGCCCTTGCCGGTCTCGACAATCTCGACGACAATATGTTCGGTGGCGAACCCGCTGCCGCCGGTGGTGAAAGCGCAGGTGAAGCAGCAGGCACAAGCGTAGAGCCTGCCTCCGAAACGCCTGCTGCCCCGGCAGCCGAACCCGCAGCCGAAACTACTCCGGCCGAACCCGCAGCCGAGGATGACAAGAAGAAGGACGGAACCGAGGATGGTCCCAAGCAGGAAGCTGCCGAGACTGACCTCCCTCCGATGCTCGAAGCCGAACTCGACAAGATCCACAACAACTTCGTGATGCAGGAAGCTGCCCAGGACAATGAACGCGCTGAATTTGTCCGCGGTGTTGTTGCCCAGATTGAGGCTCAGGACAAGAAGGATGCCGCAATGCTCGAAGCTGCTGAAAAGCGCCGTAAGGAATGCGACGCCGTCCTTGAAAGCACCCGGATGCAGCTTGACCGCAAGGCCATGCTCGAAAGCGCAGCCCATGTCCTTGCTGACGGTTGCGATGCTGCCCGCAAGGCCGTTGCCCAGCGTAACCAGGCCTTTATCGAAAGTATCGTAGCCGACACCAAGACAAAGGTTGCGCAGCTCGCCACCGCAACGGCTGCAACTGCCGCACCGGCCATGGTTGAGTCTGCCACTGCCCGTCAGGAACAGGCTGTCGGTAACGCTGCCGAGAAGCTCCAGGGAGAGCTCACCAACATGCTCGAAAGCGCCGGAAAGCCTGCTGCCCAGCCGATGGTGGAAAACGCCAGCAAGCCGCAGCTCGATCCCACGCAGAAGCGTGCCGCTTTGATTGAAAGCATTGTCGGTGCCTCCGCACAGGCTCGTCTTAACCAGATTCGCGAACGCATCAACAACATCTAGTTGGACGAACTAAAATTTCTCGAAGCCCGCCGTCAGGCGGGCTTTTCCGTTGTCCGGCGAATGGAGGAACCTAGTTTTCTGTTATAAACTACAGGCCAGTAAGGAACTCGTAAATGCCTGGACATTTTAGTGGAAGATTGACTGCCGCCATCGAGCGGGCAAACAAGGCGACGCGCGGACGCGACGGCGCTTTTTATAGCATACTGAATGACCGAGGCTTTTACGATATTGATGACGAGAACAACGGCCTGACCCCGGAACAGCGGGCGGGCGTTCCCGAATATAACCAGCGCAGGATGTCCGCGTTGTGCGATGCAATTTCCGACATGATCGCCGACTTCCTGCAGAATGACGACTATGGCGTGCTGACTACGACCATGGAACAGATTGTTGACAAGCTGGACCAGCGTAGTACCATGAACAAGGCGTCGATGGACACCGTTACCGGCATCCTTGCGGCAATCCCGGGTGGACAGGCCGTCAAGGGGGCGACGATGACGATGGAGCAGGTAATCGCTGCCGTGATGGGCGGCAACCCGTTCGATCCAGACCTCATCCCGCCTATCGCTCTCGGGTTCCCTGGATTGCCCATCGACATCGCGTCATGTTTCCGCCCCGGGTATTTCAACGCGGACTGGACTTTCCTATACGACCATGAACTGCACAAGAGCAAGAAGGTGTATTTCGGCGCGGACGGTTCCCCCTGCATTGGCGCGGGGATTCCGCTCACTGTCGGTGGCAATGCGAATGTCCTTATCTTGAAGATGATTTTCAGTGTCCCTACGGTGAACAAGGATGGAACGCCGGAAGGCGATGTGGCCAATGGAATTACTGCTGAACAGTTCGACATTTTGATGAAGGCATCCAAGATGACTTCGCAGGCCGAAGTTGACAAGGACCCTGATGTTTCCGGGTTCGAGCTGACTGACGGGCAGATGCGTGCATCGTACTTCAAGTATATCCAGATGAGCCTGTGGGGAGTTCTTTCCAACAAGAACAACTGGGCCTATCTACATTGGGGCTGCCTGACGAACAATGCCTGCCCGGAAGCGATCAAGACTGCGGTATGCAGTTTCTTGAAGACGAACGGACTTGCGCTGAACCCGGACACTTCACAGGAGGCCTGCCTGATTTCGTATCTGGTGAACGCCGGCATGAACTATTACATAGGCGCCACCCGTCGCCTCGCCCTCATCGACATCGACGGGACGGAACTTCTTGACGGGAAGACCAAGGTAGTCCACAAGAAGGGTTCGTATAACTGGATCGAGTGCCCGGATGGCGTTCCCCGCAACACTAAGCTGGCCAACAAGTATTTCGCCATGGTTGCCGATGTTCTCGCGCGGCTTACCTATGGTAGCAACCCGCATGCGCTGGAATTGCGCAAACGCCGCGTCGATGAGGCGAACAAGATTTATGACTATCTCGGGATGGGGACTATTACCTTCGGTAAGGTCGTCTCCGGCAAGGACCTGACCAAGGATGCCGTGGAAAGCCGTGGGTTTTTCAAGCTGTTGAAGTCCAATGACCCGTTCAAGGTATATGCCAACGAGAGCGTCAAGGTGCCCGCTGATCCGGGCGATGTGGACATCCATGTCGCTTGCAAGAGCGAGGTCCCGCTGACCGACACTTCCTTGGCCACCCTCCGGTATCTTTGCCGGGTTGCCGGTATTCCTGGGTTGGTGGTGACATCCATCTATCGTTCGCCGGAAAAGCAGGCCAGCACGATGCTCGAAAACCGTCTGAAGGCGAACGGCGGTCGCCCGGTTACCTATGCGGCACCGGGCCGTGGTGTCGATGACAAGTATGACGAGGTTTACAAGAAGTATCACGGCGGGCCCGCAATCGGCAAGTTGACCAACAAGAAGGAGGTTGACGAGGCATTGCGTTGCATGACCGCCCAGGTTACAAAGTGCATGAACGAGGGCAAGTTCGTTTCCCGTCATGTGAGTGACGGCGCCATCATGCAGGCAATCGACATCGGTCCGAACTCGACGAAGGTCCGCTTCAAGTGTTCGTCCGAATCGCTGATGCGTCTCCATAGCGCCTGTATGGACGCGAAGAAGTCCAACTATCTCCGCACATTCCTGGCCCCGAAGGCCGAGTTCGGCGGACCGGGGGATGACCCGGCGTTTCATATCGAGGTATGGTGCGACGATTCGCATCCGCATGTTCCCGATGACGGGACTGGCGGTGTCATGCCGCTCCCGACGGTAGATGTCAAGGTGACGAACACCAACCTCCTGAACAAGGAAACATTTGATTCGGTATTCACTGGCGACCAGGTGCTCGCCGCGCAAGGGTAAATATGGGCAAGAAATACAGGAACAGGAAACTCGAATTTGACCGCATGGTATATGCCTACCTCGTGAAGAGGTTGCGTGAGCCAATCACCTCGACCGATTCATACCAGGTCGGGGCTGTTGACAGTTTTGGCGCTCCGGTAGGGGACAATATCGCGGCTTTTTGGGCTTATACGCCGCTCGATCGGCTCATTTTCAACATCAAGGCCCATCTTGGCGACGAGGTGAAGGCTCTCCCGGATTCGTTCGATGACGAAGATGTGCTGCTGATAATGACCAAGGTGAATGACCCGGGCAAGCATCACGGGAAGTATGACGGGATAGTGTCCCTGGTCGAGGAACTGGCCTACCTGCCGCCCGAGCAGCGCTGGAAGGGTGCTCCGTATCTTGACACCCAGTCCGACCTGTCTTACAGCGAGCGGGTTTCCCGCGCCCTTACCGTCGCTACGGCCATGCTGTTCTGCATGAAGCTAGGGGACCCTCCTCCGGCACCGATGTTCGGGCAGGTCAAGGAGGCCGTGGAATCGACCTTCGCTATCCGCTCGATCGGCTCGGCTGACCAGATTTTGAAGATTATGAGGGAAGGCGACATGGTTTCGGGCAGGGACCTATCGAAGGAGGGCTACCTGACACTTGTCCGCATGGCCAAGTGGATTGTCGGCCATGAACTTCTCAACGGCGACGGGTCGAAGGACGACCGCTCCGCCGACTGGAAGAAACTTTCATCACTGGGGTAACGCGGCTGGATGGAATACAATGGGTTGCCCATATTTGATGTCGACGAGTGCGACTTCATACTGGTGGCGGGGTGCAAGGCTTCGCCGTCTACCAGGCTGCTCGCAAAGCAGATTGTTGACCCGAAGCTGCGTGAGTTCTACCTCAATAGCCGAACGCCCATGTTCGCCGTCCGCTGCGACGGGATCATAGTGACCTACGGCGAGAAAACATAGTTTTAACACGAAAATGGGATTGCCACAATGCTCGTAAATCCAGACAAACCGAAAGAGACCTGGACCACCCGTGTCCTGAAGCATGCCCGAGACTTCGGCATCGGAAACCCGAAGGGGCAGGTCTTTGAACGCATTTTCAACCGCGAGGACCGTCTTCGCGAAGTCACCGCCGCGGAAAATACCGTCGGCGAGGGACTGACCCAGATGACCTACCCGAACGGCAACGCTGCCGACGGGTTCAGCACATACACCCCGGCGTATAACTTCTCCGACGAACGGTTTGATCCCCAGCAGTTCCAGAATGCGGTCGCCGAGAACCAGATTAACCTGTTCTGGCGAAAGAATGTCGAGCGTGCGCTCAAATACGATGTGGTCGCCAAGCGTGCCGAGGTGAACGAATCCCTTATCCAAATCTGCAACGAGGGCGTCTATGAGGACGAGAACCAGGAGCTCTGCTCCCTGCAGATTGACCCAGACCTTAAAATCGGCGATCCGGTCAAGGATGAGCTTTGCCGTATCTTCCGGCAGGAAGTCCTTCGCCGCATCATGAACTTCCGCCGTTCCGGCTGGGAACAGATGCGCTACCTCCTCGTTCGCGGGCGACTGTTTTTTGAAGTCATCTATGATGAGCAGAGCCGCAAGATTGTTGGCCTTAACATGCTCCCGGAAGAGAACATGGTCATCATCTACCAGAACAACCTGATTATCGGGTTCAGGCAGATGCTGAGCGGGGCCCAGTATCAGCAGACTGGCGGCAAGAACTACATAGACTATTCGCCGAACCAAATTCTGTATGCCTCGCTTGGTCTTTACGGGCCGGGCGGCATCAATGATACCCGGTCTATCCTGGAAATGGCGATGAAGCCGTACAACCAACTTAATACGATTGAAGATTCCGTTGTGATGTACCGTGTCCTCTGGGGTAGCGAAAAGCTGATGATGAAGATTGATACATCCGGTATGAACCGCATGCAGGCCGAAAAGTTCATGAAGGACCAGGCCAAGCAGTTCTCTAGGCATCTCGACTACAACCCGATGACCGGCGAGGTAACTAACTTCGGAAGGGTGGTCGGCCTCACGGAACACTATCTCGTGAGCCTCGCCAAGGGCCGTACAGGTTCCACAATCGAGCGCATGGCCGGCGGTGAACAGCTCGGTAACATCGACGACCTTAAATTCTTCAAGCGCAACCTCGTGAACTCGATGATGGTGCCTCCCGGACGCATCACCGCGCTTGCCGGCGACTCCAACAATTACTCCAACGGCAAGATTGGCGAGGTGACCCAGGCGGAAGTCGCGTTTGCGAAGCTGGTGCAGAGATACCAGATTCCGTTCGAGGACATCATGATCCGCCTCTTCGTGATGGTTCTCGACACCCACAAGGAGTTCAACGAGGACATCAAGCTCCGCGAGAATTTCTCGGTGAAGTTCAAGCGCTCCAACGGGTTCGAGAACTTTATCCATGCCGATGTGTGGGCGTCCAGACTCGAAACCTTCGCGAAGATGATGGAGCAGAGCTCTACGAAGGACAACCCGGATGGGGCAATCTCCAAGCGCTTCGCGCTCACCTACGGCCTCTGCCTCAATGACGAGGAATATGCCCGGAACAAGAAGTGGCTCAAACAGGAGAAGGCGGAAGCTGCCGGCGAAAGCACCGGTGAGGAGGACGAGGAGGCGGGTGCCGCTGGTGGCGGTGCGGCGTCTCCGATACCGGGTGGCCTCGGATAGTCCGTCAGCACAGTATCAGCAGTACGCACTAGGTCAAAAAGTCGTCGGAAACACCGTTTTCGACGGCTTTTTTCATTTCAATGCAGGTTTTTGACCTGTTTTTTGACCGTTTGGCCGGGTTTACTAAACAAAAGGTGAATTTTCGGTAGAAGTTCGCAGTTGCGCGGGTTTCTGCCAGGTTCAGAACCCTAACCAAAAAGGAATTGCGAATATGCAGAATCCCGTAAAGAACAGCCTCACCCATAAGTGGCGTGCTTTCCTTGAAAGCAACATGGGTATGGCTCCCCGCTCCCGCACTGAAGCCAGCATCCTTGCTGTGATGTGCGAAAACCAGAACAAGTGCAACAAGGGCATCCTCGTTGAAGGCGCCAATGTCAGCTCCGATGTGGCACAGTATCAGCAGTACGCACTGCCGATGATCCGTCGCCGCTTCCAGGAACTCTTGGCCATGAACACGGTCTCCGTGATCCCGACCACGACTCCGAACGGAATTTACTTCGCCCTTCGTTATCTGTACGATAACGAACCGTTGAAGACCGTTGCCTTCCGTCAGGGTCAGAAGCAGGAAATTGGCTACGATCTCGTGGCTGACCACACCGGCTTCAAGGGCTTCCTGAACCCGTGGTCTACCGGCGCTGGTGAAATGCTTTCCAACTACCAGGAAGGCACTGACACCCTCGGCCGTGCCTACGGTGCCAATGGCTTCGCTTCCACCCAGGAACCTGGTGGACAGCTCTTCAACAACTTCGGTCGCTTCTACGGCCAGCAGCTTGATGGGGACGACACCTTCGGTGGCTACTCCTACAACATCAAGAAGGCTTCCGTCAAGGTGATCAGCGGTGCCTACCGTGTCGGTACCCGCGCCATCAAGAGCCATTACACGCTCGAACTCCAGCAAGACATGGCCGCCGGCCATGGCCAGGATGTGGAAGCTCTCCTCTTGGAAGCTCTCCAGTTCGAAGTTCAGCAGGAACAGGACCGCGAATTGCTCATGGCAATGTGCATCGTGTCCCAGAACCCGGCCCTCGGTGGTGAAAAGCCGATCGTGGTTGACCTCGCAGTCGTGAACAACGGTCCTGCACAGGGTCGCTGGCCGGCTGAACGCATCGCTTCCGGCATCATCGCAACTCTCGTTGCTGTGAGCCGCAAGATCTCCCTCACGACCCGTATGGGCTGTGGTAACTTCGCAATCGTGAGCCCGGATGTTGGCGCTGCCATCTCCACGGTCCAGGGTGCGATTTACTTCAACGGCAACATGCAGGACATGACCAACCAGCCGAACGGTGGTGTCGCAAACATCGGTAAGCTCCCGGTTGGCATCCAGATGTACCAGGACATCTTCTCCAATGTGTCCTACGCTCTCGTCGGCTACAAGGGCCCGAACCAGGGCGAAAGCGGCATTATCATGATGCCGTACATCCCGTACATCTTCGTGAAGACGGCCGGACAGGAAGACGGTTCTCCGCGCTTGATTGTGAAGTCCCGTTACGCCGTCATCGCTAACCTCCTCGGTGCCGGTCAGTTCTATCGCATGGTTCAGTTCCTCAACATGAACTCTGTGATCGCTGGCTTCGATGTCACCAGCAACCCGTGGGAAAGCAACGGCTCTCTCGGCGCAAGCCTTGAACCGGGTCTCTCTTACGAGCTCAAGCCGAACGACTTGGTCAACGCTCCTGCTGGCCTGTCTCAGGAAAGCGGTAACTGGTAACCAACCCAGTGTCGCTGACTGCGGCGCAGAAATTAAGGGCGGTGAGGGAAACCTCATCGCCCTTTTTGTATGCCCAGAAAATGAGGCATTTCTTGGCCGAAATCACTAAAATATGGCCGAAAATTGGCAAGATGCGCAGTTTTCTGTTTATCCTGGGTATGAAAAGGGGTCCGCCGGTGGCGGGCCCTTGTGTTTGGCATGCAGGTTGTGTTACTCGCAGGGGATTTCTTTCCAGGTCATCGCGAACAGGTTTTCCGGGGTTCCTGCGATGTCGGAAACGACCCTGGAATCGCTCGGCTGTGGGACGGAAGACTTGTAGAGCATCTGGGTGAGGTTGGCGTCCAGGCTGAAACCGTCCGCGTTGAAGCTGTCCAGCTCGTAGTTTTCCTGCGGGAGCTTGCTGATGTCGAACCCCTCGGGGATGGAGTAGAGATCGCCGATGGCATAGCGGTCGAACCCGGCATCGTAGTCCTCTTCGTCGATGTTGTCAACATTGTCGGACCAGGTGATTGCCAGGATCTTCGTGCCGTCCGCACTGATGTAGCGCTTGTCGTGCGGCTTGCCCCAACTTTGCTCTTCGGTCGCTTCGGCAGCGTCGCGCTCGGCTGCCTCGCAGATTGCCTTGATTGCCGGGGCGTCTTCCGGGGACAGCGGGATGAGCTTGTTGGCGCTTTCGATAAAGATTGCTACTGGGGAATTGGGCTGGACCATGGCGAAATCCTGGTGTTTTGTATATCAGTTTATAGTTTTGGATAGTTTCTGTTTACCGGCAGACCCCCGTGATTATAAACTATGGACGAGTTTTCGGGTGGATTGCCGGATGGCGAGCACTGTTATCACAAAGGCAGGTATGGACCTTCTCAATGAAGGGGCTGTATCGGGTGAGCAGACCTATTGGGTTGGCTACTATGGCGTGGCATTTGTCCCTTCTGAAGAACGGGGTGACAATGGCAATGATAAGCTGTCGGCTGACATGACCTCGCTTACCAAGACAGGCGACCACATTTACAACTTGTGGCAGGGCTCGATGGTGGCCAGTGGGTATGCGCAGGGGACCTCGGCCGCGGAACTTGGTGGCATGGCCATGTACACATCCAACCTGATGTCGCGGTTCCGTTATGTCCTTGATGAGGACGGTAACAATAACCTTGTGATGTTCCGCGGAACATCGGATAGTTCAGTTTCCGATGTGTCCGGTGCCGTTGTGTATCATGGTGTTGATGAGGGAGTGCCGGCAAAGAGTGGAACGCTTCCCCTCCCGGCCCCGTTGTTCTACACGACCAGTGATAAGAGCTATTCCAATCCCCCTACGGCATCCGAGTTCGTGAATGATCCGAACGATTCGGACAGCTACGACGATTATCCGATGGTCGATGACCTTCCGGCCGTCACGACCGATACCCGTTCTTACATGGGTGCTACGCCGGATATTCCGGTTGATGGCGAGTTTGAAGCCCCGCTATCCGATGTAAACGACAGGCTCTGGGTGTCCGCATCCAAGACCTATCAGCAGGAAGACCTCAATGGCGATACCAGCAAACCGGTGGAACCGGGGTTCAACCAGCTCTGCAAGCAATACTGGAAGTTCAAGTCCATTTCCAACTACAACCGCTACCATGCGCCGGCAAGCGCGGAAGGGTTCTTGGTCGATTATGAACCTGCCTGCCGCAATATGGCGAAGGTGACCAAGTATTTCCCGATCAACCACTACAAGGTCGTGAACGCCAAGGAGGGTGCATCCACTTCGACCATGGGCCGTAAGGTGGCAAGCACGCTTCGTTTCACCATCGAGCTTTCACTTGACGACATTCATAACACGACCGCCCTCCGCGCTATCACCCAGAGTGATGAACCGGCAAGCGGTGTCAAGAGTATTGACAGAAAAACGGACCTTTTCCATACCAAGGAAAGCAGCATCAAGTTCAACCGCATTGGCCTCTATGCGGTTCCGATGACTGTTCATCGGTTCTACGATACCGTCAATAACAAGGATGCCCGTAAGGCATGCCGCGACTTCCGCGTCCAGTTCGAGGTCGATGGTAATGCCGAACCGAAGCTGTTCGCGGTAATTGATCTTGATACCACGGTGTACCTTCGCGAAGGATCTGGCGAGACCAGTACCTACAAGGTGAATGTGGACATTAACCTTGGGGACAAGGAAGATGGTAGGATTATCCGCGACGCGGCGGTCTTCTACAACATGTATGAGGACAGCTCAATCACCTGGTATGAAAACCAGCTGATTGCCACTGCAAGTCAGGTGGAGGCGGTTACGAACCTGGCGCTCGACATGGGCGTGATGAAGCAGCGCATGGAGCAGATGTCCGCGACCAACAACTGCGATGCGGAACGGGACCTCGGCGACGAGTATGCGTTGAAGAACCATACCCACGACTACATGAAGAACCTCGTTGACGGTGTCGAGAAATCGGGTGCCGTGAGGGGTATCAATGCCTCGATGGAAAATATCAAGATCGACTACAATGTGTTCGATGTATTCGACCCGTCGTCTGCTCCGGTAAATACGGTTAGCGAGACGGTTGACAATAAGCGTACATTTTATCTGGTGCATGGCACCTCCAGGAGCTAACTGATGTATAGCAACAATACCGAAACTTTGATGACGACCGAGGAGCTGATTGGCCTGCTGAACAAGAGTGCGCTGGGTCAACTCAGCGGTAGCATCTTGCCGGGTGTCGATTACATGGGTGTCAAGTATTATGTCGGTAATACGATGATGGTCTATGACGGCGATCATGTTGCGGGCAATTACTATTTCAAAGCCAGCGATGGGCTGGTCCGGGCGACGGTGAATGGAACCGCGACCATCATTGACCAGGCAACACTTGAAACCCAGATCAAGGCGCTTCCGGGAAATACAACCGCGCGGGCCTTTGAGTATCTCAGCTGTAACAAGAGCATTGCGTTTGACCCCGCCTATGGATATCATACCATGGGTCAGGTGGTTGGTGAGGACACGATTGTCCGTGGTCCGGGTGCCGTGTGTGAGGGGGCGTTCTCCGATGTGACCGGGTCTAGCCTGTATGTCGATGTGGGGTCCAGCTACATAAACCTGCATGGCGCCGAATCGGTCATCAGCGAGTCTTCGTATGTGGTTGGTGCGGTTCGCAAGTCTTCTGTATCGAAATCGTCCGAATTGTTCCTTTTTGGGACGGAAGCGCATTTCGAGGATGCCCACCGCGGCGCTATTTATGGCGAGTTCCATACACTCCATTGTAGTGAGCTTGAAATGCTGTGGCGTAGCAAGGTGGCCGGGCTTTCCTATGCACCATCATACATTGCGGCGAACCTTGACATTAAGGGCGACAACAATGCCTATTGGGGTTCGGTTGACGGGTTGACGATTGACGGTGACGGGAACCGCGTCGGGTGGTTTAACCGTTACATGTCGTCACTGCCGGAAATTCCCGAACGCGAAACGATGTTTGGCATCAAAATCCAGGGAGACGGTAACTGGATTGGTTACAATTCCAACTATGTCAATGTTCGTGGCTCCAACAACTACATCGCGGCAGGAAGCCGAAATGTGCATGTGTTTGGTGACGATTTTAACCGCTATGATAGGCCGAAATGGGGCGATACCATATATCCGTATAACCATGCGACTGGATATGCCGAAGGCTATGCACTGATGACAACCGATGACGCGTCACCGATCATTGCCGGCGGAACATCCCTTTCCGCGACTGTCGTTGGGAACGATAATTTGGATGCACCGGTTGGCGCGACGACTTATTCAATCGTCGCAAATTCGAGCGGCATTTCGCAGTATATTGGCTACAACACCAGCGGTGTCTGGGGCCATAACCTGCTTATGTCGGGTGGCGATGAGATTTTCTACAACAAATGTGTCCACATGTATGACCGCTTCCCGGTAAACCAGGAAAATGTGTTTATCGTGGGCGACCGCAACACGCTGCCGACCGATGCCAAGAATGTTGCTGTGTGGGGACATGACAATGTTCTCGATACTGCTACGGTGAACAACTGCTTGTTCGTATCGAATTTTATGCACTTGTCTGGCCCGAAATATATGCGGGTCGAAACCAGTTCGGGGACAAATGTCGTCGAGAAGAACATTATCGACGGGGTGTGGTGGGTTGACCTGAACAAGGACCGCACGGTGAACGGTAATGGAGCGTTGAGCGACATGAATGCCGATGCGGCAACTGACCGTTTCACCAACGCGTTCGTGTTTACCGATACGACCCACATGTATACCGGCATGTTCTATGGCACGGTAACGAAATCCGATGCTATTGGATTATACGGGTTCACCGAGAAGGACACCGTAACCGGCGGTAATGTGCTGGACGGGATTTCTGGTTACATCATCAGCGCAAAGTGGACGGAATGCAGGAAGCCCGATACCCCGATGATTTACACGGGTGGCCTTGCCCTGTATGGTGGTGCCAACGATGCGACCCGCAACCAGTCCGGGTATGGCGTGCTCAAACTCGGCAACATGTACTACCATTGCAACGACCTTCCGGCACCGGCCTACGACAAGACCCAGACCTACCCGACCCTCGGGACGGAAGTGACCTATGACGGATTGGTTTACAAGAGCACCTATGTAATTACGACCGCGGAAGAGTGGGACAGTTCGCACTGGACTACTACGGGCGTGAATGTGCCCGATTACCAGCGGACGAAGACGAACGAGTTCATCACAATGCACCTCAATGGGCAGAGCACTACTTCCGCCGGTGTGTTCAAGGGATCCGTAATCATGACCCCGGGCACTCACTGCTGTCCGTATGCTGGCTTCCCGCTCATCGTTCAGGAGCGCCAGGAACTCGACGGTTCCTTCCATATCGGCGTGGGCAAAATTTGCAAGGAAGCCCTCCCGGATGACATTGTCGGAAGCACATCCAATATCATTGACATTGGCTATGTGGTTGTTGGAACGAATACGGACAAGTCCGCCGATGAGTATATTGCGATGATTGACGCGATGCTGTCAAACGGCGCCGGAGGCATAGCTCCCGTGATAAGATATACTACGGAAGAAGGCGATCGCGGGTATAACACGAACCAGATTGACCGTTTTGCGTATCTGGTTGGTGTCGGCGAGTGCACTTACATGTTCTTCAATGCGGATGAGCGTCGGTATATTAGGCTTCACGGTGGTTCATCCGTGTATGTAACTGATACTAACCAGACATCCAATCCAACATACGGTGTTTAACCGGGGCAGAGTTGAATTTCCTACAAATTTCATTGACGAGCCATTGCAACTTGTCATGCTGGCATTGCCCGATGGCGGAATACCGCAATACGGGTACGCCGGAATTTGCACTCACCAACAAGCGTCTCATTCCGTGGCTGCAGAGGTATGTCAAGCCTAGTGAGTGGGTCATTGAATTGACGGGTGGCGAGCCGGCGCTTTACTTGGGGATTGATGAACTGTGTGAGTGGCTGTCGGAACACGGGTA
>LXOW01270780.1_pt1 | contig 33466 bp, 27 predicted proteins | sample 1368591 | NCBI WGS metagenome assembly LXOW01 (sample SAMN04884650, study PRJNA319009) | bovine gut metagenome | isolation source: Cow rumen | host: Bos taurus | place: Italy: Legnaro (PD) | collected 2014-07-09
CCTTACTCGGGAACAACACTCAAATCAAAATTGTACTTGACACGGGGTACACTTCAGTGTCGGCTGCGCCGACGGGATTAAAAAACGCGATAACGGATGGGTTCTGCTTTTTTACAATCCGTCCCCGAAGGGGACACCTCAATTTTTCATTTTTCATTTTTAGTTTTTCATTTCCCGAAAGGGGTACAACATGTCCTTCGTCCACCTCCATGTGCATACCGAATACTCCCTGCTCGACGGCGCGTGCCGGATCGAGGAGCTGGCGAAGCGCGCGAAGGAGCTGGGGCAGACCGCCCTCGCCGTGACCGATCACGGCGTGATGTACGGCGCGGTCGCCTTCTACAAGGCCTGCCTCGCCGAGGGGATACGCCCGATCATCGGCTGCGAGGTCTATGTCGCGCCGAAGAGCCGCTTCGACCGCGCCCCCGGCCCGGAGAACAAATATACCCACCTGATCCTGCTCTGCCGCGACGAGACCGGCTACCGCAATCTCTGCTGCCTCGTCAGCGCGGGCTTTACCGAGGGCTTCTACCTCCGGCCGCGCATCGACTGGGCGCTGCTGCGCGAGCACAGCGAGGGGCTGATCTGCCTCTCCGGCTGTCTCGCGGGCGAGATTCCGCAGGCGCTGCTGCGCGGGGATTACGAGAGCGCGAAGGCGCGCGCGCTCATGCTGCGCGAGACCTTCGGCGAGGAGAACTTCTACCTCGAGATCCAGGACCACGGCATCGCAGACGAGCGCACAGCGGCGCGCGGCCTCGTCCGGCTCTCGCGCGAGACCGGCATCCCCCTCGCGCTCACGAACGACGCGCACTATCTCAAGAAAGAGGACGCGCGCTATCAGGACGTGCTGCTGTGCATCCAGACCGGCAAGACCCTCGACGAGCCGAACCGCATGCGCTTCGAGACGCAGGAGTTCTACCTCAAGAGCGAGGCGGAGATGCGCGCGCTCTTCCCCGAGCTGCCGGAGGCCGCCGACAACACGGCGAAAATCGCCGAACGCTGTAAGTATGACTTCGAGTTCGGGCACTACCACCTGCCCCGCTTCAAGCTCCCCGAGGGGGAGACGGACAGCGCCGCCTATCTCCGCAAGCTCTGCGAGCAGGGCTTCGCCGAGCGCTTCCCCCAGAGCCCCGAGGTGCACAGCCAGCTCGACTACGAGCTCTCGGTCATCGAGACGATGGGCTTCGTGGACTATTTTCTCATCGTGCAGGACTTCATCAACTACGCCAAGGGCGAGGGCATCCCCGTCGGCCCAGGGCGCGGGAGCGCGGCGGGCAGCGTCGTCAGCTACTGTCTGCACATCACGGACGTGAACCCCGTCCAGTACAGCCTCTTCTTCGAGCGCTTTCTGAACCCCGAGCGCGTCTCCATGCCGGATATCGACGTGGACTTCTGCGTCAACCGGCGCGGCGAGGTCATCGACTATGTGAACCGGCTCTATGGCTCGGATCACGTCGCGCAGATCGTGACCTTCGGCACGATGGCCTCGAAGGCCGCCGTGCGCGACGTGGGGCGCGTGATGAACCTGCCCTACGGCGAGTGCGACGCGGCGTCGAAGGCGATCCCGCTCGCGCAGGCGCGCCCGCTCAGCATCGCGCAGGCCAAGGCGCTCTCCAAGCCCTTCAAGGAGCTCTACGAGAGCGACGCGAAAATGCGCGAGCTCATCGACACCGCCGAGGCGCTTGAGGGTATGCCGCGCCACGCCTCCACCCACGCCGCCGGCGTGGTCATCACCGAGCGGCCGGTCTATGAATACGTCCCGCTCGCGAAGAACGACGAGAGCGTGGTCTGCCAGTACCCGATGACGACGCTCGAGGAGCTGGGGCTTCTCAAAATGGACTTTCTCGGGCTTCGCAACCTCACCGTGCTCGAGGACGCGGCGAAGCTCGTGCGGCAGCGCGTGCCGGGCTTTCGCGTCGAGGACGCGCCGGAGGACGACCGCGAGACCTTCGAGATGCTGGCCGCGGGCAAGACCGTCGGCGTGTTCCAGCTCGAGAGCGCGGGCATGACCGCGGTCTGCACCGGCATCAAGGCCAAGAGCATCGAGGACATCACCGCCATCATCGCCCTCTACCGCCCCGGCCCGATGGACTCCATCCCGCGCTTCATCGAGTGGTCGCAGCACCCGGAGAAGATCCGCTACAAGCACGAGAGCCTGCGGCCCATCCTCGCGGTCACCTACGGCTGCATCGTCTATCAGGAGCAGGTCATCGAGATCTTCCGCTCCCTCGCGGGCTTCTCGCTCGGCCAGGCCGACAACATCCGCCGCGCCATGTCGAAGAAGAAGCACAAGGTCATCGACGCCGAGCGCGTCGCCTTCGTCCACGGCGACCCCGAGCGGCGCATCGACGGCGCGGTGGCGCGCGGCATCCCCGAGGACGTGGCCAACAGCATCTACGACGAGATCCTGGACTTCGCCAGCTACGCCTTCAACAAGGCCCACGCCGTGAGCTACGCCATCGTCGTCTACCGCACGGCCTACATGAAGCGCCACTACCCGCAGGAGTACATGGCGGCGCTGCTGACGAGCGTGCTCGACAACAGCGACAAGGTCGCCGAGTATATCGCCGAGTGCCGGGACATGGGCATCCGCCTCCTGCCGCCGGACGTGAACGAGTCCGGCGCGAACTTCACCGTCGTCGGCGAGAACATCCGCTTCGGCCTCGTCGCGATCAAGGGCATCGGCTGGGGCGCGATCGAGGAGCTGGTGCGCGAGCGCGAGCGCGGCGGGGCCTTCACGAGCTTTGAGGANNCCTTCACGGGCTTTGAGGACTTCTGCCGCCGCATGTCCGGCAAGGAGCTCAACCGCCGCGCGGTCGAGAATCTCATCAAGGCCGGCGCCTTCGACAGCATGGGCTCCACCCGCAGCGCCCTGCTCTCTGTCGCGGGGCAGGTGATCGAGAGCATCTCGCGCGAAAACCGCGACAACATCTCCGGGCAGTTTGACCTCTTCGGCGCGCTCGAGGGCGCGGAGGAGGCGCAGCGCGCGATCCCGATCCCGGCGCTGCCGGAGCTCGACAAGCGCGAGCTCATGGCGATGGAGAAGGAGACCACCGGGCTCTATCTGAGCGGGCACCCGATGGACGAGTACCGCGAGAAGGCGCGCCGCCTCGGGGCGGCGCCCATCGGCGCGCTCATGGGCGATTTCGCCGCCGAGGAGGGGCCGCGCCGCTTCCGCGACAACCAGACCGTCACGCTCGCGGGCGTGATCGAATCGGTCAAGACCCGCACGACGAAGAACAACACCCTCATGAGCTACGTCCAGCTCGAGGACGACAGCGGCTCGATGGAGCTGATCGCCTTTCAGAAGGCGCTCGACTCGGCGGGGGACGCGCTCCAGGCCGGCAACGCCGTGCTCGTGCGCGGGCGCATCTCCGCGCGCGACGAGAAATCGCCGCAGCTCATGGCCGACAGCTTCCAGCCGCTCGCGGAGCTTTCCGCGCGCGTCTCGGACGAGCCGCCGCGCCCTCCCGCCCCGCCGCAGAAGCTCTATGTCCGCCTGCCCAGCCGCTTTGACCCGGCGATGAAGCGCATCGAGCTCGTGCTCAAGATGTTCCCCGGCCAGCAGCAGCTCGTGCTCGTCTGCGAGCGCGAGCAGAAGCGCCTCGGCGCGCGCTGCCTCATCCACGAGGGGCTGATCGCGGAGCTGAAGGAGATGCTCGGCGAGAGCAATGTGGTTGTGAAGTAGTTGAAATTTGTCATTCTGTAGTTGAAATTTGTCATTCTGAGGAGCCAAAGGCGACGAAGAATCTTGAAAAAGATCCTTCGGGAAACGCTGATTAAATCCGGCGAGAGCGGATGCCGAGCAAATTTTCGTCGGATCAAGGCACAAAAGCGCAGGAATACTTTGTGTATTTCAAGCTTTTGTAACGCAGAGCCGGCGAAAATTTGCCGGCAGACGCCGAAGGCGGATTAATCAGCGTTTTCTAAGAATCCGATCAGGCTTCGCGACCGGTAAACTCTATACCGCAGCTCGATTCAGCTTTGCGAAAGTTTATTTATGTTTATTAAATTATGTAAATCGCCTGTGCTTGACAACATCAAGGCAAGCGCATTCCGTGCGTAACAACCCCCTTCCCGCAGAGCGGGAAGGGGGTTGTCTTTTCTTTTCACTTCAGCAGCGTCATGGTCTCCTCGGAGGTGTCGCTGTAGCTGCGGATGTTGATGTAGGCGTCCATGACCTGGCGGGCCATGAACTGCGTGTTCGCGCCGGCGCCGCCGCGCTCGACGACGACGGCGATGGCGACCTCGGGGTCGTCGTAGGGGGCGTAGCACATGAAGATACCGTCGTTCGTGATGCCCTCGCCCTTCTGGGCCGTTCCCGTCTTGCCGGCGACCTGCCAGGCGCAGTCGGCCCACCACTTGGCGTTGGCCTCGTTGACCGACCAGTCGTGCAGCACGGCGTACATGCCCTTGTGTACGGCGTCCCAGTTGTAGTCGGCGGAGTTGATCTGCGCCATGACGGTCGGCTCGCGCTCGTAGAGCTTCTCGCTGTAGTCGAAGCTGCGGACGCTCTTGAGGATGGAGGCGGAGTAGCGCGTGCCGCCGTTTGCGACCGTGGCGCAGTACTCGGCGAGCTGCAGGGGCGTGAACACGGAGTCCGACTGGCCGATGGCGGCCTGCATCGTATCACCGATGCGCCACTGGGTACCGGTGTAGTCGGCGTGGTTGGCCTGATTCGACATGTTGCCGGTCGCCTCGACGAGCTCGATGCCCGTGGAAACGCCGAGGCCGAGGTCGTGCGCGTACTCGCCCATCAGATCGACGCCGAGCTGCTCGCCGACGGTGTAGAAGAAGTAATTGCAGGAGTCGCGCAGCGCGTCGGTGACGGTGTCCTCGCCGTGGGTGAGGTGCTCCTTCGGGTTCTTGCTTGCGCGCCAGATCCAGCATTCCGGCGCGTAGCCCTGATCGGCGTACTTGGTGAAGACGCCCTGGCACTTGACCTTGAACTCGGTGTTGATGATGCCCTCGGTGAGCGAGGCGATGGCGACGCAGGGCTTGAAGGTGGAGCCCGGGGCGTAGGTGCCCATCAGGGCGCGGTTGAAGAGCGGGGCGTTCGGCGTCGCGAGGTATTCGGCGTAGTTTTCGATGACGTTCGAGACGTCGAAGGTCGGCCAGCTCGCGATGGCCAGCGGCTCGCCGCTGCGCACGTTCACGACCACGATGGCCGCGCCCGTGATCTCATCCTTCATGTCGGGGTTGTAGTCCCCGCGCGCGAGACCCTCCTCGCGCTCCTGCAGGCGGTCGGAGATCATGATGTCCATGCCGTGACTGAGTATCTTTTCGACCTGCTCCTGCAGGGCGAGGTCGATGGTCAGGTAGATGTGGTTCCCCGGCTCCGGCTCCTCGGTGTAGACCGTCGCGAGGATCGTGCCGCCGGGACTGCGCGTGACGACGGCCTCGCCGTCCTTGCCGTGCAGATACTCCTCGAAGGTGTACTCCACGCCGTCCTTGCCGACCATGGCGTCGTTGGCGTACTTGAGCAGGGAGTAGCGCTCGAACTCCTCCTGCGTCATGAGGCCGACGTAGCCGAGCAGGTGCGCGGCGTACTCGGTGCCGTAGTCGCGCACATAGGCGCGCTCGACCTCGATGCCGCTGAGCTTGTTTTCCATGATGGAGCTGATGAGCCCCATGCTCGCGTCCTCGACGAAGAGGTAGTCGGCGGTGTTGACCGCGTAGCGCACGTTGATCGAATAGCGCACGCCCGCGATGATGCGCATTTCCTCGGCGGTATAGCTGTTGTCGATCTTATAGCGGTCGCGCATATAGCTCATGAGCTCGACCGCGGTGGGGTTCTTCGGCAGGGCGTCGCCCTTGTCGTTGAAGTAGGCCTTGAGCATGGTCTGCTCGATATCGGTCATGTTCGCGTCGTACTCGAAGGGCGGCAGCGCGGAGATCGGCAGGTCGTCGTTGTACGAGTCGCCGAAGCTCTGCACCATGCGCACGAGCTCCAGGATCGTCTCGTTCGGGTCGTCGTTCGAGAAGAGCTTGACGTTGTCGATCTTCAGGTTGTAGCATTCCTTGTTGCTCACGAGCAGACGGCCGTAGCGGTCGAGGATATTGCCGCGCGCCGCCGTGACGACGGTCTTCTCATCGGTGATGAGGTTGGAGCGGTTATAATAGGCTTCGCCCTCGACGATCTGGAGCTTGTAGAGGAAGAAGAGATAGACCGCGAGCACGGAGAACAGCAGCACGGCCAGCGTCAGGACGCGGCCGCGGGAAATCGTTCGATTCATAGCTTTACCTCATGCGGGATAGAGTGTGTCCCCTCTCGCGGGGCTTATGGCTTCAGCCAGTGCGCGGCGGGGTAATAGGCCAGCACGGCGAGAGGGAAGCTCCAGAGCGTCTGGAGCGCGAGGGTCGGGAGCATGACGAGCGCGAAGCTGTCCTTCGCGACGACCAGCAGCATCTGCACAAGCCCGGTCGCAAGCAGCCCCAGGAGCGCCGCGCCCATGTAGGCGAAGAAGCGGCGGTTGATGTAAAACTGCGCGAGAAAGCCCGCGCCGAAGGCGAGCAGCGGGAAGAGCAGCGTGAAGGTGACGCTGTTCTCGACGAAGGCCATATCCGCGAAGAAGCCCATCGCGAGGCTCAGCAGCGCCCCCCAGCTCGCGCCGTGGAACATGCCCAGCGCGACGGCGACCGCGGGCAGCACCAGCGGACACACGCCGAGGATGCGCACGCGGTTGAGCACCATCGTCTGCGCGAGCAGCGCGAGAAAGATATACAGCAGCCCCCGCAGGAGCTTTTTGCCGCCGAGACGCGAAAACAGCAGTTTCTCGATCCAGGCTGCGAGACGTTCCATGCCTACTCCTCCACCCGGCCTCCGGGCCGGTCACTCCACGACGTTGTAGTTCTTGATGATAAAGACCTGCACCAGCGAGTCCAGCTCGCAGCGCGGCTCGACGATGCCGTACTCGATCTGCCCGCCGGCCTCGGACTGCACGCTCGTGATCGTCCCGATCACGAGGCCCTGCGGGAACGCGCCGCCGGAGCCGGAGGTCAGCACCTCGTCGCCGACGAAGATCTGCGCGCCGTCGGCGAGGAAGGTGAGCTTGGCCTGCTTGTTCTTCATCAGGGCGTACTCGCCCACCACCATGCCGGAGTTGCCCGTCGCGCCGACGAAGGCGCCGACGCTCATGTCCACGTCGATGAGCGTCGAGACCGTGGCCCAGGTCGTGCCGAGCTCGGTGATCTGCCCGACGAGCACGCCCTCCTCGGTGATGACCGGGTCGTTGAGCTCGATGCCGGAGCTCAGGCCCTTGCTGATCGTAAAGCTGTTCGACCAGTTGGACGAGGACCAGAGCACGACCTTGGCCGACTCCGTGTAGTAATCGGAGTGCTTCTCGCGCAGATACAAGAGCTCGCGCAGGCGCTTGTTCTCCTCGCTCGCCTCGATGCCCTCGCGCGCCGAGCGCTGCGCGTCCGCAAGCTGCGCGCGGAGCGACTCGTTCTCGGCGAGCAGGGAGTCGTACTTATACAGATAACCGTAGATCGTATCGAACCAGTTGACCGCCGAGGACAGCACCTTCTGCATCGGCGCGGTGACGACGCCGGTCAGATCCTGCACGATGCTCACGCTGATCGAGGGCTCCTCGTCGCTGTTTTCCGCGCTGCGGCGGGTCTCCCGCGCCGTGTTGCTGAGCACGACCAGGAACGCGACCGCGAGCACGACGATCGCGACCTTGATTCCGTTTTTCTTGAGATAGTCTTTCAAAGAAGCTCCACTCCCATTTTCCTGAGCATTTGACCGAGGCGGCAGAGGGGCAGCCCCATGACGTTGAAGAAGTCCCCCTCGATGCCCCGCACGAAGAGCGCGCCGCGCCCCTGCGCCCCGTAGGCCCCGGCCTTGTCCATCGGCTCGCCGGTGCGGATATAGCGCGCGATCTCGTCCTCCGAAAGCTCCCGGAACCGGACGCGGCTCTCCTCGCTCTCGACGAGCGCCTCCCCGCCGCGCAGCACGGCGACGCCGGTATAGACCGTGTGGCAGTCCCCCGAGAGTCGGCGCAGCATCGACGCGGCCTCCGCCTCCGTGTGGGGCTTTCCGAAGGGTCGGCCGTCCACCCAGACGACGGTGTCCGCCCCGATGACCAGCGCGTCAGGCCCGACGCCGTCGGCGACCTCCCGCGCCTTTTGCAGCGCGAGCGCCTGTACGAGCGAGGCGCCGTCGGCGTGTGCGGGCGGGATCTCCTCGCCCCTCGCCGGTATGATGCGCAGATTCGGCACGCCCAGCATCTCCAGCAGTTCCTTCCTCCGCGGCGAGGCGGAGGCGAGAATGATTTCCATGTGTTTTCGTTTCTCCATGATTTAGTTTCGTGCTGTACAACAATGAATAATGAATAAGTAATAATGAATAATTGCGGTGTCCGCTTCGCGGACGGATTAAAAAGTCCCCTTCGGGGAAGCGGCCAAAGGCCGCTTTTTTCAATCCGTCGCCGAAGGCGACACAATAATTATTCATTTTTCATTATTCATTTTTCATTTTTATTCTACTCCCCTGTAATACAGCCCGCGCGTCAAGACGTTCGGCTTGTAGTCCGACAAGCCGAGGTGACCCTTCGCGACCTCGACGCACTCTCTCGCGCTCTCGGTCGTGAACAGCAGGCGGAGGCCCCAGAGGCCGGCGGAGAAGAGATCGTCCTTCTTGTCGGCCAGGTACAGCTTGTGCGCGTTGTAGATCACGTTCCGGCAGCCGAATTCCCGCACCACCGGGAACACCGAGCCCATGCGGTCGGCCATCTGCGCGGGCGTCTGGCAGGCGCAGCGGCCGGAGGAGTGCCGGATGACGCACTGATCCGAGACCATGAGCGGCAGCCGCCCGTAGATGATCGCCTCGGTGTCGAGGGGCTTTGTCATCTCCTTGATCTGGCTCAGCCGCAGCTCGAAGGAGGCCGTCGCCGAGATGAGCCCCGCCAGGCGCAGCATATCGAGCGTCTGGGCGTTGAAGGCGTTGAGCCCGAAATCGCCGCGCACGCGCATCCCGGCGGCGCGGGCGAGGTAGACGTGGCCGAGATTGCCGACCAGCGCCTCGTTCACGCCCTCGGCGAAGGCGGCCTCCAGCGCGGCCTGTACCTGCGCCGTCTCCGAATCGGTGATGACGCGGGGCAGCGCCGCAACGAGCGTCGCGCCCTGCTCGGCGAAGCGGCGGAGGCTCTCGAAGTGCCCCGCCATCTCCATCACGGGAAAATACAGGTAATCCGGCCTGAGCTCGGCGAGCTCCCCGGAGAGCTGCTCGGCCGTGCGGAGCTGGAAGATGATCTTCGGCTCGGCGGGCTGGATCAGCAGCTTCGGCGCCGGGGGCAGCGGGAGCGTCCGGCGCGCGGGCGGCTTGGCGCGCTCCTCGGAGAGGGCGTTGACCAGCTTGCGGCGCAGCTCGTTGATCGAGGCGGCGGGCAGGAAGAGCCCCGGATCGGTCTTCGTGAGGTTCTCGACGCAGCTGTAGGGCGTGCCGCCGGTCTTGTACATCTGTTCGGCGAGGTATTCCTTCGTGAGCCCCTGCTTCTTCGCGCGCTCGGGCACGGGGCCGAAGGTCACGGCCTTGTGCCCCTCGTCGTCAAAGGCGATGGCGCGCGCGGGCTTGCCCTTCTCGATCAGCGTATAGAAGTGTACGGGCACCCGCCGCAGCTCGCCCTCGGCATAGGCGCGGCGCGCGCGCGTGAAGATCGACTCGTCGCTCGGCTCCGTCGCGCCGCGGGTGCCGAACATGTCGGCCTTGTCGCCGTCAAAATAGCCCTGCGTGAAGCCCTGGCGCGAGAAGGCCTGCTCCAGCAGCCTGAGCTCCTCCTCCGTGGGTTTGCGGTGCTCGCGCAGAACTTTACTGTAGACGCCGGTCACGATGCCGACGTACTCCGGCCGCTTCATGCGCCCCTCGATCTTGAGGCTCGCGACGCCCGCGTCCTCGAGCTCCCGGAGCCTCTCGGCCAGGCACTGATCCTTGAGCGAGAGCGGATAGTCGTCCATGCGCCCGCCGAGGCTGTACTGCATCCGGCAGGGCTGGGCGCACATGCCGCGGTTGCCGCTGCGCCGCCCGATCAGGGCGGACATATAGCACTGCCCGGAGTGGCAGAAGCAGAGCGCCCCGTGGACGAAGACCTCGGTCTCGATGGAGGCGTTCTTGGTGATATAGCGGATCTGCTCCAGGCTCAGCTCGCGCGCGAGCACCGCCCGCGTCAGCCCGAGCTGCGCCGCGGCCTCGACGCCCGCGAGGTTGTGGAGGCTCATCTGCGTGCTCGCGTGCAGCGGGATATCCGGCAGCGCCGTGCGCACGGCCTTGATGAGGCCGAGATCCTGGATGATGATCCCGTCCGCCCCGCAGTCGGACGCGAGACCGGCGGCCTTGACCGCATCGGCGAGCTCGCGGTCGCCCACGAGGGTGTTGAGCGTCACATAGACCTTGCAGCCGCGGATGCGGCAGTAGCGCACAGCCTTTTCAAATTCCTCGGCGCTGAAATTCTTCGCGCCGCGCCGGGCGTTGAAGCCCTCGAGTCCCAGATAGATCGCGTCCGCGCCGTTCTGGACGGCGGCGATCACGGCCTCGGGCGAGCCCGCGGGGGAAAGCAGTTCGATCATATATCCAGTTTCTCCATCTCTATTTCCATCCGTCCGCAAATCGGACACCATTTCGTTTCCCTTGGCTCGCCTCCGCCCGAAGGGCGAGGGGAGAGCTGGCGCTCAGCGCCTGAGAGGGGCAGAACGTCGGACAAGCAACCCCTCTCAGTCACGGCGCTTGCGTGGGACGCGCCGTGCCGGCTCCCCCCGATGGGGGAACCGGGAAGTCTGCGGGGCTGAGCCGATAGGACTCCACAGTAAACAAAGGTATTATAACACAGTTCTCCCCCTTGCGACAAGTGATATTTGATGGTATAATGCCTTCGCTTGTAAATTTCTTATGAAAAGACAGGGATACGGCTATGACAGCGCCTACCGTGATCGACAATTCCACAGCCGTCGAGCGCCTGATCGCCGCGCACGACGGGGACGTCGCGCTCCTCTGGCTGTTCCGGCAGCAGCGCCCCGGCGCGGACCTCGAGGAGGCCGCGCGCGCGCTCTGCCGCACGCTCTCCGCCCTCCGCGACGCGGAGGAGAAGCTGCGGCGCATGGGGCTCTGGGACGCCTCCGCGCCTCCCGCGCCGCCACAGACTCCCGACGAGCCGCAGCGCTACCTCCCCCCGGCGGACGAGCTGCCGCAGTACACAGCGCGGGAGATCAGCTCCCTCGCCGCCGAGAGGCCGGATTTCGAGGCGATCTGCCGCGAGGCCGCGCAGATCAAGGGCCGCCAGCTCAGCACCGCCGAGCTCGGCGTGCTCGCGGGCATCTGCGACTATCTGCGCTTCCCGAGCGAGGTCGTGTTCCTGCTGCTCAACTACTGCGCCGAGCAGGCCGAGGCGCGGCACCCCGGCAGCCGCCCGAGCTTCCGCGTGATACAGAGCACGGCCTTCCACTGGGCGAACCTCGAGCTCATGACCCACGAGCAGGTCGAGGCGCACATCCGCGGCGAGCGGGATCGGGACGCGGCCGTGCGCCGCGTGCAGACGCTGCTGCAGCTCAACGGGCGCGCGCTGACCGCGCAGGAGCGGCGGCACATCGAGAGCTGGCTTGCCCAGGGCTTCGAGGACGGGGCGATCCAGCTCGCCTACGAGCGCACGGTCTACAACACCAACAGCCTCAAATGGCCGTACATGAACAAGATCCTCGCCCGCTGGCACGAGGCGGGGCTGCACGGGCGCGCCGCGATCGAGGCCGCCGACCCGCCCCACGGCGCGGCGCGCCGTCCGGAGACGCGGCGGGAGGAGAAGGTCAAGCCGATAGATTTGGACAAGCTGCGCGCCGGACTGGACAGGATATAAGGAGTTGAAGCTATGGCACACGACGGAAAGCTGCTGGCTCGCGCGCGCGAGCAGTTGGAGAGACAGCGGCAGCACAACGAGGACGAGGCGGCGCGCCGCAGGGCGCTGGTCTACGCGCGCGTCCCTGAGATCGAAGAGATCGACGCGAAGCTGCGCGGGCACATGGTGCAGCTCGTGCGCCTCACGCTCGCCAAGCGCCCCGGTCTCGCCGAACAGCTCGAGGCGCTCAAGCGGGAGAATCTCGAGCTCCAGGCGCGCCGGGCGGAGCTGCTGGTCGAGCACGGCTGGCCCTTCGACTACCTCGAAGCGCTCTATTCCTGCCCCCGCTGCATGGACACGGGCGAGATCGACGGCGCGGTCTGCGAGTGTCTGGAAAAGCTCTACAACCAGGAGCTCACCAAGGAGCTCAGCGCCCTGCTGCGGCAGGGCGACGAGAGCTTTGAAAACTTCAATCTGTCGTATTACAGCACGATCGTCGATCCTGTGCGCGGTGTGGCGCCGCGCAAGACAATGGAGGTCAACCTGAGCTACTGTCACCGCTTTGTGGAGAAGTTCCCGAACACCACTGCGAATCTTCTCATGCAGGGCGGCACGGGGCTCGGCAAGACCTATCTGTCGGCCTGCATCGCCCGCGCCGTGGCCGCGAAGGGCTGCTCCGTGTGCTATGACAGCGCCGCCGCGGCCTTCGCCGCCTTCGAGCGGCAGAAGTTCGCCCGCGAGGAGGAGGATTTCGAGGAGGCCGACCGCCGCGTCAAGCGCATGCTCTCCTGCGATCTCATGATCCTCGACGATCTCGGCACCGAGATGCCGGGGCCCGTCTCGCTCAGCGCGCTCTATACGCTGCTGAACTCCCGCCTCGTCGCGAAGCGCAGCACCATCATCAGCACCAACCTCACGGACGAGGAGCTGCAAAAGCGCTACACCCCGCAAATCTGCTCCCGCCTCGCCGGGGAGTTTCAGGTGCTCCCCTTCCACGGGCAGGACATCCGGCGGAAGCGGAACGGGTAAAAAGCCCCTCCCGCCGATACGCGAATACCCAACGGCTGCGCCGTAGGGGAGGGGCTTGCCCCTCCCGACGATACGCGGAAACCCAACGGCCTTGCCGTAGGGGAGGGGCTTGCCCCTCCCGTTGTCCTTGCGCCGTGTCCACGGGAGGGGCAAGCCCCTCCCCTACGGCGAATCCCCGCGCGGGGCGGCGCGCGGGGAGACCTGCGTTTCACGGATTCGCCCGGGCGAAAGGCGTGACCAAACCAACCGCGCCGGGACGCCGGGGGCGGCGTCCCCTAGGGCGAATCCCGGCGCGTCACGGCGGGAGGGGCAAGCCCCTCCCCTACGGCGAATCCCCGGCGCGGGGCGGGCGCAGTTTTTTCTCTCCCCATCAAACTTTTCATTGCATTTTCTTCCAACCGGCGCTATACTGTGCATATTCCTTTTTTTGGAGGTTTGTTTATGGAAAGAGAAAGCTTCAAATCCCGTCTGGGCTTCCTGCTGGTCAGCGCCGGCTGCGCGATCGGCTGCGGCAACGTGTGGAAGTTCCCCTGGATGACCGGTCAGTACGGCGGCGGCGGCTTCGTGCTCGTCTACGTCCTGTGTCTGCTCCTGCTCGGCCTGCCCGCGCTCACGATGGAGTTCGCCATCGGCCGCGCCTCGCAGAAGAGCCCCGTCAAGATGTACCAGGCGCTCGAGAAGCCGGGTCAGAAGTGGCACATCCACGGCTACTTCGCCCTGCTCGGCAACGTCGCGCTGATGGCCTTCTACACGGTCGTCACCGGCTGGATGATGTACTACTTCGTGCAGTTTTTGATGGGCGACACCGCTGAGCTCGGCTTCGTCGAGATGATCACCAACCCCGGCGTGAACGTGTACTACCTCGCCATCGCGGTCGTGCTCGGCTTCGTCGTGCTGAGCTTCAACCTGCAGGGCGGCCTGGAGCGCGTGACCAAGTACCTGATGATCGCCCTGTTCATCCTCATGCTCATCCTCGGCGGCCACAGCGCGACGCTCTCCGGCGCCAAGGAGGGTCTCAAGTTCTACCTCGTGCCCGATTTCAGCAAGATCAACGGCAGCGTCATCGTCGGCGCGATGAACCAGGCCTTCTTCACGCTCTCCATCGGCATCGGCTCCATGGCCATCTTCGGCAGCTACATCGGCAAGGATCACACCCTGCTGGGCGAGAGCGTGAACGTCATCCTGCTCGACACCTTCGTCGCGATCATGGCGGGCTTCATCATCTTCCCGGCCTGCTTCACCTACGGCATCGAGGTCAACGCCGGCCCGGCGCTCCTGTTCAACACGATGGCCACGGTCTTCAACAACATGGCCGGCGGCCGGATCTGGGGCTCGCTGTTCTTCCTGTTCATGGTCTTCGCCGCCTTCTCCACGGAGCTGGCCGTGTTCGAGAACATCCTCGCCTGCGTGCGCGAGCTGACCGGCTGGAGCCGCCCGAAGGGCTGCGTCGTCTGCGGCGTCGGCATCTTCCTGCTGGCGCTCACCACCGCGCTCGGCTACAGCGTGTTCCACTTCCAGCCCTTCGCCGAGGGCAGCGCCTGGCTGGACTTCTGGGATTTCATCGTCAGCACCAACCTGCTGCCCATCGGCGCGCTGGTCTTCTCCCTGTTCTGCTGCTATAAGATCGGCTGGGGCTGGGACAAGTTCGTCGCCGAGGCCAACGCCGGCAAGGGCCTGAAGGTCCAGCCCTGGATGAAGCCGATCTTCAAGTATTTTGTGCCTGTGTGCGTCGCGGCCCTCTACATCTATGGCCTCGTCACCTTCGGCTGGAAATAAGCGGCTGCATCCTCCGGCGATTTCGCCAGATTCGCTTGGATGGGTTCGTGAATAATTGTTATTTTCGACAAAATTCTGCTTGACTTTTGCCGGTTCTTATGGTATATATAGTTACAGGAGATGGGCGGCACCCATCGGTGTAATCGGCACCTTAACCTGTAGAGCAAGCACAGTTCACTTGCGGGCCAACCGGCGGCATGGTAGCCGGTGTTGAGCAGGCAACAGAGTCACCATCATTTGCGCTGGCTTAAATAACCGGTTAGAGACACACCGTGATCCCTCGGGAAAACGGCGTGTCTCCTTTTTATTCAGACAGTCCAGCCCCCTTCGGGGGCTGGACTGCATACTGTTCACGGCTTGCAGCGGCCGCAGGGGATGTAGCCCTGCTCCAGCAGCTCGTCGCGCGCCGCCGTGACGTCCCGGCGGTTCGAGGGCTTCATGTCCCTGACGCTCTCGCACTCCGGCAGATGGAAGCGCTTGGAATTCGTGTTGAGCACATAGAGCCGCGGCGCGCTCTCGCCCGGCGCGGGCGTCGGCTCCGGCGTCGGGATCGCGGCGGGCACGGCCGCGCCCCTCTCCGTGCGGATCGAGACGCGCGCCCCGCCGTCCTCCGGCGCGGCTGTCTCCGCCTCTCCGAGCGGCGTCAGTCGGATCGGCGCGCCCTGTGAGGCGCAGCCGGCGAGCAGCGCCGCGAGCAGACAGAGCAGCAGCGCGGCTGTGATGAATAAGACTCGTTTCATCGTATAAAAACCTCAAAAACGGACATACTGGAAGCAACACCGGTATGAGGAGGAATTGTAATGATCGAACAGGATACCGTCAGACTGCTGCGCGAGTGCGACGCGGGGATCGACATGGGCATCTCGTCCATCGACGAGGTGCTCGGCTTCGTCGGCGCGCCGGAGCTCGAACGCACGCTGCGCGAGAGCCGCCGCGAGCACGACGTGCTGGGCCGCGAGGTGCGCGACGAGCTGCAGCGCTTCGGCGACAAGGGCAAGCACCCCAACGCCGTCGCTAAAACCATGGCGAACATGCTGACCGACGTCAAGCTCACCCTGCACGAGTCCGATCAGACCATCGCCGACGTGATGACAGACGGCTGCGGCATGGGCGTGAAGTCGCTCAACCACTGTCTGAACGCCTACAAGGCCGCGAGCGAGCGCTCGAAGGACATCGCCAAGCGCCTCATCCACCTGGAGGAGAAGATGACGGCGGACATGCGGCAGTATCTCTGAGCCGCGCGCCTCGGAGTGAACAAGCTGTGAATTTTACTAAATTGGTACTTCCTTTCTGCGCCGTTCTGTGTTACTATCAAGGCAAGAAAAGGGCTCTCCCCTTTTCGGTCACACGGAATTAGAAAGGAGTTGGCACCAATGAAGTTCACTTTCACCGAGAAAAGGATGGATTCCTCCGAGGATCTGCGCGCCTACGCGATGCGCAAGATCGGCAAGCTCGACCGCTTCTTCAAGACCGAGGCGGAGGCGATCGTCACCTTCAGTCTGGAGCGCGGGCGCTTCCGGGCTGAGATCACCATCCACAACAACGGCCTGTACTACAGGGCAAGCGAACTTACGAATGACATGTACGCCTCTGTGGATTCCGGCGTCGCGGCGATCGAGCGCCAGATCCGCCGGAACAAGACCCGCCTCGCCAAGCGTCTGCGCGAGGGGGCGCTGGAGCGTGACGCCGCGCCTGCCTATATCGCGCCCGAGGACGAGGGCGAGGACGAGGATTTCATGATCGTGCGCAGCAAGCGCTTCTCCATCAAGCCCATGTCGGCGGAGGAGGCGATTTTGCAGATGAACCTGCTGGATCACGAGTTCTTCGTCTTCCGCAACATGGACGCGGAGGACGCGATCGCGGTCGTCTACAAGCGCAAGCAGGGCGGCTACGGCCTCATCTGCGACGACGGCGAGAACTGAACCGACAAACTTCACCCCCGGAACGAGAGTTCCGGGGGTGTTTGCATGTCAGGGATTCACGCTCAGGAGACGATATCCCTGGTGTCGCGGGCGATGACAAGCTCCTCGTTCGTGGGGATGACGAAGACCTTGACCTTGGAGTCGGGCGTGGAGATCATGATATCCTCGCCGCGCTTGGAGTTGGCGGCGTCGTCGATCTTGACGCCGAGATAGCCGAAGTACTTCGAGATGGCGGCGCGGGTCTCCTCGTCGTTCTCGCCGACGCCGGCGGTGAAGACGATGGCGTCCACGCCGTTCATCGCGGCGGCGTAGGAGCCGGCGACCTTGGCGACCCAGTAGGCGAACATGTCGAGCGCGAGCTGGGCGCGCTCGTTGCCCTGCTCGGCGGCGGCGGAGAGATCGCGGAAGTCGGAGGAGACGCCGGAGACGCCCAGCACGCCGGACTTCTTGTTGAGGATGTTCAGCATCTCGTCGATGCTGTAGCCGTACTTGTTCATCATGAACTGGATGACGCCGGCGTCGAGATCGCCGCAGCGGGTGCCCATCGGCAGGCCGACCAGCGGCGTGAAGCCCATGGAGGTGTCCACGCACTTGCCGCCGTCGATGGCGGAGATGGAGGAGCCGTTGCCCATGTGGCAGGAGATGATCTTCAGCTCTTCGATGGGCTTGCCCATCAGCTCGGCGCAGCGGGCGGAGACATAGCGGTGGGAGGTGCCGTGGAAGCCGTAGCGGCGGATGCCGTCGTTCTTGTAGTACTCGTAGGGCACGGCGTACATGTAGGCCTTGCCGGGCATGGTCTGATGGAAGGCGGTGTCGAACACGGCGACCATCGGCACGTCGCCCATGACGTCGCGGCAGGCCTTGATGCCGGTGATGTTGGCGGGGTTGTGCAGCGGCGCGAAGGGGATGCACTCCTCGATGGCGGCCATGACGGCGTCGTCGATGCGCACGGAGCACGCGAACTTCTCGCCGCCGTGAACCACGCGGTGGCCGACGGCGTCGATCTCCTTCATGGAGCCGACCACGCCGTACTCGGCGCTGGTGAGCTTGTCGATGACGGCGGCGATGGCCTCGGAGTGGGTGGGCATGGGCACGTCCTCGTTGAAGACGGGCTTGCCGCCGACCAGGGGGCTGTGCTTGAGGTGGCCGTCGATGCCGATGCGCTCGCAGAGGCCCTTGGCCAGGACGGCCTCGGTCTCCATGTCGATGAGCTGATACTTCAGGGAGGAGCTGCCGGCGTTGATGACAAGAATTTTCATAAACTGTGTTCCTTTCGTCTTGTATTGTGGGGCGAAATTGTTTACAATGCGCTTAGAGTTATTGTAATACAGATTTGCGAAAAGGACAAGTGTTTTCTTTATGATTCTCGGGACAGTCTGTGAATTCAACCCCTTTCACCGGGGGCACGCGCACCTGATCGAGCAAAGCCGCGCGGCGGCGGGAGAGGACGCCGTCCTCGTCTGCGCGCTGTCGGGCGACTTTGTGCAGCGCGGCGAGGCGGCCGCCTGGCCGAAGTCCCTGCGCGCCGAGGCCGCCTGCCGCTGCGGGGCTGATCTCGTGCTCGAGCTGCCCCTGCCCTGGTGCCTGAGCTCGGCGGAGGGCTTCGCGCGCGGCGGCGTCGCGCTGCTCGCCTCGCTCGGGGTCGAACGGCTGTGCTTTGGCAGCGAGAGCGGGGACGCCGCCGCGCTGGACAGCCTCGCGGCTGGGCTCGCCGGGGCGGAGTTTGTCGAGGCGGTCAAGGCGCGGCTCAAACAGGAACCGGCGCTCTCCTTCGCCGCCGCGCGGCAGAAGGAGGCGCAGGCGCGCCTTGGTGATATCGCCGCGCTGCTCGCGAATCCGAACGATATCCTGGCTATAGAATACTGCAAGGCGATCCGGCAGGGCGGCTATGCGATGGAGCCTTACGCGGTCAGGCGCCTCGGCTCCGGGCATGACGAGCCCGGCGACTCGGCCTCGGCGCTGCGCGAGAGGTACGCGCGCGGGGAGAGCCTCGCGGGCTTTGTACCGGACGGGGCCGCCGCGCTGTTCGAGCGCGCGCCGCGCCGGGACGCGCGGCTCTTCGAGGCCGCGCTGCTCTCGCGGCTGCGCTGGCTGGACGAGGCGGCCTTCCTCGCCCTGCCCGACGCCGCCGACGGGCTCGGGCAGCGGCTCTTTCGCGCCGTGCGCGAGGAAGGGAGCCTCGCGGCGATCCACGCCGCGGCGCAGACCCGGCGCTATCCGCTCGCGCGCGTGCGGCGGCTGACGCTCGCCGCCTGTCTCGGTCTGCGCGCGGGCATGGCCGACNNGGCATGGCCGACGGCGCGCCGCCCTACGCCCGCGTCCTCGCGGCGAACGCGAGGGGCCGCGCCCTGCTGCGGGAGAGAGCCGACGGCCCGCTCCCCCTGCTGACAAAGCCCGCCGCCGTGCGCTCTCTCGGCGCGGAGGCCGAGGCGCTCTTCACCCTCGGCGCGCGGGCGCACGATCTCTACGTCCTCGGCTACGCCGACGCAGCGCTGCGCAGACCCGGCGCGGACTGGCGCACCGCCCCCGCCCTGTGCTGAGCGGCCGGGCGCTGATACGGAGGCTGTCTCAAAACGCTTTCCGATCTGTCATTCTGAGGAGCGAAGCGGCGAGGGATCTTTCTACTTGAAATATCTGTAAACTCTTCAGGGAAAGATCCTTCGACTCGCTGCGCTCGCTCAGGATGACAAGTCAGATAAAGTTTTGAGACAGTCTCTTTTTCTGTGTTCTACATAATTCGCTTATTTATTTATATATTTCTATTGACAAGTTTACGAGTTTGCGCTATACTGTGCTCAGAAAGCATGAAGGAGAGTCCGCGCGGGCGGCGCTCTCCGGGAAAGGGATGAGACCTTTTGAAAAAGACGCTCTACAGTCTGATGCTCAACGACGAGGTCGTGCGCGAGGTGGACGCGCTGGCGCACCAGCTCGGCACGAACCGCTCCGCGCTCATCAACCAGATCCTCGCCGAATATGTCCACTACGTCACGCCCGAGCAGCGCGTGAGCGACATTCTCTCCGCGGTCGAGGAGCTGCTGCGCCCGACGCGGGAGCTCGTGCCCTTCTTCGCGCCGAACGCCTCCTCGCTCTCGCTCAAGAGCTCGCTGGAGTACAAGTACCGCCCGACCGTGAAGTACGAGGTGGAGCTGTACCGCGGCCCCGGCGAGAGCATCGGGGAGCTGACGGTGGTGTTCCGCACCCAGTCCGCTGCGCTGATCCAGGCGATGACCGAGTTCTTCCGGCTCTGGAAGCGCATCGAGGACGCGCACCTGTATCCGCTCACCGGCGCGCGCATCGACTACGCGCTGTACGACGGGAAGTTCGTGCGCAGTCTCGCCGCCCCGGAGCGCGACTGCACGAGCGCGGAGCTCGCCGCGGCGCTCTCGTCCTATATCCAGCTCTTCGACAAGCTGATGAAGCACTACCTCACCGGCCGCCTCGACGCACACGAGGTAGAGGCCGCGTACTTCTCGCATATGAGGAATGCGAAGATACACGTGTGATGGAATGAAACTGCTCATCTTATCCGTAGGGGCGGCTATCAGCCGCCCGCGGATACCGTCCGAGCTTGACGGGCGGCTGCTAGCCGCCCCTACGATGGAATAACCGTTTCCCTTTATTGGAGGTGTTACCATGAACATGGAAAAATTTACCCAGAAAAGCCTTGAGGCTCTCCAGACCGCGCAGGCCATGGCGCAGGAGAACCGCAACAACTATATTGAGCCCGAGCATCTGCTCTACGCCCTCGTCGATCAGGACGGCGGGCTGATCCCCTCCCTGCTCGGCAGGATGGGGGTGGACTGCAACGGCCTGCTCGGCGAACTCGATACCGCCATCGCCGCTTTGCCGAAGGTCGGGAGCGTGCAGGACGTGTACCTGTCCCAGAACGCGAGCCGCGTGGTCTCCGCCGCCGAGAAGGCCGCGAAGTCGATGGGCGACAGCTACGTCTCGGTCGAGCATCTGATGATCGGCCTCTTCGCCGCGGCGACCCCGGCGATCAAGCGCATTTTCGCCGACCACGGCATCACGAAAAACGCCTTCACCGCCGAGCTCGCGAAGGTCAAGTCCGCGCCCGTGACCGGGGACAACCCCGAGAGCACCTACGACGCGCTGAAAAAGTACGGCACCGACCTGGTCGAGCGCGCGCGGAACAACGAGCTCGACCCCGTCATCGGCCGCGACGCGGAGATCCGCAACGTCATCCGCATCCTCTCGCGCAAGACGAAGAACAACCCCGTGCTGATCGGCGAGCCGGGCGTCGGCAAGACGGCCATCGCCGAGGGGCTGGCGCAGCGCATCGTGCGCGGCGACGTGCCCGAGGGCCTGAAGGACAAGACGATCTTCTCGCTGGACATGGGCGCGCTGATCGCCGGCGCGAAGTACCGCGGCGAGTTCGAGGAGCGGCTGAAGGCCGTGCTCGAGGAGATCCGCAAGTCCGAGGGCGGGATCATCCTCTTCATCGACGAGCTGCACACCATCGTCGGCGCGGGCAAGACCGAGGGCAGCATGGACGCGGGCAACCTCCTCAAGCCCATGCTCGCGCGCGGCGAGCTGCACTGCATCGGCGCGACGACGCTCGACGAGTACCGCAAGTACATCGAGAAGGACGCGGCGCTGGAGCGGCGCTTCCAGCCGGTGCAGGTGGACGAGCCGACGGTGGAGGACACGATCTCGATCCTGCGCGGCCTCAAGGAGCGCTACGAGGTCTACCACGGCGTGCGCATCCACGACAGCGCGCTCGTCGCCGCCGCGACGCTCTCCCACCGCTATATCACCGACCGCTTCCTGCCCGACAAGGCCATCGACCTCGTGGACGAGGCCTGCGCCATGATCCGCACCGAGATCGACTCCATGCCCGCCGAGCTCGACGACATCCGCCGCCGGATCATGCAGATGGAGATCGAGGAGATGGCGCTCAAGAAGGAGGACGACGCGCTCAGCCGCGAGCGGCTTACGAAGCTGCGCGCGGAGCTTGCCGACGCGAAGGACAGCTTCAACGCCATGAAGGCGCGCTGGGAGAGCGAGAAGAGCAGCGTCGACACGGTCAAGGCGCTCAAGGCCAAGATCGAGCAGATGCACGCCGATATCGAGAACGCCCAGCTCCGCTACGAGTACGAGACCGCCGCGAGGCTCAAGTATTCCGACCTGCCCGCGCTCGAGCGGCAGCTTCAGGAGGCGGAGAAGCTCTCCGAGGAGTCGAAGCAGAACACCCTCGTACACGACACCGTGACCGAGGAGGAGATCTCCGCCATCGTCGCCAAGTGGACGGGCATCCCGGTCTCGCGGCTCATGGAGGGCGAGCGCGAGAAGCTGCTGCATCTGGATGAAGTCCTGCACCGGCGCGTCGTCGGGCAGGACGAGGCCGTGCAGCGCGTGACCGAGGCGATATTGCGCTCCCGCGCGGGCATCGCCGACCCGAACCGGCCCATCGGCTCCTTCCTCTTCCTCGGCCCGACCGGCGTCGGCAAGACCGAGCTCGCCAAGGCGCTCGCCGAGTGCCTGTTTGACGACGAGCACAACATCGTGCGCATCGACATGACCGAGTATATGGAGAAGTTCTCCGTCTCGCGGCTGATCGGCGCGCCTCCGGGATACGTCGGCTACGACGAGGGCGGCCAGCTCACCGAGGCCGTGCGCCGCAAGCCCTACAGCGTCGTGCTGTTCGACGAGATCGAGAAGGCGCACCCGGACGTGTTCAACATCCTGCTGCAGATCCTCGACGACGGGCGCATCACCGACTCGCAGGGCCGCACGGTGGACTTCAAGAACACCATCATCATCCTGACCTCGAACCTCGGCAGCCAGTACCTGCTCGACGGCATCCAGCCCGACGGCAGCATCAGCGAGGAGGCGCAGGAGGCCGTGATGATGGAGCTCAGGCGCGCGTTCCGGCCCGAATTCCTCAACCGCCTGGACGAGACGATCCTCTTCCGCCCGCTGACGAAGGAGAATCTGAGCGGCATCATCGACCTGCTCGTGGAGGGGCTGCGGAAACGCCTCGCGGAGCAGAACCTCAAGCTCGAGCTCACGCAGGCGGCGAAGGCGCTCGTCATTGAGCGCGGCTACGATCCGCTCTACGGCGCGCGCCCGCTCAGACGCACACTCCAGAGCGGCGTCGAGACCTTGCTCGCCCGCACGATCCTGCGCGGCGACCTTCGCCCGGGCGCGACGATCACCGTGGACGAGGAGAACGGGGAGCTTGTGTGCAGGTAATATTTGGAGCTGTGCCGCGAAGCGGCACAGCTCCTTGCTTTATGCGGGCAGATACGTCATCGGGTCGACGCTCTCGCCCTCGACAGTCATTGTAAAGTGCAGGTGCGTCCCCTGGCCGATCTCGGCGAGCGCGCTCGTGCCGACGGCGCCGAGCACGTCTCCGGCGTCCACCCAGTCGCCGGTCTTCGCCGCCGGGGTGTCGGCGAGGTTCGCGTACTGCGCGACCGTCCCGTCGCCGTGATCGATCGTCACGACCGTGCCGAGCAGATCGTCGCGGCTGACCGAGGCGACCATGCCCTCATGCGCGGCGCAGACCGTCGCGCCGAGGGGCGCGGCGATATCGACGCCGTCGTGCGTGCGCCAGTCGCGCATCGTCACGTCATAGCGCAGCGCCTCGACGCTGTAGGGGCGCTCGACCTCGCCCTGAACCGGCCAGACCCAGACCGGCTGCGCCTCGTTCCAGACCGGGGCGGCCGCCTCGACGGGCGCGCTCTCCGCCGCCGTCGGCCCGGCCGTCTCCTCCGGCGCCGTCACCAGCACCGGCGAGCCCTCGCCGCGCTCAAGCGGCGGGATCACCACGGTCTCGATGCGCTCCATGTCCTCCTGCTTCATCACGCTGACCTCGCTCTCCATAGCCCCTTCCCCCGCCGCCATCATCCAGGCGGACACGCCGATCACCGCGGCGCACAGGAAAAGGACTATGTAGAAGCCCTTTCCGTTGAAAAACTCCTCCAGCCTCCCGCCGGAGCCTCTGCTGTTCATGACTCAACCTCCTCGTTTCTTTGCAGGTTTGCAATCCTATTCTTTCCGGCGCAGGAAGGGTTTATACATTTCTGTTGTAAATTTCCGGGCGGGATGATAGAATCAGGGTATCAAGACACAGGGAGTGGATTCCATGAACATCGAAAAAACCATCCGCGCGCTCGAGAGGCGCGGCTTCGCGGTCAGCCATTTCGCGACGGGCGCGGAGGCCGCGGACTACCTCGCGGGGCAGATTCACGACACGACGGTCGGTATCGGCGGGAGCATGACCGTACAGCAGCTCGGCCTCTATGAGCGCCTCAGCGAGCGCAACGAGGTCTTCTGGCACTGGAAGACGCCCGGCGCCGAGACGCTGGAGAAGGCCAACCGCGCCGCCGTCTATCTCACGGGCGTGAACGCCATGACCGAGGGCGGCGAGCTGCTGAACATCGACGGGCGCGGCAACCGCCTCGCCGCGCAGGTCTTCGGGAACAAGAAGGTCTATTTCCTCGTCGGCGCGAACAAGATATGCCCCGATTTTGAGTCGGCGCTGTACCGCGCGCGCAACACCGCCGCCGTCACGAACTGCAAGCGCTTCCCGAACAAACCGCCCTGCCAGCTCGACGGCAAGTGCCACGACTGCCGCTCGGCCGACCGTATCTGCCGCGCGCTGCTCGTGCTCTGGGCGCCGATGATGGGGATGGACTGCGAGGTCGTGCTGATCGACGAGGCATTAGGCTATTGAGATAAGGAGACGTTGTTATGATTAGGAGAGCGGAAGAGCGCAATATGGAAGTCAAGCGGATGTTCGACGGTCCGGGGCAGGCGCGGCTCGCGCATATCCTGAACGGCGCGCCGGAGATGTACGGCAAGGGGCGCGTGTTCTCCGTCGTGACGCTTGAGCCGGGCTGCGGGATCGGCTGGCACGTCCACCGCGGCGACGGGGAGACCTACTGCATCCTGTCGGGCCAGGGCGAGTACAGCGACAACGGCACGATAGTCACGGTCGGCCCCGGCGACGTCACCTTCGTCGACGACGGCGAGGGACACAGCCTGCGCAACACCGGCGACGGGCCGCTCACCGCCGTCGCGCTGATCCTCTACAAGTGAGCGCGGAGGAGACCGTGCGCTGGCGGGTGCTGTTCACCGGCAAGGTGCAGCACGTCGGCTTCCGCTATACGGCCTACTACCTCGCCCGCGAGCTGTATCTGACCGGCTGGGTGGACAATCTGCCCGACGGCCGCGTCGTGATGGAGGCGCAGGGCGGCGTGAGCCGGGTGCGAAAGCTCCTGCTGCACCTCAAGAGCCAGAAGCACATCCGCATCACGGAGATGGAGATCACCGCGCTCGAACCGAAGCGCTTCGACAGGCGCTTCGAGGTGCGGGGCTACGGCGAGGAAGCGGAATGGTGAGTATATAGCCCGCGTAAAGCAGCCGGGCGGATTCGCGTCAAGCGCGGATCCGCCCGGTTCTGTTTTTTTGTTCCGTCACTCGCCCAGCTCCCGGAACGCGCGCGGCAGGCGCTCGATCAGGTCGGAGGGCGCGAGGCAGTAGTCCCCCGTCTCCGCCGCGGCGAGCTCGCCCGCGCGCCCGTGCAGCCAGACCGCGCAGCGCGCCGCGAACCAGGGCTCGAAGCCCTGCGCGAGCAGGGCGCAGAGCAGACCGGCGAGCACGTCCCCCGTGCCGCCCTTGGCAAGCGACGGGCCGCCCGTCGGATTGACGCAGACCTCCGCACCCCGGCAAATGAGCGTCCCGTAGCCCTTCAGGATCAGAATCACGCCCGGATGCTCCGCCGCGAAGCGCAGCGCCCCGGCGAGCCGCCCTTCCGCGAGCGCTCCGCCCAGACGCCGAAACTCCCCCTCGTGCGGGGTCAGCAGCAGCGGCGCGCGGCATTCATCGAACCGCGCCGTCTCCCCGGCGCAGAGCGTCAGCGCGTCGGCGTCCAGCACGAGGGGACAGGCCGCCTCGCGCAGCGCGTCGCGCACGAGCAGCCTGGGCCCCGCCCCGATGCCGAGGCCGGGGCCGACGAGACAGGCGCTCGCCGTTTTCAGCAGCTCCGAAAAGCCCCCGCGCGCGGAGAGGGCGAAGCGCCCCGCGCGATCCGCCGGGAGCGGCGAGACGACCGCGCCGTCACAGCGCAGCGCTGCGGCCTCGTAGACGCTCTCAGGGACGAGCAGCCGGGTCAAGCCCGCGCCGCCGCGCTCGCAGGCTCTCGCCGCGAGCACCGGCGCGCCGCTGTAGCCGCGCGCGCCCGAGAGCAGCAGCGCGCGCCCGTGGCTGTATTTGTGGCTGCGCGCCTCCCGCTTCGGCAGCGCGAAGTCCGCTTTCTCCGACTCGCAGAGCCGGAACGCCCCCGCCGGGCGCGGCGCGGCGTCCAGGTATTTCTCCGCGTAACGCTCAAATCCAAGTTCCTTCACCAGTAGAGATCCTCCTGCTCTCCGAAGCTCCGCTCGTCCGGCTCCAGGGGCACGGCGCGCACGTCGAGCCCGTCGACGTGGATATAGCGCGACTCGTACAGCGTCCACAGCACCCGGTCAAGCTGGGCCTGCGTCCCCTGCAGCTCCATCGTCACGGTCCCGTCCCGCTCGTTTCTGACCCAGCCGGTCGCGCCGACGGCCTTGGCCGCGTACCGCGCGCGATAGCGAAAGCCCACGCCCTGCACGCGGCCGGAGAAGCTGTAATGTTTTCGGACGATCGGCTCGGACATGCGATACCTCCTCGCGTCCCGCTGTGCAAAAAGCTTGACACAGCCGGGCAAGCAGCGTATACTATTCACAGAAAGAGGCGTTGCCGAAAGCGGCTCCGCCCAGTTATAGGGTTTAGCTTACGCTAAGAAACCGTCACTTGGCAGAGTGGCGGTTTCTGCTTTTACGGTGACCGTGATCGTGTATTTCCATACATGAAACGTCAATGTAATCGGCATCATGTCACCTCCTCTCGGAGATGTGACGGAACCGCCTTTTTTCGCTTTTACGTTCGGACAACGCCCCGCCCTTGCGGGCGGTTACAGTTTACACGGTTTGACTGTTTTTGTCAAGAAAACGGCCGAGGCGCACCCAAACGGGAACGCCCCGGCCTGCTGTATCTTTACTCCGCCAGCTTCTTATACTGCTCGTAGCGCTTGGCCGTGAACTCCTCCGCCTCGGCGAAGAGAACCTCGGCGCGCTCGGGGAAGGTACGGGTCAGCGCGGCGAAGCGCACCTCGCCCATCATGAACTCGCGCAGCTTGCCGTTGGGCGCCTTGCTGTCGAGCACGAAGGGGTTCTTGCCCTTCTCGATGTTCTCGGGGATGTAGCGGAACAGCGGCCAGTACCCGCACTCGACGGCGAGCTTTTCCTCCGCCTGCGCCTTGCCCATGCCGCTCACGAGCCCGTGGTTGATGCAGGGCGCGTAGGCGATGATGAGCGACGGGCCCTTGTGCGCCTCGGCCTCCTTGAGCGCGGTGATGAGCTGCGCGGGATTCGCGCCCATCGCGACCTTCGCGACGTAGACGTTGCCGTAGGTCATGAAGATCCGCCCGAGATCCTTCTTCGGCGTCTCCTTGCCGGCGTTGGCGAACTGCGCGACCGCGCCGATGGGCGTCGCCTTGGACGCCTGGCCGCCGGTGTTGGAGTAGACCTCGGTATCGACGACGAGGATGTTCACATCGACGCCGGAGGCGAGGACGTGGTCAAGGCCGCCGTAGCCGATATCGTAGGCCCAGCCGTCGCCGCCGTACATCCACATGGTCTTCTTGACCAGCGCGTCCGTGCGCTCCCGCAGGAACTTCACGTCAGCGTTGTCCTCCGCCGTCGCGGCGAGGGCTTCTTTCAAGGCGTCGGACACGCGGCGGGTTTCACTCGGATCGTCGCCCTTCTCGAGCCATTCGGCGAGCGCGGCCTTGAGCGCCTCATCGCTCACGGCCTCGAGCGCGGCCTTCGCGTGCGTCACGGCCTGACGGCGCATCTGGTTCACGGACAGGCACATGCCGAGGGAGTACTCGGCGTTATTCTCAAACAGGGAGTTCGAGGGCGCGGGGCCGTAGCCCTTGGCGGTCTTCGCGTAGGGGAAGGCCGGGGTCGAGGAGCCGACGACGTAGGTGCAGCCCGTGGCGTCGGCGATATACATGCGCTCGCCGAAGAGCTGGGTCATCAGCTTCATGTACGGCGCCTCGCCGCAGCCGGCGCAGGAGCCGTTGAACTCGTACAGCGGGCGCTCGAACTGGCTGCCCTTGACCGAGAACTTGTCCATGGGGTTTGGCTTGACGGGCAGGCTCACGAGATAATCCCAGTTGGGCTGCTCGTGCATCTGGCTCTCCAGCGGCTCCATGACCAGCGCCTTGTTCTTGGCAAGGCAGACGTTCGCGCAGCTCGAGCAGCCCTGGCAGTCCACGGGATCGACCTGAATGCGGTAGCTGAGGCCCTCGAAGCCCTTGCCGAGCGCGGGCTTGGTGACGAGCCCTGCGGGGGCCTTTGCCTCGTCCTCCTTGGTAAGCAGGAAGGGGCGGATCGCCGCGTGCGGGCAGACCAGCGCGCACATGTTGCAGCCGATGCAGTTTTCCGGGATCCACTTCGGCACGTTCACGGCGATGCCGCGGCGCTCGTACTTCGAGGTCTCGACCGGGGTCACGCCGTCGGCGTAGGGCATGAACTTCGAGACCGGGATCGTGTCGCCCTTCTGGCGGTTCACGGGGATCTGGATATCGCGGATGTAGGCGGGCAGACTCTCGTCCACGGCCTCCGGCGTGTCCTCAAGCTCCGCCCAGGCGGCGGGCACCTCGACCGGGACGGCGTGGTTCAGCCCCGCGTCCACGGCGGCGCAGTTCATCGCGACGATCTTCTCGCCCTTCTTGGCGTAGGTCTTCACGATGGCGTCCTTCATATACCTCACGGCGTCCTCGGCAGGGATGACGTTCGCGAGCTTGAAGAAGGCGGCCTGCAAGACGGTGTTCGTGCGGTTTCCGAGGCCGATCTCGGCGGCGATGGCGGTCGCGTTGATCGTGTAGAACTGGATGCCGCGCTGGGCGAGGATGCGCTTGGCGCGGTTCGGCAGGTGCTCCTCCAGCTCCTGCGCGCTCCACTCGGTATTGAGCAGGAAGGTGCCGCCGGGCTTGATCTCGGAGACGATGTCGAAGTCCTTCATGTAGCTCTGCTTGTGGCAGGCCACGAAGTCGGCCATCGTGACGTAGTAGGTGGAGCGGATCGGCTCGTGCCCGAAGCGCAGGTGGGAGATCGTGACGCCGCCGGACTTCTTGGAGTCGTACTCGAAGTAGCCCTGCGCGTAGTTCTCGGTGTAGTCGCCGATGATCTTGATGGAGTTCTTGTTCGCGCCCACCGTGCCGTCGGAGCCGAGACCCCAGAACTTGCAGGAGATGATCGACTTGCCGGAGGTGACGATGTTCTCGCCCACGGGCAGGGAGGTGAAGGTCACGTCGTCGTTGATGCCGACGGTGAAGTGGTTCTTCTTCTCGCCCGCCATGTTGTCGAACACGGCCTTCATGTGCGCGGGGATCGTGTCCTTCGAGGAGAGCCCGTAGCGGCCGCCGAGCAGCTTCACCGCGCGGCCGCTTTCGGCAAAGGCGGTGCACACGTCGGCATAGAGCGGCTCGCCCGCGCTGCCGGGCTCCTTCGTGCGGTCGAGCACGGTGACGGACTTGACGCTCTCGGGGATGGCGGCGAGCAGGTGCTTGGCCGAGAAGGGGCGGTAGAGGTGCACCTGCACCATGCCGACCTTCTCGCCCTGCGCGCAGAGCCAGTCCACGACCTCGCGCAGCGTCTCGCAGACGGAGCCCATCGCGACGATGACGCGCTCGGCGTCGGGCGCGCCGCAGTAGTTGAAGAGCTTATAGTCCCGGCCGGTCAGGGCGTTCAGCTCGTCCATCTTCCCCTGCACCACGTCGGGCAGGGCGTTGTAGGCCGAGTTGCAGGCCTCGCGGGACTGGAAGAAGGTGTCCGCGTTCTGGAGCGTGGAGCGGATCGACGGGTGCTCGGAGTTGAGCGCGTGATCCTTGAAGTATTTGACTTTATCCCAATCGACGAGGCCGCGCAGGTCCTCGTAGTCGAGCACCTCGATCTTCTGGATCTCGTGGCTCGTGCGGAAGCCGTCGAAGAAGTGCATGAAGGGGATGGAGCCCTTGATCGCCGCGAGGTGGGCGATCGCGCCGAGATCCATGCACTCCTGCACGCTCGCGGAGGCGAGCATCGCAAAGCCGGTCTGGCGGCAGGCCATCGCGTCGGAGTGGTCGCCGAAGATGGAGATCGCGTGCGTGCCGACGGTGCGCGCCGCGACGTGCATGACGCCGGGCAGCATCGAGCCCGCAATGCGGAACATCGGCGGGATCATCAGCATCAGACCCTGCGAGGCGGTGTAGGTGGTGGCGAGGGAGCCGGTCTCGAGCGCGCCGTGCATCGCGCCGCAGGCGCCGGACTCGGCCTGCAATTCGACGAGCTGCACGGGCTGGCCGAAGAGGTTCTTCTTGCCGTGGGCGGCCCAGTCGTCCACATGGTCGGCCATCGGGCTCGACGGGGTGATGGGATAGATGGCGGCGACCTCGGTAAAGGCGTAGCTCGCGTAAGCGGCGGCCTCGTTGCCGTCCATTGTCTTGAAGACTTTTTTCGTATTCATGGGGCATCGCTCCTTTTCTGGAATTCCGTTCTCGGCGGATGTTGGGAATAGTATACACCCGGGAAGCGACGCGGGCAAGAGGGAGATGAAAAGTCTGTTTTTCTCTTGACCTGTTGTACACAGGATTGTATAATACTGTCAAAAGAACGCAGAAACAGAGAGTGGGTGGAAAGATGGAATTTCCGGAGCATCGCGTCTTATCCGTTGCGGACTTGGCCGATCTCATCCAAGAGTCAAACGAAAACGGCGCGCGCTTTTGCTTTATCTTAGGCTCGGGCGCGTCGGTGGAGTCTGAGATTCCCAGCGGTGGAAGTCTGGAAATGAAATGGATGGACTACCTTATGGGTGAGGTGGGCAAACCTGATCCCGGTCGAGCGAAGCGCACCCGGCGCAAGGCTGCCTCAATGAAGGATATGAAGCTGCTGGAGCACGAGTTCAGCGAGATCGAGCACGTCTGGCTGAAAGCGAGGGCGGATAAAAAGAGGACGCTTCCGAGCAAGTATTACTTTGACATCTACCGCCTGCGCTTCTACCTCGACAAAACCAACGGCTACCGTTTCATGGAGCAGATCATGGAGCAGGCCAAGCCGAGCATCGGCTATCACACGCTGTCCCTGCTGCTGACGGAGACCAACCTCAACAATCTTCTCATCACCACGAACTTCGACAGTCTCGTGGAAGACGCGCTTTCGATCTACTCCGACAAGAAGCCGCTCGTCGTCGCGCATGAATCGCTCGCGGGTTACATCGAGTTGGACACTAAACGTCCCATTATCGCGAAAATCCACCGAGGTCTGTTTTTTGAGCCCTTCAACAGCCCGGATGAGACGAATTCTCTCCGCAAGGAGTGGCGCGAGGCGCTTTCCAATGTCTTCCAGCGTTACGCCCCCATCGTGATCGGCTACGGCGGCGGTGATGGCAGCCTCATGCCCTTCCTGGAAGAGGAGAGCACCCGGATGAAGCACGGCCTCTACTGGTGCATCCGAGAGGGCAGCGAGCCGGACAAGCGCATCAAAGACCTTGTGGAGAAAAAAGAGGGCTGTTTTGTCGAGATCAAGGGCTTCGACGGGCTGATGCTGTCCCTCGGGCAGGCGCTCTACGGCGACGCCGTCATCCCGACCGGCACGGACAGGCTGCTGAAAGCGCAGTATGAAAAGCGCATGGAGCGCTATAACGAGCAATTTAATGAACTGACGAAAAACGCAGAACTCGCCGCTGTCGCCGAACCGCTCAGGCAAGAGGAGAAAAAGGAGGCGGCCAAGCGGGAAGAGACGAATACCATGACCGCCAGAGACTATTTCAACCGCGCTTATGATGCTGGCGAGGCTGGCAAATATGAGGAAGCCATAGCGGATTACGGCAAAGCGATCGAACTCAAGCCCGATTATGCGGATGCCTACAATAACCGCGGCATTGCCTATCGAAAACTTAACCGCTATGACGAGGCGCTGGCGGACTACAACAGAGCGATCGAGCTCAAGCCCGATGATGCGGATGCCTACTATAACCGCGGATACTTACTTGATGATTTGAAACGCTATGACGAGGCGCTGGCGGACTACAACAAAGCGATCGAGCTCCAGCCCGATTATCCGGAGGCCTACAATAACCGCGGCCTTACCTATGAAAACCTTAACCGCTATGAAGAGGCGCTGGCGGACTACAACAGAGCGATCGAGCTCAAGCCCGAATATGCGATTGCCTACAATAACCGCGCTATAAGCTACCGTAAGCTCGGCAAAATCGACCTCGCCAAAGCAGACAAAGCAAGGGCCGCAGAGTTGGAGAAGCAAAACAAATAGCCCCCGGTTATTCGTGTAAACGAACAGTTCTGGGATACTGCACACCTGTTTCCGCGCAGTATCCCAGAATTGTTTTCTTGCTCTTTTCGCCGGGGCTCTTCAAATATACCGCTTCCCCAGCCGCGCCTCCAAGTCTGACGCGCTGTACAGCACATCGGTGACAATGACGTTCTCCCCGCGCACGAGGTAAAAAACCGAATAGTGATCTACCAGCATCCGATGGAGCTGAGCCGAGATGCACGGTTCAAACTGCGGGACGCCGAAGCGCAGCGGCATTTCCTCCAACATGAGGATTTCATCGGCAATGCGGTCATACTGCGCGGCGGCAGCCTCGGGAGCCTTGAGCGTCAGGCGGATATAGTCGTAAATCGCGTCCATGTCCTCCAGCGCGGAGTCCGTGATCTTGACAACATACCTCATTCCGCGCGCTTGCTCCTGTGCTCGTGAAAGGCCTCCGCCGCGCGGCGGGTTTTTCCGGCTTCTGCCTCCGCAATGCCTCTATTGAGCTTTTCGACCAGCTCCGCGTCGCTCATTCTGTCCGCGTCCACCGAGGCGGGAGCTTTCGGCAGGGTGACGGGGAACGGGATCCCGCCCACGAGGGCGATTTGATTGAGGTAGATATCTATAGCTGTTGACATCGGGATGCCGAGCTGCTTGAGGACGCTTTCCGCCCGCTGCTTCGCAATCGGATTGACGCGAAGATTCAAGGTAGCGGTTTTTTCCATGTCGATCACTCTCCTTTGCTTATAATGTAACGCAAAATGCGTTACAAGTCAAGCAAATTGTGGCGGTGAAACAGGCCGCCGAGGAGCCCGCGGCCGGGTTCCTGTACGCTGCGCCGCGCTTCGCCGCTCTGTCGCCCCCATAAGCTGCTCGCCGCCCGGTTGGGCGGCGAGCGGTTTTTTATATCGGCTCAGTCTCACAGCTCCTCGATGGTCATGACGTCCTCGATGGCGTGGAGGCTCTTGAGTATCTCGTCCTGCAGCATCTCCTTGGTGGTCTGGAACTCCACGACAGCGCAGTAGCGGTGATCCTCGCCCTCGGTGACGCGCGTGATCTCGAGGTTCGTGACGTTGAGCTTCATGCGCCGCAGGAGCAGCATGATCTGCTCGATGCAGATGGAATGCTTATACTCGATGTACAGGCTCACGTCCTCGAGCTTGCGGATGAAGCGGTGCTCGAGCTTCACCAGCAGCAGCTCCGCGAAGAGGACGACGGAGGCGCTGACCAGCGCAAGCTCCAGATAGCCCGCGCCGCAGACCAGGCCGATGACCGCGACCGTCCAGAGGCCGGCGGCGGTGGTCAGACCCTTGACGCGCTTGCGCCGGGTGACGATGATCGTCCCCGCGCCGATGAAGCCGATGCCGGCGATGGACTGCGCGCCCATGCGGGAGATATCGGTATACAGGTGCATGTACTGGTACAGGTAGAGGTTCGTCAGGATCGTCACGGAGGCGCCGAGGCAGATGAAAATATGCGTGCGCAGACCGGCGGGGCGGCGCTTGAACTCGCGCTCGAGCCCGACCATGCCGCCGCAGAGCACCGCGGCGAACATGCG
>LXOW01207063.1_pt1 | contig 33442 bp, 26 predicted proteins | sample 1368591 | NCBI WGS metagenome assembly LXOW01 (sample SAMN04884650, study PRJNA319009) | bovine gut metagenome | isolation source: Cow rumen | host: Bos taurus | place: Italy: Legnaro (PD) | collected 2014-07-09
TTGTCTGTGACATAATTTATTGATTATTTGGGTTTAACATATACTTTTCCGCCTTCGATGCGGGTGATTTCAATTTCTGTATCCACCTCAATGAAGTCCTGCGGAGAGGAAACCTCCACAACTTCGCCATCAAACTCACCGGTACCCATAGGAGCCAAACGGGAAATCGCCTTTCCTGTCGCACCGACCTTGACCTTGCTGGAGTCCACTTCGTTCATCTTGCTGTCAATGCGAGTGTTAAGCTGCAATCGCTTCCATGTCTTGGTGCGCATCATCAGCACAAAACAGCCAATGGTGAACACCGCAGTAAGCACCAGTGTGACGGTGCCCGCCACCATGCCATACTGCACGTAGGAAGCCACTACACCTGCCACCATGCACAACACGCCGATGATGGCCACTACCCCACCCGGGATCACCAGGAAGTCGAGAATCATCAGCAAAATGCCGATCAGGATGATGAATATGATAGAGAACCAGCCCATGGGAGATTAGAGATTAGAGATTAGGGTTTAGAGTTCAGAGATGAGTGATTAGAGTTAGTTGATTTTTACGATGTAGTAGTTTTTCTTACCTTTTTGGACAAGGATATATCGTTGATTCAGAAGATTTTCCTTTGAAACATTGAAGTCTTCCTTCACTTTCGTCTTGTTGATGGCAACGCCGTTGTCTTTGAGCATACGGCGAGCTTCGCCCTTGGAGGCGAATATCTGAGTGTGCTCGGCGAGAAAGTCAACCACACCGCAACCGTTTTCGATCACAGAGGCGGGAACTTCGAATTGCGGCACGCCGTCGAACACGGCGAGAAACATCTTCTCGGACAAGGAGGCAAGGCTTTCGGCAGTGCCTTTGCCGAACAGAATCTCGGAAGCGTTAACCGCAGCATCGTAATCCTCCTGCGAATGTACACGAACGGTAAGATCTTTAGCCAAAGCCTTTTGCAACACACGCAAGTGCGGAGCAGCATCATGTTCAGCCTCCATGGCTTCAATTTCCTCTTTCGTAAAGTGGGTGAAGATGCGGATATAGCGTTTGCTGTCCTCATCGGAGCAGTTGAGCCAGAACTGATAGAATGCATACGGGGAGGTTCTTTCGGGGTCGAGCCAGATGTTGCCCTTCTCAGTTTTGCCGAACTTGCCACCATCAGCTTTCGTGATCAGCGGGCAGGTCAGCGCGTAGGCCTCGCCATTGAGTTTGCGGCGGATCAGTTCCGTGCCCGTGGTGATATTGCCCCATTGGTCGGAACCACCCAGCTGCAAGCGGCAATTCTGCGTCTCGTAGAGATGCAGGAAATCATAACCTTGCACCAGCTGGTAGGAGAACTCCGTAAAGGACATACCGTCGCCCTCGCCATTGAAGCGCTTCTTGACGGAATCCTTGGCCATCATATAGTTGACGGTAATGTGCTTGCCGATGTCGCGGATAAATTCCAAGAAACTGAACTTGCTCATCCACTCGTAGTTATTGACGAGGACAGCTCCATTGGGTTCATCCGTGTCAAACTGGAGGAACTTGCTGAGTTGTTTCTTGATACACTCCTGATTGTGCTTCAACGTCTCTTCATCCAACAAATTACGTTCTTGCGACTTTCCGGAAGGATCGCCAATCATGCCGGTGGCACCACCCAACAATGCGATGGGGCGATGGCCACAGCGTTGGAAGTGAGAAAGCATCATGATACCCACCAGGTGTCCTATATGAAGAGAATCGGCAGTAGGATCAATGCCCAGATAGGCACTGCACATGCCTTTGTTCAACATTTCTTCTGTACCGGGCATGATGTCATGCAACATGCCACGCCATTTGAGTTCTTCTACAAAATTCATCGATCTAAAATTATTGATAATTAGCTATTTAAAATCAATCTTCGGAAACATCCACCAGCCATTTCTCTTCCTGCTTCTTCACTCTGAACTCCAAAGACTTCTTTTCATTGTTGCAAGTGAAGTGGCATGTGCACACGGCCAAGCTGTCGTTGATATACTTGCATTGGGTGTCCAGCACTTCAACTTTGCTTTCATTCATTTTTTTCAAACGTTCCGGATTATTGCGCATGTATTTCTGCAAATTGCGGAAGAGGGCCGCGTCATGCGCAACCGAATACTTGTACATGGCATCAAAATCGGCCGTGACAAAAGCGACGGAGAATTTCTCCATCACTCTCTCGGGAGTGGAGAAGTCTTTGTTTTTGTCTTTACAAGATGAAAAGAGCAGAAGCCCGATGAAAACCAAAGCGATAATCCTTATTTTTCTCATAATAATGCAGTTGTTGAAAAGTGTGCAAAAATACAAAAAAAACGTATCTTTGCAGCTTGAAATAAAGATTAATATTAAATGAATAATAATATGACACTTCAAGAATTTCAAGAAGACATCAAACGAGGCATTCCCAGCACTTTACCTCAGGCAAAGCCTTACGATCCCACAGTCAATCATGCGCCCAAGCGCAAAGACATATTGACAAAAAAGGAGAAACAACTTGCCTTGCGCAACGCACTCCGCTACTTTGACCCGTCGCTGCACGCACAGCTGATTCCCGAGTTTGTAAAGGAGCTTCACGATTACGGCCGCATCTACATGTACCGTTATCGTCCTGATTACGAGATGTATGCACGTCCCATTGACGCCTACCCTGCCAAGAGCAAGCAGGCCGCGGCCATCATGCTGATGATCCAGAACAACCTGGACCCTGCAGTTGCGCAGCATCCACACGAGCTCATCACCTACGGTGGCAACGGCGCCGTGTTCCAGAACTGGGCACAGTACCGTCTGGTCATGAAATACCTGTCGGAGATGACTGACGAGCAGACCCTCGTCATGTACTCCGGCCATCCGCTGGGACTGTTCCCGTCACATAAGAACGCCCCGCGCGTGGTGGTCACTAACGGCATGGTGATTCCCAACTACTCCAAACCTGACGACTGGGAGCGCATGAATGCCCTCGGCGTGAGCCAATACGGCCAGATGACCGCCGGCTCATACATGTACATCGGACCGCAAGGCATCGTGCACGGCACCACCATCACCGTGCTGAACGCCAGCCGCAAGATTGGCGGCGAAATTGGCGGCAAGCTCTTCGTGACCGCCGGTTTAGGCGGCATGTCAGGCGCACAACCCAAAGCCGGCAACATTGCCGGTGTGGTCTCTATCACCGCTGAAATCAACCCCTCAGCCACACAGAAACGCTACGACCAAGGCTGGGTGGACGAAATACACGAGAACTTGGACGAATTGTTCGAAAAGGTTAACGAAGCCCGCGCACAGAAGCTCGCCCGCTCTTTCGCCTATCAGGGCAACGTGGTGGATTTGTGGGAGTACTGCGCCGAGCACAACATCCAAGTCGATCTGGGCAGCGACCAGACCTCGTTGCACAACCCGTGGGCCGGAGGCTATTATCCTGTGGGTATCTCCTTTGAGGATGCCAAGGTCATGATGGCTGAGCAACCCGAGAAATTCAAAGCCGCTGTGGAAGAGAGTTTGCGCCGTCAGGTAGCCGCTATCAACAAACTGACCGCCAAGGGCATGTACTTCTTCGATTACGGCAACGCCTTCCTTTTGCAATCCTCGCGCGCCGGAGCCGACATCATGAAAGAGGACGGCACGTTCCGCTATCCTTCCTATGTACAAGATATCATGGGGCCGATGTGCTTCGACTACGGTTTCGGTCCGTTCCGCTGGGTGTGCACTTCCGGCAAGCCTGAAGATTTGGAGGTTACCGATCACTTGGCCATGGATGTGCTCCGCAAGATCAGCGAGACTGCGCCGCAGGAGATTTCCCAGCAGATGAAAGACAACATCACCTGGATCAAAGGAGCCAAGGAGAACCATCTGGTGGTAGGTTCGCAGGCCCGTATCCTGTATGCGGACGCCGAAGGCCGCACCCAGATTGCCGCTGCATTCAACGAGGCCGTCAAGGACGGCAGACTGACCGCTCCGGTGGTCATCGGCCGCGACCATCACGACGTGTCCGGCACGGACTCCCCGTTCCGCGAGACCTCAAATATCTATGACGGATCCAGTTTCTGCGCTGACATGGCCGTGCAGAACGTCATCGGCGACGGCTTCCGCGGCGCCACGTGGGTGAGCATCCACAACGGCGGCGGCGTTGGCTGGGGCGAGGTCATCAACGGCGGCTTCGGCATGGTGCTGGATGGCACCGAGGAGAGCGACCGCAGACTGCGTAACATGTTGTTCTGGGATGTCAACAACGGCATCAGCAGACGCGCGTGGGCACGCAACGACGGCGCCCTGTTCGCCATCAAGCGCGCCATGGCGGCAAATCCCAACCTTACCGTCACCATCCCGAATATGGTGGAGGATTCTTTGGTGGAAGGGGTGTTTTAATAACGAGTAAGAGAGTAAGAGAGTAAAAGAGTAAGAGAGTATAGGAGAATGTTTGGGCGTTACAAGTTTTTGATTCTCGCCATTTTAGTGATAGCGATAGCTGGGTGCAAAAAGAAACCCGACCCTATCGTCATCACACCTGACATCAAGAAAAACCACCTGCAACGCAACCACATATACGGCGGCGTGAAAATCATCAAGACGAACACCTACTTTATGGCCGCCGACTCCATCATGGTGGAGGACACCGCCAACATCAGCAAGTTATTGAGACGCCGCAAGCCGGACATCATCACTACCCAGCAATACACCTCCGACGGTTATCTTCTCCAGTTTGTGAAGTTCAACCAACAAAAAGACACTCTGCTGAAGCGGGATTACCATTACAATGACCTGGCCCTGGCGACCCGCTGGGAAGAGTACGACTCCACCGGCATCCTGGTCACCCGCGGCAAGTACCTGTACGATCGCAACAAATTCCTCTGCGGAGAGCAAATCTTCAACGGCGACAGCATCGCAATTGCATTTGCCTACAACACCGACGGAATTGGCAACATCACCAGCGTCACTCAGTCCATGGGCGACTTTACCATGCACACCGAGAACAAGTACAACCAGGACGGGCAAGTGGTCAAAATCGTGGAGTACGAGCCCAACGGACGGGCTTTCAAGACCGTCAAGCTCGAATACGACAACTATGGCGACGAAGTGAACCGCTGCGTGTACAAATCCGGCGACAAGTTGATCGAATACACCTACAATCAATACAGCCAGGAAGGCAAGCAACTGAAAACCATCTATGAAGACAAAATCCATCATCTGAAAGAGACGCACTACTACTTCGACCACGACCGATACTGCAACTGGTTGACCGAGGTGCTCGTGCAAGACAATCAGATACTGTCTATCAGAAAACGTCAAATCATTTATTATCAAAACTAACATGGATTTAAGCAACATTTTATCAATCACCGGAAAAGGCGGACTATTCAAACTCATTTCCAGAACGCCAAACTGCTTCATCGTTGAATCACTCGAAGACGGACATCGTTTCCCTGCATTTTCCCAGGACGGCGTAGCCACATTGGACAACATTGCCATATTCACCGAAGAGGATGAAGTGACCCTCCAGTCAGTATTCCAAGCCATCTTCAAGAAAGAGAACGGAGCTGCTCTTGAAGCGCCCAAGGATGGCAACGCTCTAAAAGCCTACTTTGCCGAAGTACTTCCCAACTATGACCGCGAGCGCGTCTATGTCTCCAACATCAAAAAGGTGCTGGCGTGGTACAATATACTCGTAAAACACAATCTCATTGACATGGAGGAAGAGAAGACGGAAGAAAAGAGCGAATAGGTGAAGATGGTACATGGGGTGAATGAGGTACATGAGGTACATGGTGAAGGGTGAAGGGTAAACGGTGAAAAGTGAATTAGATAATCAAAAAATTCAATTTTATGAAGGAAGAATACAACACTGAAAGGCGACGCGGGCTGATAACAGTATTGAGCATCATTGCCGTGCTGTTAATCGGAGTTGGCATATTCTTTTACTACAATTTCTTCAGGCAAACCAAGTCTGAACTGATAGAGGCTGTGCCCACCGATGCAGTCTTCCTGTTCGAGGTGAACGACAACACTGCCTTTGCCCAAAATGTCTCTCCGCTACTCCCCTACTTCAACGAGTTGTTCGCGATGGACGTGCTGCCAGCATTTGAATCGGTTCACAACGCGCTGCCCGCCAACCAGTATGACATCACAATTTCCGGACACCCGTTGGACAACAGCAACGTTCTCCTCTTCAACACGCACATCGACAAAGCTTCTTTCAAGCGAATGCTCAAGGCCCTCAGCATTGACCCGGGCAACTGTGAGACATTCGAGCAGCAGAAAATCTACACCTACGGTACTGATTTCAAGAAACTTCATTTCGCATTCGTCAACCACATCCTCTCCATCACCACCAGCATGGACCTGCTGAAGAAATCCATCATCCAGCATCGTCATCCCAAGAACCTGCTTTCTGTGGAAGGATTCAAAAAACTATACGACTTGGCGGAAAAGAACAAAAAGCACAACTGGCTCTTTGTCAGCGCCGACTACACCGACGAATTGTGCACCTATTTTGCACCCGCTTCCGCCGCCAAGATTCAGGCTTTCAAAGCCATGTCGCCATGGGCTGCATTTCAGATACGGTTTTCCAGCAACGAGGTGATGCTTTCAGGATATACGTTTACCGGTGAAAAAATGCAGGAGCAGTTCGCCAATGTCATCGCCGACAGTTCCATTCCGGAAGAGCTCCTACCCTACCATACCAGCCAGTATTACCAACTGGAGCTGCCTGAAAACGACCTCTGCTATTTCACCATGCCGCAGGACACTGCTGGTGGCATCCGGTTTTTGTTGGTCAAAAGAGACACTACAGGCAACAGCTATTCTCCTTTCATGAACGACAGACAGATGGAAGACCTGATGGCTGCCTACCCCAACGGGGTATTTCCCATCTCAGACAGTATAATTCTACCCAAAGGATCCATTTTTGACACCACTCAATACAAACTGTTCACCATCAAGGGTGACCAATATTTGTTTGCGCCTTCCATTGAAGCTTACGTGATGTACAATCAAGATATTGCATCCAACGGATCCATCACAGGCAACCGCTACTACAAATTCGCCAAGGGCAACATCGCATCTTCCAATATCATGGAGTTCACCATATACAACCCAACAGAGAAAAAAGGTCTGCCTTCCAAGCTGTCCGACAAGGGCAAAAGCTCCCGTTTTGGCCAAGACCTGTTCATCTTCTCCTTGAGTTGCAACAACATCACGGATGATTTTGCCTCCGTGAACATTTATCTTAATTTTGTAAAATGAAAAAAGAAATACCCGTATTGCTGCTCACTGGTTATCTTGGAAGCGGCAAAACCACATTGGTCAACCGAATCCTGACCAACGAACGTGGCATCAAATTCGCCGTCATCGTCAACGATCTCGGAGAAATTAACATTGACGCGGACCTCATCCAGAAGGGCGGCGTAGTAAACCAGCAGGACGACAGTCTGGTGGCCCTGCAAAACGGCTGCATCTGCTGCACGCTGAAGATGAACTTGGTGGAGCAACTGCGCGACATCATCGACCAGCAGCGCTTCGACTACATCGTGATCGAGGCCAGCGGCATCTGCGAACCGGAGCCCATCGCCCAAACCATTTTCTCCATGCCGAGAATGGGCGAACAGTTTATCCGCAACGGCATTCCGCGACTCGACTGCATCGTCACCGTGGTGGACGCTATGAGAATGCAGAGTGAATTCGGCTGCGGCGACCGCTTGTTGCGGAAGCATCTTGAAGAGGATGATATTGAAAATCTTGTCATCCAGCAGATTGAGTTCTGTAACATGATACTCCTGAACAAGGCCTCCGAAGTGACGTCCGACGAGCTGGGGCGTGTGCGTGGCATCATCCGCGCCATCCAGACCAAAGCGCCCATCATTGACTGTAACTACTGTGATGTGGAGTTGGACCAAATCTTGAACACCAAGATGTTCGATTACGAGAAAGTGGCCACCTCCGCCGCCTGGATTAGGGGCGTAGAGGGGATTCACGATGAGGTGCATGGGGAGCATGAGGAACACAAAGGACACGAAGAGCACGAAGAGCACGAAGGGCACGAAGAGCATCATCACCATCACCACCACCATCATCATGATGACGAGGGCGAAGCCGAGGAGTACGGCATCAGCACGTTTGTGTATTATCGCCGGCAGCCTCTTGTTTTGGGCAAATTCGACGAGTTCGTTTCCACCCTGCCCAAGAGTGTTATCCGCGCCAAGGGCATCTGTTATTTCAAGAGCGAGTACGACGCTTGCTACCTGTTTGAGCAGGCTGGGCGACAGCTGCAGCTGAAAGATGTGGGCCTGTGGTTCGCCACCATGCCATCTGATGAGCTCGCTGAAATGATGGAGAAGGAGCCCGGATTGCGCCGCGATTGGGACGAGCGCTACGGCGACCGCATGCAAAAAATCGTGTTCATCGGACAGAACATGGACCAAGAGGCCCTGACCGCCGCATTAGACGCATGCTTGACGGAGTAATCCAAAATCCAAAATTCAAAATTTCAGGTTTCAAGTATAAATACCCATTTCCCATTCCCCATTCACCCCTTTTACCCTTTTACCCCTTTCACCTCGTTCACCCCATTTACCAAATTCACCCTCTTATGGCAGACGACAAGAAAATCATATTCTCGATGGTCAACGTCAGCAAGACGATTCCACCGCAAAGACAAATCCTCAAGAACATTTACCTCTCCTTCTTTTACGGAGCCAAAATCGGTGTATTAGGTCTAAACGGCGCGGGCAAATCCACGTTATTGAAGATCATCGCCGGCATTGACAAGTCATATCAAGGCGAGGTGGTTTTCGCGCCCGGCTACTCCATTGGCTATCTGCCGCAGGAGCCGCAATTGGACGACAATCTCACCGTCAAGGAGGTCGTTATGCAGGGTGTACAGAAGATTGTAGATGTATTGAAAGAGTACGAGGAGGTGAACATGAAGTTTGCCGAGCCGATGAGCGACGATGAGATGAACAAACTCATTGAGCGTCAGGGCGAGCTCACGGAACTGATTGACCAGTACGACGCTTGGGAGCTGGACTCCAAATTGGAGCGCGCCATGGATGCCTTGCGCTGTCCCGATGGCGACACGCCGGTAAAAAACCTCTCCGGAGGCGAGCGCCGCCGAGTGGCCCTGTGCCGTTTGCTGCTCACCGAACCCGACATCCTGCTTCTGGACGAGCCCACCAACCACTTGGATGCAGAGTCCGTGGAGTGGCTGGAGGCACACTTACAACAATACAAAGGTACCGTCATCGCCGTCACCCACGACCGATACTTCCTCGACCATGTGGCCGGCTGGATTCTCGAGCTTGACCGTGGCGAGGGCATTCCTTGGCAAGGCAACTACTCTTCTTGGTTGGAGCAGAAATCGAACCGCTTGGCCATGGAGCAGAAGCAGGAAAGCAAGCGCATGAAGACACTCGAACGCGAGCTGGAGTGGGTACGCATGGCCCCGAAGGCGCGCCACGCCAAGTCGAAGGCCCGTTTGAACGCCTACGACAAGCTGCTCAATGAAGATGTAAAGGAGAAGGAAGAAACCTTGCAGATTTTCATCCCCAACGGTCCGCGCTTGGGCAACAACGTGATTGAGGCCCAACACGTGCGCAAGGCATTCGGCGACAAGCTCTTGTTCGATGATCTCAACTTCAACCTGCCACCCAACGGCATTGTGGGTGTCATCGGTCCCAACGGTGCCGGCAAGACCACCCTTTTCCGCCTCATCATGGGGTTGGACAAGCCCGACAGCGGCGACTTCAAGGTGGGTGAAACCGTAAAAGTGGGTTACATCGACCAACAGCACACCGTTATTGACCCGGAGAAGAGTGTATGGGAGGTGGTCAGCGAAGGCAACGAGCAGATTATGATGGGCGGACGGCTCATCAACTCACGCGCTTACCTGTCGCGGTTCAACTTCAGCGGCACAGAGCAGAACAAGAAGGCCGGCGTGTTGTCCGGTGGTGAGCGCAACCGTCTGCACTTGGCATTGACCTTGAAATCAGAGGCCAATGTGTTGCTTTTGGACGAACCGACCAACGACATCGACGTAAACACGCTGCGCGCGCTGGAAGAGGGTTTGGAAAACTTCGCAGGCTGCGCGGTGGTTATCTCCCACGACCGCTGGTTCCTTGACCGCATCTGCACGCACATCCTCGCCTTCGAGGGTGACTCGCAAGTCTATTTCTTCGAGGGTAGCTACACCGAATATGAGGAGAACAAGAAGATGCGCCTCGGCAACGTCACCCCGAAACGGATCAGGTATAAGAAGATTACGGTGATATAGCCAATCCGGCCCCCTCATTAATTTCGACTACTATTTATATTTACTACATAGAAGGATAAGATAATGAAAAAATGCTTACTATTTTCCGCCTTGCTGCTCTGTATCTCGGCGTCATGGTCACAAAACGACTTCGCCCATGGTTTTAGCGGAGCGGGAGGTGAATCAGGTATGACCGCCAATGGCAGTGTGAGCTACACCTTCGGGATGCCGTTCTTCAGCGAACAAGCCAATACGGAAAGCTATTCACTCAACGAAGGAGTGATGCATTCGCAGCTCATTCGGGTGAATTTGGAGCTGGAAGGCTGTCAGAACGACGCTGTTGCCGTAAGTCCGGCGCATGTGAAAGACACATCTGGCTTTTTCAAGGGTTATGAAGGAATTGAAAAAGTATTCAGAGGCGAAACCATCCACGTTTTCCCAGCCGGCACCTACGACTCCACCGGATATGATGCCCTGCACTACACTTGGGACAGCCAATACCACTACGACAGTCTTACAACCCTGTTGCTAAAGGTCTATCCCATCTATGAGATTTTTGACACCTTGTATCTGGATTCCACAGACATTGTAACGGATTATGCACGCAATGTGCTGTTGATACCGGATGACAAATGGCATCAGCTGCATGGCGGCCCCAACGTGTATGAGCTGCAGACGGCCGAACACGGTTGCGACAGTGTTTGCCATTTCTTTGTCAATCTTTGCGGAGGTTTGGTAAAAGATGCTGACGGCAACGAATACAATTCTTTATACGTGGGAAATGCGCCCCTGCGTTTTTGCTGGACCAAACCGAATATGAAAACAACCGCATATATTTCGGGCGGTCAGGTCCCCAATATGATATATAACGCGGACATGCATAATGATGAAGCGGCCAATCTGAACACTTACGGCCGACTTTACAATTGGTATGCTGCAGTGAATCTGCCAGACGGCAGCAATGACTTGCCGTCCACCACCACCAATGGTGGTTTCGTGACTGGCATTTGCCCCAAGGGCTGGCATATCCCGACCTCCGCCAACATAGAGAGTTTGGTGGATCTTGANNTTCTACGCCCTACCCGCCGGCTATTATTCGTATAAAGCCGGCAGATTCGAGGATATGCTGGGAATGACCTCTTTCTGGAGCAGCGTCAAACATTCCCCATCTGAAATCTGGGTATGTTCACTGCTTTACGGATGCAACAAAATCATCAAAGATAATATAAGTATCGAAAACGGCTTAAGCGTACGCTGCGTGAAAAACCAGATTTTTGATGATTCAGGTAATGAATTGAATGATTAACATTTGAAGAAAAGATATAATGAAAAAGATTTTACTTTTTTCCGCACTAATTATGACATGCTTTGCGGCATGGGCTCAAACTCCGAAAATCAGTTACCAGGCCGTCGTGCGCGACGCTAATAACCGCCTGGTGACAAACAAATCGGTAACGGTGGACGTGACCATCACCTACGGGTCGAACACATACAGTGAGACCGGTTTGACTGCCACCACCAACGCGAACGGGTTCCTGTCACTGTTAATCGGCAATGCCAGCGGCTTTGACGCCATTGACTGGAAAAATGCCACCATCATGACGGCGGTGACATTTGACGGCCATACTATCGAAAGCACCACTCCGGTAACCGCAACCCCCTACGCCCTGAACGCCGGTTTCGCCTCCGACTTGGATCCGAACGGCACTGCCTTAACAGCAGTGTACAATAAGATTCAAAGCGACAGCACCGTTCTGCACGAGGCGCTTAAGGATACGGCTACTGCCATACGAAGCGCCATTCCTGCCGCCCAGGTCAACGCGGACTGGAATGCCTCAAGCGGTGCGGCGGAAATCCTGAATAAACCCTCCATCAACAACGGCACTCTGACCATCACATTGCCAGACGGCACGGAAAAGGTTTTCACAGCAAACCAGTCGGGTAATACAGAGGTGGTGATTCCGTCATATACAGTTACCCCTGAAAACATCCTTGATGCGGTGGGCCAGATGACGCCGGAACAGAAAGAGACCGTGCGCCAAATACTGGGCGTGGACGGAGGCACAACATCCAGCAACACCCAACCGTAAAACAACTCTGAAATTACTATTTTCGAAATATAAACAGACAGAGAAAAATGAAGAGACTCTTACTTTTTACTGTACTGACAAATATATTCCTGGCAGCAGCCGCCCAAGCCCCGAAAATTCTTTACCAAGCCGTATTGCGTGATGCCAATAACCGTCTGGTAACCAACACGGCGGTGACAGTGGATGTGACCATCACCTACGGTTCAGACACCTACAGCGAGACGGGGCTGGCCACCACGACCAATGCAAATGGTCTGTTCTCCTTGGAAATAGGCAGTGTAAGCGGCTATGAAGCCATCAAATGGGACAATGCCACTATCAAGACAGTCGTGACATTTGGTGCCAACACCATAGAAAACACCACTCCGGTAACCGCAGTGCCCTACGCGCTGAATGCCAAACTCGCCACGGATGTAAATCCGAACAGTACAGCGTTGACCGCGATATATGGCAATGTCCGAAACGACAGCACCGTTTTGAGCGGAGCCCTGAAGGATACCGCCAATACCATACGGAATGAAATTCCTGCCGCACAGGTCAATACCGACTGGAATGCCACAAGCGGTGTGGAGGAAATACTCAACAAACCTGTCGTCAATAATGATACGCTAACCTTTAAGATGCCGGATGGCACAACAAAGACTTTCACCGCCAACCAACAAGGCAACACCGAGGTGGTGATTTCGTTTCCGGAAATGAGTGTGCAAGCACTCCTTGATGTGTTGAGTCAGATGACTCCCGAACAGATAGCCGCCTTGCGCGACTCCTTGGGGATTTCCGAGCCTGCTTCCGATCCCACCTCCTGCGGTACCATGGTCGATGCCGACGGCAACACCTATCAGACCGTGCAGATCGGCACCCAGTGCTGGACGAAGACCAACCTGCGCACCACCAAGTTCCGTAACGGCGGAGCAATCACCGAGAATCAGGTTGCTTCGAATACAGCCTCATTTTACCGTCCTGGACAAGCAGATGCCGTCACCGAGCATTATCCGGATTCCATTTACGGTATTTACTACAATGGGTATGCAGTGGCTGGAGACACCCTTTGTCCCGAAGGCTGGCATGTGCCGAGCAAAGCGGAGTGGGAACAGCTGACAACCTATATGAGTAGTCAGAGTGCTTACGTGTGCAATACTAATTACGCCGACTATATCGCCAGCGCATTGGCCGGCACCCATCATTATATAAACCAAAGCGAGGAAACTATTTATGCTTGGCACTACGAATCCAAGAATTGTGCGGTGGGTAGCGACCGGGGAAACAATAACGCTTCCGGCTTCTCCGCTTTCCCGGCAGGCTATTGGGAAACCACATTCAATGGTTATAGCCAAAGCGCTCATTTCTGGACTTCGACGCCCGAAGATAATCAAGCGTGGGTTTATTCCTTGTCGTACTCAGAAGAAATTGTACGTTCTCACAAAGAGAACAAGGGAGATGCCTATTCGATCCGCTGTGTGAAGGATGCGGAGCCCGAACCTCAGACATTCTCCTGCGGCACCGACAAGATGCTTGACGCCAGCGGCAACCGCTACGAGACCGTGCTCATCGGCGAGCGATGCTGGACCAAGACCAACTTGCGCACCACCAAGTTTCGCAACGGTAATGCAGTTCCGGTGGATGTCGCTTCCCAGCAATCCATTTCCGCTGCCTTTACCCGCATCAATCCTGAAGACATTCTTCCCGACATCCCAACCTTTACGGATTCCACATTCGGTTTCTATTATAACTGGTATGCCGCGGCTGATACGGGCGACAGCAAACTTTGTCCTGAAGGCTGGCATGTGTCGAACGAAGATGACTGGACGATGCTCAAGAACTATACGGAAACTTACTATTACTGTGGTACTGATCCGATTAATATTGCGAAGGCTTTGGCGGATAGTTTGTTATGGGCTCCGAATTCCTCTGATTGCTCTGTAGGCAAAGACCCGGATAAAAATAACGCCTCAGGTTTTTCCGCTGTCCCCGCTGGCTATTACACACATGGTAATAATTTTCCCGAGGCTGTTCAGGTGTTAGCTTATTTTTGGACTGCAATGCCCTCCACTGAAAGTGACGCCAAGTACTACGCATTATCCAGATATTATGCTGATTTGGGTGATTATACTAATCCAAAGAGCCATCTCCTCTCCGTTCGCTGCGTCAGTGATGAGGAGTATCTGGCATTTGTTTTGCCTACCGTCACGACGGACGGTGTCACGGAGATGACTCCCACATCGGCCAAGCTCCATGGTACTGTCACCAATACCAACAACGTGACCATAACAGAGATGGGGTTTGAGTGGAAGGAAAACGCGGCTTCCGAATATGTTTCCACGCTTGTTGACGGTGCAGAATTAACCACTGCTCTCGAAAACCTCACACCAAACACGAAGTACTTCTTTAGAGCATTCATCCAATACGGAAACAGGACCCTGTATGGCGCCGAACATTTCTTCACCACGCCCTTAGTCTCTGCATCGACGGAGGACGCGACCAATGTCACGCTGACAGAGGCCACAATCCACGGTACGGTCTTCAATCCCAACAACGTAGTCATAACAACGAAAGGGTTTGTATGGAAAAAGAGCCACGGGGTTTACGAATATGACACAGCGAAGTTCACTGGCGGAAATACGATGACCCATACGTTCAGCGACCTTACGCCCAACACCAAATACGACTACAAGGCGTTCCTCAAATACGACAACAAGACCGTTTATGGCGAGGAGCTCTCCTTCACCACTCCAAACTATCCTGAAGTCTCTTGCGGCACCATGACCGATGCTGACGGCAACCTCTACCAGACGGTGAAAGTCGGCAGCCAGTGCTGGACCAAGACCAACCTGCGCACCACAAAATACCGTAAAGGCAGTACTATCTCTAATCAGATTGGGACGACGGTTCCCGCCTACTATCGGTTGAGCAATACCGATAAAATCACCGACAGCATTGTAAGCCTAGCCACCGCCCCGGACTCCATTTTCGGTTTCTACTACAACGGATATGCTGCCGTTCGCGACAGCCTATGTCCTGCGGGCTGGCACGTGCCGGACACAAACGATTGGAAAAATCTCATTGGTTATCTGAAAGCACGTCCCGAATATTGGTGTGACAACGACAATTCCAATTTAGCCAAAGCGATGGCTTCTAGGGATTTCTGGTTTAATGTTGAAACGCCACCCATAACATATACCCTTAATCATGATGCCGTTGCCAGACCGTGCAGCCCGCAATATCAGGGCTCGGACTATCTTAACGACGCCTCATATTTCTCCGCCATCCCTGCCGGCGCTTGGTATGATAATCTTGGCGGCAACATAGATACCATTACCGGTCTGGGTGGTCGCGAATTTGATCCGGGCAAAGATGCACACTTCTGGTCTTCTTCCACTCAACCGGGTTCAGATTCCACGGGATATTTCTTCCGTCTTGGGATGATCACGTATGATGTGGTAGCCCTTGCGTACGATGCTCTGAAATATGGCCGTTCGGTCCGCTGTCTGAGAGATCTCTCGGCGAAAACCTCTGCAGCCACCAACGTCACGAGCACATCGGCCACACTTAACGGCACGATAGCGAATCCAGGCAATGAGGCCATCACCGATCAGGGTTTCGAGTGGAAGGCGTTTGATGGTACCACCTACACGAAGGTAACAGCCTCGGGCACCTCTATGACCTACGGTCTCACCGGTCTGACACCCAACACGAAGTACACCTTCAGGGCTTTCGTGACCACGGCGGAAGGCACCTATTATGGTGAAGAGACACAGTTCACCACCCTTGAGCAGTAACGGAGGTATCTCCGTTATTATCCGTGAGAGTTTGCGCAATTTCGCGTATGCTTCCACGATGGCAGAATTACCTGTTGGTCTCTCAGGGTAAACATCGTGTTTTACACATCCATAATGTGCGAAGATGAAGGCGCGCACATGTCAGGCGGGGCGGGTGGATTTTTGGAAGATTTTGGTGGGGATGGGGCAATACTACAGAAAAAATCGTCTGGGGTAGCACCGACCAATATCTTTCATAAATCACCATTTCCCGGAAACGTTACCATTGGTATAAAAGATTTTCTTCCCATTCCATTCCATCTCTATGGCAAAGCCGCCGTATGTTTCATTCAACTGTTCCGCCTCCTCAGGCGAATCCACAGGAAAGTAATCGGTGTAATAGTCATCGTAATCAAAAATATGACACTCACTTTGCTGTACAAGAACCAACCCGCCACACTCCGAGCATTGGCACAACAAGCGTTTTCCGTTATCCCAAGTATGGAGACAGTGTCCGTTGCACATATCGCCATAGTCTTTCAACACCGTAAGTTGTCCTCTGAAATGCTCGAAAGCCTCTTGAGCGGTCGGTAAATCAAAGCCTACACAATGATGCGTTTTCTCTTCTTCCATTATCTGTTATAAGTTAGTACTGCTTTATACGCTTTATTCCGGAAACATTTGAATAGCATCGTTTATCATTTTTTTAATCGTTATCAATGATGGCAGCGCTCGTTGTAGAGACGTTCTGCGCAATGTCTCTACCGCCCCAGCACAAACTTTCCGCCATCCCATACGTATTTCCGGTAGCGGTTCGTCATCTTAAGCGTGCAGCCGTCCGCGTCCGGCTCCTTTTCCTTGAAAACCCGGACATAGACGGCGCGTTCCTTCCCGTCAAAATAGACTAAGGTGTTGAGGCCGTCGTTAGAGACCGCATGGGTCGTTTCCTCGTTGTTACAAATGATCATGTAGATGTTTTGTCTGGTGCTGTTTGGGTTCGGGGTGTCGCCCTCTTCAAAAACGGATGCCGGATGGAAGCCTGTTTCGTCCAACTCGTAGGCCTGCAAGCAGTAATTGCGCTCGCCGCCCACAGAACCGTCGTATCCCCGGACCAGATACAGGGTGGAATGGCCGGTTGGGAGCGTGTAAACGGTATCCGGACATTGGCACCAGTAGCTATTATCGTCCAGTTTGTCTTCCGCTAGCCGCACTTCGCCATCTGCCCTGTACTGAACAAGTAACGACGGGGTGTAATACGTCAAGCCAATACAGCGCATGTTGCGATCCTCCGATCCTACGACCGAAGTCAGCATAGGGACGCATCGGGACGGATCGAAATAGGTGAGCGAATCGAACGGATAATCCATCGACGAGGGGTCCGACCGAAGCACCTCCACAAAAGCTTCATAGAACGCCTCATACGGAACCTGATGCAACAGCTTCCATTCCGCCTCCTCCATAGAGGAAAAGGTGAGCTCAACGGAATCGTTGACGTGGATGTGCTTTTGGGGGAACTTGTGGGGAAACATGGGGAGATTAGAGCTCACCACCTCCACCCTACTAAACACCATCGCCACGGGAGTCACGTAGTGCCAGCCGGCCATGGGGACGAAGAGGGTGCCCGTGACGCGGACGTGCTTGTGGGCGAATTGGGCGGCGAAATCCTTTTCCGAAAACGACTCAAACACATCCCAGTTTGGCACTAACAGGAACTCGGATTGCATGGTTTCATCACTTTCGGCATATTCCACGAGTACTTTTAACTCATCTTCAGTTTCAATGTACCGGGTTACATCCATTTTCTTGTCCGTTTTCAGGATAAAAGCGACATATTCGCCCCCCTTGGTAGTCTTTCGATAACGGTCGATTTCCTGCAGGCTATCCCCATATCGCGTGACCTTGAACATGGTGAGGGTGCCGGAGAGGGTGACTTGGTAAGCATGTTGGGTTTGGGCATTAAGCTTGGTAGGATTGAATAAAAGCGAAGTGGATAGGATGCTGGTGATAACAAACACCACGACCTGAAAAAGATACTTTTTGGAGCGCATAGGACTACGATCAGAAGCTCAGGGTTTCTTTTAAAATCACTTATCGTTTCACAATTCTAAAGACAGCGCAATTACAATCCTTTGATTCTTTGTCTTTTTGACTATTCTGAGAATCATTCGCCGTATAAGAAACTGTTTCAATTTGATCAGGACTCATGCCTTTATTAATGAAGATTTCACGAACATTATTGGCTCTTCTTTGGGCAAGGTCACGATTATGTTGTTCTGAACCTCGCCCACAAGCGTATGCCTCAACGACTAGTTTTAGCTGGGGGTTGGCTTTCAGCAAAGCGACAGTCTTGTTAATATTGTCATTATCGTCTTCTATCTTGGGAATATCCTTATTCTTCGCAAACGAAATTTTGGTTTTTGACAAGACATCTGAACTTTCACTTTGTGCGTACGATACGACGAAACAAATGCAAACAAAGATCGACAACAAGATTCTTTTTTTCATACTTGACAATTTTTTGGAGATGAAAAATTGTTATTCATTGGAACATTTACTTCTATTTAGGTCTTCCACCTTTTAATTCCGTTATTTTCACATAACTTTTATCACAATCCGTATTACTTTCATTCATAGACCAGGAAATTCTCTCCTTAGCTATACCTGAATTAACGAAATAATCCGTTATATTTTTGATTCGTTTTTTCATCAATGACATTGGATATTTATTCGTAATAAATATCTCTGATTTTTGTTCGCTACACCATGGCAACTCAATCAGTAGACCAAGATTTTTATCGATTTCCAATAATCCAAGAAATTTGCCTACATTCTCAAAAGTGGGGTTCGCTTTTCCTATTTCAAAAGATACCTTAACCGTGATGGAATGATAGTCATCCGTTGATTCTGAAGAATTATTTTGTGCGGCAGGACTTTTTCGATTATCAGTTCCAGAATAAGTTCCTTTTGCTTCTTGGTGGACAATAATCATACTCGTTTGGGTTCCTTGAGGGGCATTGGCAACAAAATCAATTGTATCAATACGGTCTATTAATGTAAGGTTAGGATCACAACTCACATCCAAGGAGTTTCCATACTGCACAACATGTAACCAGTTTTTGCTGGCCTCGGGGACTAAAACAAACCAATCTCCCTGGTAAGTCACTTCAGTACGACAAATTTCGTTGAGACAATTACCTGTTTCATCGAAATACAAGTCCATATTGTTAAGCCAATCCGTTGACCGTGGTTGTTTTGCGACGTAATTGCTTGAAGGCTTCTTTTGCATAGTTTTATTTTGTTTGCTCTTGCATGCTTCCCATTCTTTTTTCACATTTTGGTCCATATAGTTGGGACACTGGGTATTTAATTTTTCATAATAAATAGCAGCACGCTCATAGTCTCCGTTTTTCTTGAACTCACGTGCATCTTTCAATAATTGGTCACATTGAGCATACGAAGCTATAAAACTAAAGCTTACAGCAATCACCAAACATATTCTTTTCATAACAATTTTTTTTCATTAAAAGAATCTGACAACTTATTTCAAATCTTTTTCATACGGCGGTCTTATTGGGACCTCTAAGACACTATTCCCATTCGTTTGTCCTATTATATAATCAATATATTTCAAACGTTCACGCATAATTGTAATATATCCAGAGTTATCCCCTGGGTCATATAATTGTTTCTCATTTTCACTTATGATTTTTGATCTGGCTTTATACAATTCTTCCCGATACAATTGGTGTCTGTTATGAAAAACAGTGTCGGTCTCCAATTGAGGGAACATAGGGTCTTTTCTTTCGCATCGTTCAATTGTTTTTAACGCTCTTAACGCATCAATCACATAACCTTTATCCCCAACGCCCTTATCTTTGCCATCGACGATTAACCCACACTTAACATTAAATTCGAGAATTGCCTCGTCATATGTGGTTTTAAGATTTTGAATAGAAGCTTCATCTATTTCTGGCACAGGTGGATTCCGATGAAAAATCATATATGTTGCTATCGACGTTCCCGCGAAAAGAAATACCGCAAGCATAGCCCAAAGCACCCACCGTTTAGGTTTAGGAGAAGGTATAGTTCGACCTATATCATTATTTTCATCATTTGTAATATGAACAACATCAAAATTCTTAACGGCAAAATCAATGTCCGAGGCAGATTCTTTCATTGAGATGGATGTCTGCCCATTTCCTAGTGAGAAAGAAGATGGGATCGTAACGAACAAATCACCTAATTCATACTCCAATTTTGACTTGAAAAACGAATTGATACGTTTAATTTCATTGATATCATCCGCGAATTTTGACACTTGGTAACTAAAGCTATTCCCCTGATAACGGAATAGTTTTCCTTTCAGCAAAACATCATAAAAAGCAGTTTCGAACAAATCGTTCAGCGTATGGCAATTTAAGCAATAGACCCCTGTCACAACAAGCACAAATCCAAATCCCCAACAAAAACCGTCGTTATTTGAGATTTTCCGCACATAAACATATTGGACAAGTTGATTGTCTCGCAAAACGGACAGTTGGGATTCCGAGTTGCATGAAGTCAATATTTCTTGGAATTTTGCACTGTTTGAGTCTAAAGGGTATTGGTCATATCCGTTAGGTGTGCCGAAAATATACAAAGAGAAATTCATACTCAATTATTCCTTTATTAATAAAATTGTCTTCCCAAAGTCGCATACCTTTCTTCCTGCCACTGCCATACGGATTCTTGTGAATAGAATACACTTTCTTCCGCCATCAGATAAAACGGGGTGATTCTGGCGGTGTATCCCACAGGGGATGTTCTGTGATGCGAGGCACAATAAGCTGTTACACGAACAGTTTGCTTCTCATACGCTCTCAAATGCACTGTCACGGTTTTTCGAATCACAATATTTTGGACATTGTCACCCAATGTTTCCAGCAACAACCCTTGTCGTATTACAACGTCCATTTCCATGCCGGTTTGATTCTCTATTGTGATATACAGCCCAAAAATGGAATACCACATACTGACTCCTCCCCGGTCATCAATAGGAGACACCTCCGCAATAACATCTCCATTGTTTATTCTATTTGGAAGACCATCATCTGAATCATCAAGACCTATTCCCATGTCTTCGGGCGCAGGCCAATAGCAACTTCTCTCACTTGTGCTTCTGGATTTGTATTCACGATGGGCGTCGGCACACGTCTCGCCAAGCAGTTTTGAGCCACCCATTCCTTTCTCCTGTAACTTGTCCAACTCCGGATATCGGCGCAGAAAACAGTCTTCATAGCGTTCACCCTCATGTATATTAATAGTTGACGGCTCATTCATCACCTGAGTTAAAGATTCGGAAAGAGAAGGTTCAGGCACTTCCTGTACTTCATCACTATTATCAGAATCATCCTCGTCTGGATAATACAGCCACCGTATAACGTCGTTGCCAGGCTTTGAGGTCTGCCTTGAGCAATTTTTTATTGTCAAAACACCCAAAACCGCAACAACAACGGCAAGAATCACAACTATAATGCGTAGCCGCTGCTCTCTATTTGTATAGTATCCATATCTCATAGATGTTTTACAATTTTGTAAATGTCTGAGATTTTATGAGGGGCAATGGGTATTAAACCAAAAACTGATTACCTTTCAACACTATCATACTTAAAATATTTGTCCTTAATATCTTTATAAAAAGCTTCTTGCTCTGGTGAAAGGTATCTCTGTTCCTTGTTGTCCCTAATCCTTAAAAACAACTCATCCATTTCCCGAAGCATTGTTTTCACTTGATCATTAATGTTTGGACTATATCTGATATTTTCTAATGCTTCTAATTTCATTTTGAATTGTCGAATGTCGCTAATGAGATAATAGTAGTTGAAACGACTTGGATGTATCTTTAACGTATCTATACGTAGAAAAAAATCATCAATAAAAATGCTCGTGTCCCGAATATTTAGGATATCGTCACTTGTCTGATATAGCTTGTGTGGTACAGCTGTAGTTTGTGTGGATAAAGATACAGACTGGGAAGAAGCCTTTGCTACAATAGCTTTAGGATTTTTAGAGATAGCATTTAATATTTTTTGCACAGCACTCTCGTCCTTTGAGCAGGTGATGATACAAACATTTCCCTCCATATCGAAAGATTTCACTTCTTTAATTTTTGTCAATTCCGTAGAATCTGGCAATAAAACCAACCTAAAAGAAGTGTCTGACTTTGTTTGCGCACCAGCTACATGTGTGATAACAACTAACAAACAGATTGTTATCCATTTAATTTTTTTCATATTGTTTTCGAATTAATTATCTCATTCATTAATAGTTGTAATTTTCGAGGTTGTTGCAGATGGGGCGCTGTTCCCATTCACAAAACATTTGATTTTACCTGTTTGCTTACGTTGGAATCTGTAGGTTAAATTATTACCCGAACCTAAATAAGTTTCATCTATATACCATTTAATTTCATTTACATTGACCGTTTTATCTGTTGTCTCGAAGCGTAATTGAACGTCTTTATTCCAAACGACGGTGGTGTTATTTTTTACGCCTTCGCCGAACATTTTTATTGTACCATTAATCACTGTAGACGTAGTAGAAATTTTGGAGGATGTAGCAGCTGATCCTGTATTGGTATTGTTTTTCGTTCTTCCAGTATTTGTATTGGTCGCAACAGCTACTTTGTTACGTTCGGGAAAATTTGCAGCAATTTTATTCTTATCCTCTTGTGACAAACTAGTTAAACCAACCTTCTTCAATTCATTTTCACACCATTGAATCGCCTCCTCTTTTGTCCTTATGTTGTTTTCTGGTTTGGCATATTCAACGCAATAGTTCCTATAATTAGTTTGACACTTCCCCATTGTATCTTTGACATGATTGAGACGAGTAAATTGAAGCGAGTCTGCAATGTCTTTGTTATATTGAACAATAGAGTCGCAATACCCATACGCTTCGCACCATTTTTCTGGGTTTGATTGAGCATTCCCAATCGCTTCGCGCACAAGTTGCATGTGAGTTTCACCATATATTTCTGCTTCTGACACTTCAGGTTTATGCTTGTCTTTAGGGTAGAAAATCACCAATGCTCCTATTATCAGCACTAAAGCGGCACTGGCGGCAATGAGACTTTTCCTATGCTTATTGATAAATATTTTCCACCAAGGCCATAGTTCAGGGTCAGGACCGGGACCAGGACCAACCTCATCCCTATAAATTGATATTGTATTGGAAAGAGCGTACAATTTATCCCTCAGGCGGGAAAGTTTGTCGCCAGGTGTCGACAACGATGAGACGTTTAGAGGTGCCGGTTTAATAGCAAACCATTGCTGTATCTTACTTATGCTGTCATCTGTTCTTCCCGTAACTCGATGGAGTTCACCCATTAACAACTGATAGCGTTGCCCCAATTGGGTTACATCTTTACCAGTGTCTTTTAGTGCCTTAAAATCCTTTTGGAACGCATCCACCTTATCAGACAGTTTTTTACTGCCTTCTGATATTTCGTAAATATTGTTTGACAGTTCCATCAACACTTCGGGCGGAACAATCCGGACTGGATCATCGTTACCTCCAGCGTACAAAGGAGATATGGACACCATTGCGTATTTTTTCAGTGCCTCTACAATGGCAGAGTTACCATCTTTAGGTGTCAACCGCTTTTCCATGCCGCTGTTGCTTGATTGAGGAAACTGCGCAGGATGCAAATCGTTGGCAAGCCCATCCTGCAGATTCTGTCTGACAACTCCCTCTATCCATTGCATTACATTTTCGGCATCGGCAAAATTGCGGATTTTATATTTGGGTTTCCCTTGATCGGGAGTGTCAAACAGGACTGCCTTTTTTGAAAGTGCCTGATAGATTCCATCAAACAGATCGTAAATGCTCGTAAAATCCGAACAAAACATCCTATTGAACACGACCGACATTCCAAAGAACGAGCCGGTACGGCCTCCACTTGTCACAAATCCGTAACGCAAATAGTTATATGCTATCCATCCGTTTGCTAACCGATGGATTGTCATTTTCACAGGCTCTGTTCCTCCGTTGTCGAACGTTTGGAAATAGTTCAGTTCCTGCTCTGTTCCTTTATAGAGGTCAAAAGTGTAAGGTGCACCGTATATCTTTACAAAATAATCACCCATAACATCCTCCTTCCCTATTACCAACCACCTCTCACGGTTTTCATGATGGCTTTCCACAAAGAAGCAGGATATTGGTCTTCACTTTGGGAATAGAATTGACCTCCCTCGTATGTGTTATTGAAGCTGCCAGCAGAAAAGATGACAAAATCAAAATTGTATTTCCGCCACAGTCTCGTAATGAGATTTCTATTCTTGTAACGAGAGAAAATTCCCGGATATTGTTCATCAACTTCCCTGAAAAATTGTGGTGCATTAGGGCGACCAGCTACAAACAGTCCAGGATGCAGATCTGCTTTGTGACAGGTGAAAATCACCTTGTCTGTTGGACGAATCGAATTTTCCATCTCCTGCACTTTTTCAGCATATTTTCTTCTGATTTCTGGAAAATCTAATGTTGCATTCGAATCACCGGGGTTCGGTGTCGGTGCCCAATCTTTTTCGACAATGAACATCCATGTTTTAGGATTGGAACTATTACGAATGGTGGTGATATACGGTGGAAATTGCTTACGTGGATTCTTGTAGTCAAAATAGTGTTCACCAGGAGCTTCTAATATCTGGCAGATGGGTTCTCCATAATGGTTTCTTACCTTTATCAGCATGAAATTGCACAGATGTGTACGGTCAGCCGCATAGTCGCTGTTGACCATATCCATGAACAGGTTGCACATTTGCTCATATTGCGCCGAACCACTCGACCGGAAGTTTCGATCTGGATCCACTTGGTAGCCATTTGCAGTCAGCCAACGTGTCAGGCGTACAAGTGTCATGGTTTTCCCAGACGCACCAGCTCCAAATAAGATAATAATTGGCGTACTCGTATCCGTTATAGTCACCTTAATACTGAAAGGATCATTTACAGTAGGAGGTGTAGGAGGAATTGGTGTAATAGGAAGTATGGGATCTGGAGTCGGATTCGGATTTGGATCCGGATTGGGATTAGTATTATCAATATTATCGATCATATCCGGGACATGAATTTTACCTTTGCTATTTTCCTTGTTTGAGTCTTCCATAATTACATTTTTTTATTTTGTTAAATTATTTGAATCTTATTTTTTCTTATTCATTTTTCTCAGGTTCTTTATGATAGATTTCCATAAATTAGCAGGATAGAGGTCTTTACTTGGAGAATAATAGAGTCCTCCATCTGCCGTGTCATAGAAAGCACCTGCAGAAAACACAACGAAGTCGCAATTATATTTCCTCCATAATCTTACTATCGGATTTTTGACCTCATATTTTGAGAAAATCCCAGGATACTGATTCTTGATATCTTTGAAAAATTGAGGAACATTTGGTTGGCCTGCATTGAAGAGCCCAGGATGACAGTCTGATTTGGAACATGTAAAAATCACTCTGTCGGATGGCTCGATTAACGACAGCATTTTTATGATCTTATCGGCGTAATTCAATCTGTCTTTCTCATCTTTCCAATTACGCTCCACAATAAACATCCACGTTTTAGGATTGGTGCTCTTGATTAGCTGGATGATGAAATAAGGGAACGGGAGTTCGGACCAGAGTAAATCAAAAAAGAGATCACCTGGAGAGTCAAGTATTTGACAGATTGGTTCTCCAGAACTATTTATCACTTTTAGTGACATAAAATTGCACCCGTATGCTTTTTGAGTAGGATAGTCGCTGTTGATCGCATCCATATAACGATTGCAAATTTGCTCTATTCGTTCGCTTCGCATTGATTTTATGAATTTTGACGGCTCCAACATATAGCCTTTACCGATCAACCAACGTGCCAGTCGTGATATCAGCATAGTTCTCCCACAATCCCCCGGCCCTAACAAAATCACGAGAGGAGTGGTCGCATCAGGCAGTTGCAACTCAAGATTAAACTCGGGGCCGATGGGAGGTTCCATGTTCACAAATAACATTTTAGTTAATACAGTACTATTCCGTCCTTCTGAAAGCGATGGTGAAGAAAATGAAACCACCAATGTCCACTAATAGGGCAAGCATAATCCAATAAAGGAATCCCATTCCTTTGTATTTTCCTTTGAAATAGTCTTGCCAAACAGAAAACGCATTAAACAGGCGTCCCGATTCGCATTCTTGAGCTTTTGCCTTCCCATCAATCCCTTTTTCAACCTCACCTTTGTTGTTGGTTTTTGGAGAGTAGAGAGTCTTATCATAATTATTCGCAAAACGAATTTGTTCGGGATAATTCGCAAGGACCGTATATCCGTTTTGGATAGGTTCAACAACGAGTTTTTTCATTTCTTTAGGGGCAGGAATCGAATCTTTCGCCTTATATTCGTGCAACAGCGCATCCACTTTGTTAAGTGTGTTGAAAGCTTTTTCAGCCTGATTTTTGACAACACCTAATGTTGTTCGTCTCTCTTGTGCTATAGCTTCCTTTGCCTTTTGAATCTTTGGTTCAATTTCATCTCGATATTGGGCAGTGATTTGTCTTCTAACATTTGGATTGCTGTGGTTTCCATTTTTTTCTGCCAATCCCGTAACGTTATAGCTCGCCAACAGATCATTCAATTCCTTCATTCTTTTTTTAGCTTCGGGGCCGTATCCAGGCATAGCTGTATTGTTATACTCTGTTATAAAATTTTCAAATGCACTAGAAATTTTGCCTTCGCAGTCACTTTGAAGTTTTAGAATCTGTTGGTCAACTTGCTCATTAGTAACTTGTTGTAAATACATCTTTGTTCTCGTAATATCAGGTGAGATAACTCCCTCATATCCTTTATTACTATAGAAAAAAGTATGTGTATTGGTCGGCATACTGAACAAAAGCCAAAAAACCAACAAAATGGCAATTCCGCCTATCAGTTGTCCACCACGATTGTCAACTCTGATTCTTTGGTTAAGGCTATTTACAATAAGTGTCGCTCCTATACCCGAGATGACGTATAACCCTATCGTCACCACCCAATACGGAATCTTACTGTTCATTCTGATTGGATCACTCATGTACAAAGATTCCACTGTTGCCCAGCAACTCACCAACATAAACGCCACGAAAGCGATGATTGAGAAAATTTTTAAAAAGTTGTTGTTATTCATAATAATTAATGTTATATAATAATTCCAAAAGATTTATTAGAAATGTCCTTTGCAAATTAACAACAAATTCACAATCACTCAACTACTTACAGCAATACTTGTTTTATCGGGAATACGGAATTTTTTTCTTAAAATAGTGGTAATGATAGTTCGTTTTCGGGGAGGCAAGTGCCTATTGGGATGCAGCATGGTGCCGCAAGTCCGCATGGCTGCAAGGAATCGTCAGAGATTGTACTTTTGCGGGAAAATTCACGAGGCGGTGGCACGTTTCACATCCCTATCCAGATGCTCCGAACAATCCTTGAAGAAATCGTGGCCAAGTGCACGGCTGATTTTGAAAAGCAACGGCATGGTGGGCCATTGTGCACGGAAGACCTTGTAGAGGTTCTCCGGGGTACAGTTCACCTGCTTTGCCAACCAAACAGCCGTACGCCCCTGGCGCACCAGCTCGGCCTTCACCATCTTTCCCAAATGCAGGTCCGTCACCAATATTTGTTTGTCATTCTTCATGGGATCGCCAAATTTTTCCTATTATAGTTGAATTTTTCACCGCACACAAAAAAGAAAGTGGGACCTTTAGTCCGCCGCATCCTCTGAGTAGGGCATGGACTCCCCGATTGTCGGATGCGGAAGACCAAGTCCCACCTATTTGGCAATAAATACTCAATAGGCAAGCTTGATTTCCGAATATCCGTACAATCGTTTGTGAATTGTCCATGTTCACTCAGACGGATAAGCGAAAACTCGCTTTCTTTTCAATAAAAACCGTTGCCTGCCTTGCGGCAGAACAACGGGGCAAATATACAAAAAAAATCAAGTTCGGGCATGTAACCAAGACATCGCCCAACAACACCATCGACTATCCCTTCAACCCAAAGCGAGGAAATTTTGGGGCTGACGGCAAGTACAAATGCATTGAGGATCTAATCTCCCTGCATCAGATCAAACAGCTCTTGAATCTCTTTTTGCGCCAAATTGAGCAGGCAGTTGTCCTTCCTCGCTAAAATGGCAGCCTTAATCTGTTCCACACAGTAATCTATTAGGGAACCTTGTTGAAATAGGCGACATACTCAATCCCTTTGTCGGTCACGAAACGATATTCTCCATCAATGCTTTTAGTGTACGGATAATGGCTTAACGATTTCAATTCCACGGTTTTTGATTAATGCTTTCATGTCTCCTCCGTTTTCAATGCAATCAATCATCGCGTTTTTGTCATCGATGATTTTTTGAAAAAAGGCCCTCGCCTCCTCTTTGGTTTTAATTTTCTTCTTCATAGTTCGTTCTTTTTAATTGAATGCAAAAATACACTTTTTTAAATATCCGAACACTGTTCGATAATATTTTTTTAATTTCTACGCAATAACCCCTCTGTGGATTTGCTGAGAAGCAGATCCCTTGAATGGATAACAGAAGACGCTGAATACGGTTTCCAGCAGAACAACAGGACAACTATACTATCCCCCCCTACTTCAGCAGGCCCATCAGGTAGGCGCCGTAGCCGCTCTTCATCAAGGGCTGGGCAATCTCCTCCAATTTGGCCGCGTCAATGAAGCCGTGCCTGTAGGCAATTTCCTCTATACAGCCGACCTTCAGACCCTGGCGCGCCTCGATGACCTGCACAAACTGCGTGGCCTCAATCAAAGAGTTGAACGTGCCCGTGTCGAGCCAGGCCGTGCCGCGGTCCAGTTTGCATACTTTCAATTTTCCAGCTTCCAGGTAGTATTTGTTCACATCCGTGATCTCGTACTCGCCACGTGCGCTGGGTTTGATATTCTTGGCCACTTCCACAACACTGTTGTCGTAGAAATAGAGTCCCGGAACCGCGTAGTTGGATTTAGGCTGTTTGGGTTTCTCTTCAATGGAAACTGCATTCATGTTTTCATCAAACTCCACCACGCCATAGCGTTCAGGGTCTGACACATGGTAGGCAAAAATCACGCCGCCCTCTGGATCCTTGTTGTCCATGAGATGGTGTTCAATGCCACCGCCATAGAAAATGTTGTCGCCCAACACCAGCGCGGCCTTGTCATTGCCGATGAACTCCTCACCGAGCACGAATGCCTGTGCCAAACCGTTGGGCACTTCTTGCACTTTGTACTCAAAACGACAGCCGATGCGCGAACCATCGCCCAGCAAATGCTCAAAGTTGGGGAGATCTTGCGGAGTAGAGATGATGAGTATTTCCCGGATATCGGCCTGCATCAGGGTGGAAATGGGATAATAGATCATAGGTTTGTCATAGATGGGCATCAGCTGCTTGCTCATGGCCAACGTAATGGGATGTAAACGGGTGCCAGCGCCGCCGGCCAAAACTATACCTTTCATATTATTGTAATTTAATAATTTTCCTTTTCGATTTTTGGATTTGCAGATGCAAAAATAATAAAACAATCTTTACAAAACAAGAATGGACCCTTTCTTCCGATAAATAATGCCATCAATGTCGAAAATTTTTATCTTATAACTGAAGACCTGCTCCTTACAAATAGTTCCTTTGTAATCGCCATACCAGCGGAAGTGTTTGTCATTGGAATAGAACACAGTCTCTCCCCAACGGTTATAGATTATGATTTCAAAATCATTCTCTGCTATCTGTTCCAGATAAGCCTCTGGCAACTGGAAGCAGTCATTCAAGCCATCACTATTGCTGGGGGTGATGGCATTGGGTAGCAACATTTCCGACAGCAACAGTGCAGGCTGTATTGGATCCGGTTGTGGCGGATCTGGTGGTTCTGGAGGATCTGGTGGATTTGGTGACGCAGATATTGTCAAATTCAGTATCACAATGCTGTCACAACCGTTAACAGACTGCCGGTTGAAGGTATAGGAACCGCTTAGCGTTCCTACTTGGAAAGTTGTATCACGCCAATTGTATGGCAACTGTTCTTCCAAGATAGTAAGCGATTCATTCTGGTTGTACGAAGGGTTGATGGTGAGGTGCAAGATCACCACAGAATCACAGCCTAAAGCATTGGTGGTGTGGTATGTCGCCGTATCCGTACTTTCGTAGAATGTCCGGTCGTGCCATACAAAGCTGTCGCATGCGGTGGCCGCGGTATCTCTTGTCGTGGGGGTGTTCACAATCAGGTGCAAAGTTACGATGCTGTCACAGCCCACCGCGTTGGTGGTGCGGAACGTGGCCGTGTCCGTACTTTCGTAGAATGTCCGGCCGTGCCATACGAAGCTACCACAAGATGTGGCTGTGGTATCTCCTGTCGTGGGGGTGTTCACAATCAGGTGCAAAGTTACGATGCTGTCACAGCCCACCGCGTTGGTGGTGCGGAACGTGGCCGTGTCCGTGCTTTCCGTGAAAGTGCTACCGTGCCATACGAAGCTACCACAAGATGTGGCTGTGGTATCTCCTGTCGTGGGGGTATTCACAGTCAAGTGCAAAGTTACGATGCTGTCACAGCCCACCGCGTTGGTGGTGCGGAACGTGGCCGTGTCCGTGCTTTCCGTGAAAGTGCGACCGTGCCATACGAAGCTACCGCAAGATGTGGCCGTGGTATCGCCTATAGAGGACGTGTTCACAGTCAAGTGCAAAGTCACGATTGAGTCGCAGCCGACTGCATTGGTGGTGCGGAACGTGGCCGTGTCGGTACTCTCGTAGAAGGTTCGGCCATGCCATACAAAGCTGTCGCAGGCGGTGGCTGACTCAACAGACTGAACATTGTGCCACACGTGCAGATGGAAGAAGATGATGACGCTGTCGCAACCATTTGGATAGCGTATCGTATCCGTCTGTGTGCCAGCCTCGGTAAAATGCAAACCAAGCGTGTCGTATGGCAAATCATTCTCTATAATGGTGTCAAATAAATGAATAATAGTATCGTATAGCACCGTTACATTCATCAATATCACACTATCACAATTCTCAGCATTGGTTACCGTTGCGTTAGCTCTTTCAGATGCGGTGAAAGTATGTCCATTCCACACCAAAGGCAGATCATCGGAACAGACTGTGGAATCCAAGGTGCTGAACGTACTTTTGCGAATGGTAAGCCTTAACATCTCTGTTGAATCACAACCATGAACCGTTTCGCCAGCGTTCCAATAGTACAGTCCAGACTGCCGATAAATCGTATTGTGCCACTGATACCAATCGCAAACATTCTGCGTTATCACCACTGTTGTGTCACGATAAATGGTCAAGTGCAATGTCACCATGCTGTCGCAACCGTCAGGCATCACACCTTCAAAAACATGGGTGGCGGTTTCCGTAGATGACGTATAATCTGTTCCGTACCATCTGAAAACATCGCATGCAACTGCGCTGGTATCTCCAATTCTAAGCTCACATTCGCTCACTATCACAGTTATGCTAACCGGCTCTGAAGAACAGCCGTCGGTTGTGCCAACCACGGTATAGGTCGTGGTAGCTGTCGGGGTAACGGTTACAGCCGCCGTTGTCTCTCCTGTATTCCACTCGAAGTTGTCCGCGCCGGAGGCTGTCAACGTGGTGCTGTTACCCGTAATGACGGCCGTCTCACCTGAAACGGTGACCACAGGGGTATGGTTGATGGTCAGGTGCAGGATCACCACGCTGTCGCAGCCACTCGTGCTCGTAAACGTGTGCGTCAAACTGTTCGTGCTGGAGGTGATGCCCGTATGCTCGTACCAGTCAAAGCTGTCACACGCAGTGGCCGTTGTATCGCCCGTCTTGCTTTGATTGACCGTCAGGTGTAGTGTCACCACGCTGTCGCAGCCGTGCTCCGTGCGGTACGTGTGCGTCGGGGCTACGGTCGGCGTCTCCGTGTACTCCACCCCATGCCACGTGAAGCGGTTGCACGCCATCACCGTCGTGTCGCCTGTCGCGCTGTGGTTGATTGTCAAATGCAACGTCACGATGCTGTCGCAACCCAATGCGCAAGTGGTGCGGAACGTCGCCGTATCCGTGCTTTCGTAGAAAGTCCGGCCGTGCCATACAAAGCTGTCGCAGGCGGTGGCTTCGACAATCTCAGTCACCTTCTGGTTGATGGTCAAATGCAATCTCACGATGCTGTCGCAACCGTCAGGCATCACACCTTCAAAAACATGGGTGGCAATCTCTGTAGATGATGTATAATCTGTTCCGTACCATGTGAAAATGTCGCATGCTACGGCAGTGGTATCTCCGATTCTGGGTTCACATTCGCTCACAATCACAGTGACACTAACAGGATCTGAGGAACAGCCGTCGGTTGTGCCAACCACGGTATAGGTGGTGGTCGCTGACGGGGTCTCAGTTATAGCTGCCGAGGTATCACCCGTACTCCACTGGTAGCTGTTTGCTCCGGTCGCAGTTAATGTGGTGCTGTTTCCTGTTACAACGGCTGTCGCACCCGAAATGGTAACCACAGGAGTATGGTTAATCGTCAGGTGCAAGGTCACCAAGCTGTCGCAGCCGTTCTCGTTCGTGAACGTGTGTGTCAAATCGTCGCAGCTGGCCGTGATATTCGTGTGCTCATACCAGTCGAAGCTGTCACATGCGACAGCAGTCGTGTCGCCTGTGTTGCTGTGGTTGATGGTCAGGTGTAGGGTCACAACCGAGTCGCAGCCCAAAGCACTGGTGGTGCGGAATGTGGCCGTGTCGGTACTTTCGTAGAAAGTGCGCCCATGCCATACAAAGCTGTCGCAGGCGGTGGCTTCGACAAGCTCAGTCACCGTCTGGTTAATCGTCAGGTGCAACGTTACCACACTATCACAACCGTTAGCATTCGTGAACGTGTGCGTCAGGTTGTCGCAGCTGGTCGTGATATTAGTATGCTCGTACCAGTCAAAGCTGTCACATGCGACAGCAGTCGTGTCGCCCGTGTTGCTGTGATTGATGGTCAGGTGCAACGTCACAACCGAATCGCAACCCAAAGCACTGGTGGTGCGGAATGTGGCCGTGTCGGTACTCTCGTAGAACGTCCGTCCATGCCATACAAAACTGTCGCAGGCGGTGGCTTCGACAAGCTCAGTCACCGTCTGGTTAATCGTCAAGTGCAAGGTCACAACAGAGTCACAACCGCTCGCGTTCGTGAACGTGTGCGTCAAACTGTTCGTGCTGGAGGTGATGCCCGTATGCTCGTACCAGTCGAAACTGTCACATGCAGTGGCTGTGGTGTCGCCCGTCTTGCTATGATTGATGGTCAAGTGCAATGTCACCACTGAGTCGCAGCCACTCGTGCTCGTAAACGTGTGCGTCAAACTGTTCGTGCTGGAGGTGATGCCCGTATGCTCGTACCAGTC
>LXOW01310392.1_pt1 | contig 33434 bp, 28 predicted proteins | sample 1368591 | NCBI WGS metagenome assembly LXOW01 (sample SAMN04884650, study PRJNA319009) | bovine gut metagenome | isolation source: Cow rumen | host: Bos taurus | place: Italy: Legnaro (PD) | collected 2014-07-09
TTTCACCTATGAGTTTTGTTGTTTGCCCACCGTTAATAATTGAAAAATTAGAGATAAGTATGGAATTGTCTTGGATCAAATAGTCGTCACATATTAGAATAATGCCATTATTATAATACCAAAAATTATCTGGAAAACTCGTTATGGATTCAACGATATTTGTGTCGATTTTTGCATTCTTAACATAATACCGAAGATTTTGAGCGAAAAGGCCCCGATAATAATACAATTCNNGCAGATATGTTTACTATTAATGATTGTTCTTCACCGAAAGTAATATGGTTAGTTGAGCGATCAATATTAAAGATTGCATCGTCTACAAACTCTTTAGGCTCTTCTATCTCTAATATTTCATGCTCTATGTCATAGCCAAAAACTATATCATAAGTAACATTTTCATTTATCGGTTTCATAACCGAAAGCGCTTTTAATATGGAGTTCTTTTTTGAAATGGTCTTTGGATCAAAATTTGTANNTACTGGTCTATTAGAAGTAACCTTGTTTTCTTCGTTGCTGAGAAGTTCTTTGACTTCTTTCCTAACATGAATACTGTTTGAGGAATCAAAGATGATCGATTCTATATCTTTAAAAACTCTTAAAATCGCCGGAAAGTCAAAATCTGCATTGTCAGTAAATTTAATCGCAAGTATATCTAAATCATTGAAATCTGATTCCTGATCTACATATATTCCAGCGATTCGGTCTGAAGCGTCCCATTTATAAACATTTCCCTGAACAACATCAGAAATACAACTATTATCAGCATTGTAATAGTGATAATACGCAAATAGGTATAAAAGAGTTTCCTCATCAGAACAGTCATTCATATTATCGAACGATGCTTTGTCAAACTCGATTCTTAAGTTTGTGATGTATTTAGCAAGATTGCTCATAGTCATTCCTCATCTTCTGCATTGATTATTTGAAACATGTCTCTAAAACTATTAAAAGGTATTCTTACAGTCTCCCATTCTCCCGAGAGATTGTTTGTCGGCATATACGGGGCCATTTGAGTTACTTTGATTGTGGCCAACATATTTTGAGGACCAACAATCCAAAAATAGAACAGATAATTCTTTGCAGTAATAGCCGTTCTCCATTCGTTAATAGAGATATAACCGGCGGCGTCTTCTAAATTCATTCTCGACGACTTGGTTTCAATCAATAGTTTTGAGTTGTCTTCAGATGATATTTGAGATAAGACATCATAACCGGACATATTTGAATCAATGGATATCCACTTTGGTTTAACCCCTGTTCGCTGTTCTTCATAGGCAAGTGTTAACTTCTCTCCAGCCCTTCCGCAGTCATTTCTTTTGTCCTCCTGTTTTTTTCTAATAACAGAAGATAATGTGTCCCACCATTTGACGGTATTATCGTCAGGATAATCACATAGCAACTCCGCCTCATGAAAGCAAGCACGCTCATCCTCACTCATCAAAAAAGCGGCCTCAAATCTGCCAAAAGGTATCTTATAACACCATACTGGGTAGAATCCCAAGATGTAATCTGATAGCATTATTCTCAATGTGTGCTTTGTGTCCTTTTTCTCATCTATTATTTTTAGAGCTTTATCTGTCAATTTAAATTCGTCGCTACGGTTTAAAAGTATCCACCCGCATTGTTTGATAGTTTGTATTAACCATTCAGTATTNNCTTCTATAGATGACAATTTGTATTTTTCGGCGTTTTTAAGCATATTTTTAATGGCAGATAGCAAATTAAATGATAATCTTATCATCTTACTCATAATAATTAAAGAAATATGCAATGATAGCTTTTGCATCATCCATACTTATTTCATTCTCGTCAGCATCTTCTTGATCGTACTCAAAACCATTTGGATCAATTTTCAGTGAAGAATCATTTAATGCATCAGCCATCATTTTTACCTTATATGCCAAACGTTCACGTACTACTTGATCAATACTGTTTTCGCATTCAACAAATTCAACGATCGGGTGAGCATCAGGTGCTAAACCTAATCTGTGAATTCTATCCTCCGACTGCAAATAATGTGCAGCATTAAAGGAGCGGTCTAAATATATGGCATTTTGACAGACCTTGTGAAGGCTAATTCCTTCTGAGCAAGCTGCCGGATTTGCCGCTAAAACCATACACGATGAATCATCGTGAAAACGTTTAATCTTCCCTTCACGCGTATCCATTTCGTTTTCGTCTCCGGCATCAACTCCGCCATGAATAAATTCGGCACCGAGATCCTTCAGCCTTAATGCAATCAATTCAACATTTTGAACAAAGCAAGACCAAATAATGGTTTTCTTTCCCTCTGCCGCAAGTTCTCTTGCTCTTTTGCAGACATAATCAATTTTAGGACCATCAGTAGACAAGAGTAACTGTCCCACTCTCTGATCAAAANNCAAGTAATGCAGGGTTTGAAACGAACTCCATAACTTTAATGATGCTTTTCCCAATACGTTTCAATTCGTACTTGGACAAATCCGAAAGAACAGGGTTGAGTTGTCTGCGCACTTCAGACTTCAACACATCATATATCTCACGTTGCAAAGCGCCCATTTTGACCGTTATAACATTGTGGGTCACTTCCGGGATTCTAAGCTGACCTTTGTTGGTTCGAACGTATAGCGGCTGAAATAAATCAATCACAGTATTTTCATCAACATCTTTTGTAGGATATAAAAACGTAAACTGTGATAATAAATCTTGCGGTCCTTGCGGCATGGGGGTTCCGCTCATAATTAATTTTCTTTTGGGCAAATGCGCCATTGATAATACAGCTTCCGCTCGTTTAACTTGCTTGCCTCCTTTAATTCGATGACTTTCATCAAGAAACACGTACACATTCCCAGATGATAATAATTCCGCAATCAAATCCCTGACACGCGGTAGCTGATCGTAAGAAATAATCATGAAACGTGGTGATGCCTTTAATAATTCAGCTATTGCAGTTTCTCCTCCACGCAAACGAACTATCTCGTATTGTTTCTCAGGAAAACATGCTTCTATTTGTTCATCCCACGCTCCAAATGCATTTTTAGGAGCAACAACAAGCAAACGGTCTAAATCGGTTGAATTGACAGAAAAGTACGCAAGAGCTTCTGTGGTTTTACCAGCTCCGGGAACAGAAAAGGTTGCTGCTCCCGGGAGTGTAGAAATTTTTTCAAGATTTTCAATTTGATTATTTGTCAGTTCCCTTGCGAATCCTTTGCTTGATAAAATGGATTCAATATCAGCCCCACTTCTTTTAGGTGCAGAAATAGCATTATGATATGAAGAAGCATTCGCATTCTTTATCATAATGCGAGCGATATCAGTAAATGTAATTTTTAACTGGTTTTTATGTGCTGCAGCATATTGAGCTATATATGTTTTGAGCGACAGAAAATACCTCCAAGCAAAGATCATACTCCTTGGAGAATAGTCTACTATTTCTGCAGGAAGATAGTCACAAATGAAGTTGTGAAAACTGTTCCACAAACTTTCATCAGCAGAATCATTGTTAATAATAACCTGCTCTGATACTGCCAAATAATCAATTTGCACAATCATATTCATTTCTGCTCGANNCTTCTTTGCTCATAGCATCGTCCATACTGGAAACTGCATTGTTTAGATTGGTCACTGCCTTAAGCACTTGGTCGAACACAAAACTCCTTTTTTTCTTTTCTTTTTCGAGATCTTCATCAGCTTTTATAATTCTATCTACTATTTGTACCACTTGATCTGGTTTATCAGCGTCATGAATGCCTGCAGCTATTTGCGCATTTCTATTGTCAGTATCAGGTTCTCCACCCGTAAGCAACGCCAACTCATCATCCATTTCAGAATCAATTGCAATATTGAACAATTCCTGTATTTCGTCGGCGATACGATTTAAGCAGCTAACAACTTTGGGAATTTTGCTGTAAAGTCGTTCACCCTGCACTGGCATTTGTAAAATCGCTTGAGCAATTTCTTGAAACAATTCTTTGTCTCCCGGCTTTTTCAATGCTTTTCTTCCGGAGATGATTCCCTTGAATGCAAAAAACTGTTTTTCTACCCTTGACCACTCGTTTGGATGCCCTATAGCCTCAAGATATTGAACCGCATAATCATAACACTCAATAAGTGTAGATACTTCGTCAACACTTCTATTCTGCTTTTTTGCTATCTCTCTTATATCTATTATTTCTGCTTTTTCTTTGCAATCTGCCGCAATGGCGTGCCATGAATACTCATCTTTCATTGAGGGACGAATTTGTAATGCAACCTCAAGATCATATATCCCTTGTGGATCATGATTGGGCAAAACTGCAACTTTTACCGTCTGGAAATGTTTATATTTTGTTTTGTCCGAATAATACAACTCCCTCCACGCACAAAGCCGTCTATTACCATTTACCACAACTCCTTCATCGGTGCAGATAATAGGTTCGGTTTGCTGAGTCATATCTTTTTTAAATGTTTTCATCAACCCTTCTTTATCAACAAGAGACTTTAAGAGTTGGTGCTGCGTTTCTTGCGTTTCAATACAATAAGGATCAGCAGAAAACATATCTCTGGGAACATCAGGATTTTTCGCAAGATACTCTTTTTGCAAACTCTTTGTTCGAATGTTTTCAACTCTGTAAACAGGCAATTCAATCCTAACTTCTGCAACTTTTAAAGGGCGATAATGCCCTTGATATTCTTCAGAGTGTGTTTCTGTAGATAATTTACACGCTTCCTGAAGTTCAACGATTCTTTTTGTGGTGGGATAGCCATATTGGTATGTAAATTCCATATTTATTTCTCCGTTTCTGCTTCAAATCCGATTACCACTATCGGCATTGTGATCACTTGACTGAAAAGCGGTAGTTCTCGAACAAGTCTGTCGAAATTTGCCAAATTAGACCCGAGTATTTTTGCGATTTCTATTCCGGGAACAATGATTACTCCGGCGATTATTTTACCCTTAACATATAGTGCTTGAAGTTTTAATAAATCCGCATAAATGCGTCCTGCATTTCCAGTTTGAAAGCAAAGACCTACGCCTTNNGACCTACGCCTTGCAAATATGAGGATATGGTGATTTGCGAATCGCTATCAATTCGATACTCTCCCGACCACCCATTCTTAATCATTTGTTCCCAGATGTCGTTTTTAAGGTTTCTTACTGTCTTTTTTTCAAGTTCTGGATAAATATCCGATAAAACATTTTTAATGTCTTTTATAACATCAGGCGGTACAATCTTACTCCCATTTCGATGGTCATAAATCAGCGTTTTCAATTGTCCCCACCATCCTTCCATTCATCGGGTATTTGTGACAATTTGCTGCTTTTAGCATCATATATTGGCTTATTATATGGACGATACTTTATAATGCCCGATCTTGTTTCCTCAAGACGTTGTTTGCCAATTTGAATATAATTATCCATAATCTCGCACCCCCAATAGATACGGTTGTGTAGCAAAGCGGCCACGCCAGAGGAAGCAACACCCGAAAACGGATCAAAAACCAAATCACCCTCATTTGTCATAGACAAGACGAGTCGTTCGATTAAACCAACTGGAAACTGGCAAGGGTGAACTGTTTTCTCAACATGATTACCTTTTACATTTGGAATATCCCAGACGTCCTCTGGGTTTTTCCCGCGAGGGTTCCCGGATAGTTTTCCTTTATTCTCGCCCCTGTAACTTCGTTTTCCAGGATATTTAGCAGGTATTCTCACTTCATCAAGATTAAATGTGTAGTTGTCAGTTTTTGTATACCACATAACCACTTCATATCTACCGCTAAATCTATTATGATTATGAAGTCCATGTCCGAAATGCCAAATAATTCTATTGCGAAGATGCATATTTAGCTTTTTAAAGACAGGGGACAACTCAATATCTAATGGCGTAATGCTGCCATTTTCAACATAATTTCCAACCTGCCAGCAAATACTTCCCGTATCTTTTAGGCGTACATAGATTTTACGAATAATCTTTTCCTGCCATTTTATGTATTCACTTAGAGGCATCTGCTGTTCGTATTCTTTCCCAATGTTATAAGGCGGAGAAGTAACAACGAGATCAAAAATCGGTTCTTGCGGCAAAGAATCCAGAAATTTTATTGCATCCATCAAATACAATTGCGTACGATGAATGTCCCCATAATTAGGTTGTCTTTTATTTTCAATTATCGGTATCTCAATTTGATTATTCAATTGAGTTGCAGTTTCGGGCATAGCTTATTCTCCTTATCTATTCTCTACTTCAGGTATAAAATCCATAATNNCGGTGGTGACATCTTTATTGTTGGCAAGTTTATACATTTGATAATGAGTAATCCCTGCGGCTTTCTCCAAATCCTTTTTCTTCATATTTTTGTCTAACAGAATATGCCACAATTTCTTATAACTAACTGCCATTTTAATCTCCTTCACAGGCTCAAAGGTAAAAGGTTTATGAACATGGATATTATAGCATATTCCGACGAAATGTTCAAGCGTTTGATAAAGATTTCAAACTTAAATTTGAGATAATTTCCATTTGTTTACTTGGATATGTATATTTCGAACTGAATCCCCCAGCAACTAAAAAAGCGGAGCCGAAGCCCCGCTTTAGCTCTATTCTTCTGTTGTTAGTTGAATTGATACGCTTTCCGTCATCAAGCGAACGCCGAGTGAGAAACCGTATTGGAATGCCGCTTGCTCGGTGAGGGAGTGCATTTCGTTGATAGCGGCGTCGTACTTTTCAAGGGTCTCCTTTTGCTGTTCGGTGAGTGTGTCGCTCAACTTATCCCGGTTTCTGCCCATCAGGGCAAGGAGTCCCTTGTAGTGGCGGTTATCCGTAAGAATCGCCTCGTGCGGGTTGATGTTACCGTACCACAGATCTTCCAGCACCGTCATACGAAGATCACCTCGTTCAGGACGATCTCGTTGACCCGGTCGCGGATGTTGTTCATGGCTCCGACCCACGCCATTTGGTCACGGCGTTTAAGTTCTTCGGTGACGCCTTCTTGTTTGGCGAGTTGTTTTACCAACTGAAAACACATCTCATCCGCCTGTTCGTTGACCTGCTGAAGATAGGAGTTCAGGCTGCCGTTCAACCGCATCACGCCGATCACGCTCGGTTTGGTTTCTTTCAGATACTGATAGTGCCTCTGTCCCCAGATCCCTACGCCTTTCATATCGTCTTTCATTGGATATCGCCTCCTCATTGATAGTCAATAAACTTTGTCATATCCACGACGTCGGCATATTCATTGAGAATGTTGTGGAACACTCGAGAAGTGATATGCCCGTCGTGATACAGCTGCTCGATCAACTTCAATGCGGCAAAGCACAGATCCGGATCCTTTTTCGCTTCTTCAATGTTGAACGGTTTTGATTTGTCTTTCATATGCAAATACCTCCTTTGCAAGCACCATTGTACCGCAAGGGAGGCGTTTTGAAAAAATGTGCGATGGACGCAAAAGCACCGTTTCGATCTCTCGAAACGGTGCTTTTGTAATCGGTATCAGAGCATAACTTTCAAGGCAAATCCGCCTTTGAAAAAGTAGGTGTTCGTCTGATACTGCTTTGGTGGAGGCGGGGGGAGTCGAACCCCCGTCCAAAAAACGATCCGAACCGGCGTCTCCGAGCGCAGACGCTTCTTTACATTCCCTCATGCCGCCGCTAAACGTCAGGCTGCGGCAGTCAGTAGTTCCTGATTCATGACAAAAGTCGGAACACTCCTTTGTTCACGTTCACCGCTAACATGACACCCTTGCCGAATCGCGGTATCTTCGGGTCGGATGAGTGGCTTAGATTAAGCCGCTAAGGCAACTTGATTGTTGTCAGTTATTGTTTGTTGCGGATTGTTAAGCGGTCCCGCACCGCTGCTCGCTTCCGGTTTTTCACGTTCCCTGTCGAAACCTTTACGCCCCCGTTTATCGGTTTTGTTCTTTCATAGCGCGGTCGATTGCGCGTTCGGCGTCCCGCTTTGCGGCAACCGCCCGTTTGTCATGCAGTTTTTTTCCTTTGCAAAGCCCCAACTGTACCTTCACAAGCGATCCTTTAAAATAAAGCGAAAGCGGGATCAGGGAAAGCCCCTCTTGTTTGACGGAACCGAGCAGACGCATGATTTCCCGTTTATGAAGGAGCAGTCTGCGATTTCGAAGAGGATCTTTATTAAAGATATTTCCCTGCTCGTAGGGGCTGATGTGCATTTGCTTGATGATCATTTCTCCGTTTTCCACGGAACACCACGCGTCTTTTAAGTTTGCGCCGTTCCGTCGGATCGATTTTACCTCGGTTCCCGAAAGGGCAATGCCGCATTCGAAACTTTCCAGTATAAAATACTCATGGAAAGCCTTTTTATTGGTGGTGACGGTTTTTGTGTTTTCCATGTTTGCCCTCCTTTTTTCAGGATACCATAAGTTCGCCGCAAACATTGTCGAACCATGGGCGTTCTTTGCCATAGGGAAAAACAAACGCCCGGCAAGTCTGCAAGGCGTTTGCGGTGTAAAAACGATGTCGTTTTTATGTTTTCAATCAATCCTCGGCGATTGCCTCTACCGGACAACCCGCCGCACAAGCGCCGCAGTCACAGCATTTTTCCGGATCGATCTCAAAATGCTCAGCGCCTTCGGAGATTGCGTCACAAGGACATCCGGCGGCGCAAGCACCGCAACTGATGCAAGCATCGGAAATTTTATAAGCCACTCAAAACACCTCCATTGTTTTGGGAAAACGGATGGTTTTCCGTTTGTTTGGCCGAAATCCGGCTCATATTCATTGTAGCACATTTTCGACAAAAAGCAAGAAAAACTTTTTGTAAAACAAAATCATTTCCGTTTTGGTTTCGGCTTTTTTTTGACTTTTTGGTTTTCTTCAGAGTTTTCTTTTTGGATTTCTTCGTTTACGGGCTCATGGTCGGGCTTTTTCCGCTTGGTACGGGAAAGCAATTCCACCTCATCACGGTGGGTCTTTACGGGGAGTCCCTCGGTATCTTCCGGTCGGACCAGCAGATTGCCGGTAATCAGATTGACGTCGGTCACGGTGCCGACGCCCTCTTTTGTTTTCACGGTCGCTCCGATGTTCGGTGTGATCGAGCGCAGATATTCATAGGCGTTCTGTTCATATTTGAGACAACACATCAAGCGGCCGCAACTTCCGGAAATCTTCGTCGGATTCAGCGAAAGGCCTTGTTCTTTTGCCATTTTGATCGAAACCGGTTGAAAATCGTTCAAAAACCGTTTACAACAGTACGGTTGACCGCAGATACCAAGCCCGCCAAGCAGTTTTGCTTCGTCACGAATACCGATTTGCCGCAATTCGATGCGAGTGTGAAAAAGCCCTGCCAAATCGCGTACCAGTTCGCGGAAATCGACGCGTCCGTCCGAAGTAAAGAAAAAGAGGATCTTGTTGCCGTCAAAAGAGTATTCCACACTGACAAGTTTCATATCCAGTTGATGACGTGCGATCTGTTCTTCGCAGATTTTCATTGCGTCTTTTTCTTTCCGGTGGTTTTCTTCAAGCCGTTGAAAATCCCGTTCATTGGCGTGGCGCAACACCTTGCGCAAGGGGGAGACGATCTCATCATCGGTGACTTCGTGGTTACTTTTGGTCACGGTGCCGAATTCGATCCCGTTTTGTGTTTCCACAATGACGGAATCGCCGGTGCGGAAACGGTTGCCGCAAGGAGCGAAAAAGTATTGTCTTCCGTTTTCATTGAATTTAACGGATACTACCTCTGCCATAATTTCCTCCGAAAGTTCATTTTTTCATACATTCTGCCGCTTTGCAGGTCATCGCGCAAAACCACAGACTTAATTGGATATTGGTTTTTAAATGTTGTTCAAGGGCGGGGAGTTCCTCACAGAAGCGTGCCAGGGCGGCCGATTTTGAAGGACTTTGCAAATGTGTGCGTAAAGCATGGACGGCGGTGACACGCAGTTCTTTGAAAAAACGTTCAGCGTCCACCCGGTTTTTTTCAAACGGTTGTACGGCGGTCAGCATTTCCCATTCTTTCCCGGCTAACAAGGCGGCGATAAAGGTTTCCGCGGCGGCTTTTACCGTGGCGGTTTTGTCACCTTCCAGGCGAGCCAGCGCCAACCCGATGTTGCCGTCGGTTTCCTGCAGTACCGTGTGCAGTTCTTCCGGATCACAAGAGGATGTTTGCGAAAGAAAAGAAAAAGCGGTTTGAAGATCCGGGGGAACCAGGGAAAGGACGGTGCAGCGGGAAAGCACGGTTTCCAAAAGAGCCGCTTTGGACTCCGCCACCAAAAGAAAAACAGCGGCGCCGGGGGGTTCTTCCAAAACCTTTAAAAGGGCGTTTTGCGCCTGTTCGTTCATGGTGTCCGCCCGGTCAAGCAGAAAGACACGCCGCCGCGCCAAATGCGGCTTAACATACGCCTCAGCGCGCAGAGCGCGGATCTGAGCGACGGAAATATTCTTTTTTCCGTCTTCGGGTGCGGTGACCATAAGATCCGGATGTGTGCCGACGGCGTTCAGATGACAGCCCCGACATTCACCACAGGGACGGGGATTTCCGTCACACAGGCAGGCGGAAGCCAAAAAGGAGGCTAAGGTGTGCCGACCGGTTCCGGGATCGCCTTCGATGAGAATGGCGTGGGGAAGACGGTCTTCCGCCAACGCGGCCAAAAGAGCATTTTTTACCCTTTCGTTTCCAACCAGCGGAAAATTCATAACACGAACCCCGTCTTTTTCATGGCTTTGAAATAGGTTTTCGCGGCCACGCGGGAGGCTTTTTCGGCTCCGGCGCGATAGAGGCGTTCGAGTTCTTTTTTGTCTTTGATGATTTCGTCATGACGTTGTTTGACAGGCGCCAAAGCGTCCGCCACGGTTTCCCCGACCGCCAATTTGAAATCGCCGTATCCCTTGCCTTCGAATTCGCGTTCGACGGCGTCCGCGGATTTACCCGTCACGGCGCTGTAAATGGTGATCAGATTGGAAATACCGGGCTTTTCGGGCGACATGCGCACGACGGCTTCGGAATCGGTGACCGCACGTTTGAATTTGCGGATAATGGTATCCCGATCGTCCAGAATGGCGACCCAGGCGTTGACGTTCTCGTCCGACTTAGACATTTTTTTAGAGGGATCCTGCAACGACATCACACGCGCCCCGGTTTTGGGGATATAGGCATCCGGGACGGTGAACACATCACCGTACAGCCGGTTAAAGCGCAGAGCGATATCCCGCGCGATCTCCAAATGCTGTTTTTGATCGGCCCCCACCGGAACAAGATCGGGTTGGTAAAGCAGAATATCCGCCGCCATCAGGACCGGATAGGAGAAAAGACCGACGTTGATGTTTTCGGGATGTTTGGCGCTTTTGTCTTTAAACTGGGTCATGCGGGACATTTCACCAAATTGGGTATAGCAGGACAGCAACCACGAAAGCGCGGTATGATAAGGTACTTGTGACTGGATAAAGACCGTATGCTGTTCCGGATCGATCCCGAGGGCTAACAGGAGCGCAAAGGTCGAATAGATCTGATTGCGCAGTTTGGCGGGTTCCTGGCGCACGGTGATGGCGTGCAGGTCCGCGACGGCGTAAGTGCAGTCGAATTCCGACTGCATGGCGATCCAGTTTTTCAAAGCGCCCAAATAGTTTCCAAGCGTCAGAAGACCGCTTGGCTGTATGCAACTCAATGCGCGCCTTTTCGGAGCGTTTTCGATATTTTCCGACATAACGAATTCCTTCTTTGTTTGATCTTACACTTTATGATACCATAAAAAAAGCGGTTTGACAAGGCTTTTCACGCCCCGGAACTCTGTTCGTCGAGCGACAGAGAAAAGGCGGGGACAAATTCTTCCAGAAACACCTCGGCTTCGGGACAGGAAAGCGCATGGACAGCCTTGCGGGTCGCGCGTTCCGCTACGAGGAACTCCCGGTTTCCCATATTGAGTTCTTCGATACATTTGATGAGCGCGGAAAGTTTGTCCGCCGCTTTGACAAGCAATCGTATTTCTTCGTCCGGTTCAAAAACAGGGGCGAAATCTTCACGAAAATCTTCCGGCAGAAGAGCGATCAGGCGGTCTTTTGCGGACTCTTCGATTTTGCGGTAGGCGGTACGGATCTCATCGTTGTCATATTTCACAGGAGTAGGCATATCGCCCGTGAGGATCTCGGTCGTATCGTGATACATCGCGGCGACCGCCGCCGCGCTCGGATCAACGGCTTTCCCAAACCGACGGTTGGCTAAAATCGCCAGGGCATGGGCGATTTGTGCAGTTTCCAAAGAATGTTCACTTAAATTTTCATGTCGGGTATTGCGCATCAATCCCCAACGGTTGATGTTTTTCATGCGTGAAATGACGGCGTAAAAGCGATTTTGCATGTCCGATCCTCTCCGGTTAAAAAAATGGCGGTACAACTGTTGAATATTATAGCATTTTTTGTTATAATATTCAAGAATGGATTTTCAGGAGGCGATAAAGGCATGGAGTTTTCCACCCGCAAAGCCATGGCGCTTAAGCCCCAAAAGGAAAAGGTGCTTTCCACTTTTTTCTTTGCGCTTCTTACAGCGTCCGCGCTGTTTGTGCCGTATATGGTGCTTGGTCAAGGGTATTTCATTTTTTACGGGGATTTTAATGTCCAACAGATCCCCTTTTATCAAAAGTGTCACGCAGCGGTGCGAGCGGGCAATATTTTTTGGAGTTGGACAACCGATCTCGGTGCCAATTTTATCGGTTCTTACAGTTTTTATTTGCTCGGAAGTCCGTTTTTCTGGCTGACCGTTCCGTTCCCAAACTGGTTTGTGCCGTATTTAATGGGACCGTTGCTGATTATAAAGTTTTCCTGTGCGGCGCTGACAGCGTATTGCTATATCCGCCGTTTTACCCGCACGCCCGGCGCCGCCCGTCTCGGAGGGCTGTTGTATGCGTTTTCGGGCTTTTCGGTTTACAATATCTTTTTTAACCACTTCCATGAGCCGATCATCTTTTTCCCACTGCTATTATTGGCGTTTGAACAGTTGATCACGGAAAACCGTCGCTTTGTTTTTGCGCTTATGGTAGCGGTTTGCGCGATCGTCAACTATTTTTTCTTCGTCGGCATGGTCGTTTTTGTCGTAATTTATTTCTTTGTGCGCCTTTTGTCCGGCGCGATCAAGATCCGGTTTTCACGCTTTTTGGTCTTGGTGTTCGAAGCGGTGCTGGGTATAGGTCTTGCGGCGTTTTTGCTGTTGCCTTCGGTTCTTGCGATCGTGGATAATCACCGGGTTTTCGATATCCTGCTCGGATGGAACGCCATCATGTACGGCAAAGAACAGATTTATGCCAATGTTTTGCAGTGTTTCTTTTTCCCGCCGGATATTCCCGCCAGACCGGTGTTTTTTCCGTATGCCGAAGTCAAGTGGTCTTCGTTGGGCGGCTGGTTGCCCGTGTTCAGCATGACAGGCGTGTTTGTTTGGTTTGCCAACCGCAAGCGGCATTGGCTCAAACGGATCATCGGCATTTGCCTGTTCATGAGCATGGTTCCGATTTTAAACAGCGCGTTTTATGCGTTTAACACGTCGTATTACGCGCGGTGGTTTTATATGCCGATCCTGATGATTTGTTTGGCGACCGTTTGCTTAACGGAGGACAGCGGTATCGATTGGACGTCCGGTTTCAAATGGGTGACAGGGATCACGATCGCCGTCGTTTTGGTCATCGGCGTTTTTCCGCAGAAAAACGATAACGGGGAATTGATCTTCGGGCTCTATACGCAAGACGAATCCTTTTTGTACGGTTTCCGTTTTTGGCTGAGTTCCGCTATCGCCGTAACGGGATTGATCTTGCTGTGGGTCTTGCTCAAACAGTTAAAAAAGGACCGCACCGCGTTTTACCGAAGCGCCGCCGTTTGTGTATGTTTGGTATCGGCGGTATACGGCAATGTTTTTATCGTGTCGGGAAGAACACATTCTTATGATGTCAAAGGGGTCATGATCGATCAACTGATCGAAGGAAAAGTCGATCTCGGTAAGACCGATGATTTCCGTGTGGATGTCTATAACGGGGTGGATAACACATCGCTTTATTTGGATTTGCCCGGTATCAACGCCTTTCATTCCGTGGTGCCTGCTTCCATTATGGATTTTTATCAATATGTGGGCGTGGAACGCAGCGTCGGCAGCCGTCCGGAGATTTCACAGGCCTCGATTCGACCGTTACTTTCGGTGAAATATCTGTTGAACCGTAAAGAAGGGGACAGTTTCCTTGACGAAGACGGTGAAACGAAAATGCCCGGATATGAGTATGTGAAAACCGAAAGCGGATACTATATCTATGAGAATGCAAACTATATTCCGTACGGTTTTTCCTATCGGTATTATATGGACGAGGAGTTTTGCAATTCGTATTCCGAATCCAACCGCGCCGCACTGATGTTAAAGGCCATGCTGTTGACCGATGAACAAATTCAAAAGTACGGAAATCTTTTGGAAAATATTGAGCATTTATCGGTTGGCTCTTATTATGACAATACCGGCACGGAACTTTCTCTGACGGACGATGCCATGGCGGAGGACTGTGCGGCGTTACGCGAAACTGCCGCGAATTCCTTTGTGAGGGATAACCGCGGCTTTACCGCAACGGTGACTCGCACGCAGCCGAATCTGGTTTTTTTCTCGGTTCCTTATGACAAGGGGTGGACAGCCACCGTGAACGGAAAACCGGTCGAAATCGAGAAAGTGAACAAAGGATTTATGGCGGTAAAGGTGGATGCCGGACAAAGCACCGTTCGTTTTTTCTATCAAACGCCCGGATTGATGGGAGGGCTTCTGATAACCGGAGGCGCCTGTGTGGTCACCTTGTTCTATATGTTTGTTTTCTTGCTGTTTCAAAGAAGATTTCCCCATGAAACGGATTATCCGGAAGGGGACGATTTGATGAGGCTTTGGCGAGCCGAAGATTTAAAGGATGCACAGGAAATCGTTCAGACATTGTCTTTGCAAAAGAAGAAAACCAGTATTCTGGACGAGCCCGATCAAGACATTCCCTCTCTTTACGGTGGCTTCGAGGGCGGTTTTCAGATCCACGATGACGAATAAAAAAAGCCCGTATCGCATGTGTTTGTGCAATACGGGCTTTAGCATAGAACTAATCCAATAAATAATCGCCGTAAGCGTGGGGACAACTGACTTGAGCGCCCAGTTCTTCCATCCATTGCCTTGTTTGCAAGGTTTCCCAAGGACCGGAACCAAAGCCGCCGCCGTTGTCGCAATCCCAAAGCCAATCGGGTGCGGTATATAAACAGACCTTCGGCAGTACAACTTCATAGAAAGAACGTTCCACACCGTGCTGGCCGTGATGTGCCATCTGCACAATGTCGCACCGCAGTTTTTCATGGTCACATTCTTGCAGCAGGCGGCGTCCGCCTTCCGCGGCCAAATCGCCTAAAAACAGCACCGGCCGTTTGGGGAAATTTGCGCGGATCACGATGGAGGTATCGTTCAGATCTTTGAAGTTTTCATACCGTTCGCAACTGCTCAACATTTCAAAAGTCATACCGCCGCAGCCGATCGTCATGCCTTTTTCAAGCGGGTGCACCGGCCAATCGGACTTCTCAACAATGGCAAAAAAGCGGGTGATTTCATCTTTTTCTTTTTCTGTTTGGTCGTAGGCGAGAAGCCATGACAAAGTCGGAAACGAAAAGTGCAGGTTCTTTACGGTGATTCCTTGAAGGCGGTCATGTTCCGCCAGCCAAAGGAAACCGCCGAAGTGATCGTTGTGTGCATGGGTGAAAAACCAGTGTTCTACCACACCGCCATGCTGTTTGATCGCTTCCAACATATAAAGAGCGTCTTCCTCTTCGGCATGCCCACTGTCGATCATCACGAGTTTTCCGTCGGGTGTGACGATCAGATAGGTCATCATTTGCCCGCCGGCGCGGTTGGCAAACTGGAACAGACTGCCGCCGCCAAGCCCTACATGAAGTTGATTAACAATATTTCGGTAAACAAATAAACTCATTTGATAATCTCCGTCAACAGATTATAAAGATTGCATTTCTTTGAGGCTGTTTTCGAGCATGGCGATCTTTTCCAAGACTTTATTCAACTGCGCGCGTTGGGTTTCTACCACGGCGGCGGGCGCTTTGGAAACAAAGCCGGGATTGTTGAGTTTGTTTTCAAAAAAGGTCTGATCGCGGCGGGCTTTGTCCAGTTCTTTTTCAAGGCGGGCGAGTTCCGCGTCCAAATCCACCAGTTCCTTCATGGGCATATACACGGTAGCGGCGTCGGTGATCACGCGAACAGCGCCGGTGCTGTCAAACTGTTCTCCGACTTCAATTTCGGAAGCATAAGCCAAACGGCACAAATAAGCCGTTCCCGCGCGGAAAACGTCGGGGAATTTGGTTTCGATATGCAAGGACGCCTTTTTGGAGGGCGGTACATTCATTTCGGCGCGGCGGTTTCGTACGGNNGGTACATTCATTTCGGCGCGGCGGTTTCGTACGGCGCGAATGACGGCCATGATCTTTTCGAAATCGGATTCTTCTTTTTCAAATTCCAAAGAAGAATCGAAAACCGGCCAGGATTCGATCATCAGCGCCTCGCCTTCATGAGGCATGGACTGCCAAATCTCTTCGGTAATAAACGGCATAAAGGGGTGCAGCAGTTTTAACACGCCGGTAAACACGAAAAGCAGAACGCCGCGGGCGGTATCCGCCGCTTGCGCGTCGTCACCGTTTAAGCGGGATTTGCAGATTTCAATGTACCAGTCGCAGAAAACATCCCAAATAAAGTCATACAGTTTCTGTACGGCCATGCCCAGTTCGAAGCGGTCGAGGTTTTCGGTTACGCCGACTACCAAACGGTTATACTGGGAGAGGATCCATTTGTCTTCCAGCGCAAAGCGTTCGGGAAGGAGGGCGGGAAGTTCGTCGCTTTGCAGATTCATCAGAATAAAGCGAGCCGCGTTCCAAAGTTTATTGGCAAAGTTACGGCTGGCTTCCACGCGTTCTTCGATATACCGCATATCGTTGCCGGGGCTGTTGCCGGTGGCGAGCGAAAAACGGAGTGCGTCGGCGCCGTAACGGTCGATCACTTCGAGCGGATCGACGCCGTTGCCCAAGGATTTGGACATTTTGCGACCTTGTGAGTCGCGTACAAGACCGTGGATCAAAACGGTATCAAACGGCACTTGCCCGGTTTGTTCGAGGCCGGAGAACATCATACGCATGACCCAAAACGGAATAATATCATAGCCGGTCACCAGCGTATTGGTGGGATAATAATGCTTGAAGTCTTCGGTTTCATCCGGCCAGCCCAGTGTAGAGAAGGGCCATAACGCCGAGGAGAACCATGTATCGAGCGTATCGGGGTCTTGCTCGATTTTGGAACTTCCGCAGTGGGCGCAAACATGCGGTTCTTCTTTGGAGACGGTGATTTCGCCGCAGTCGGCGCAATACCACGCCGGGATCCGGTGACCCCACCAGAGTTGACGGGAAATACACCAGTCGCGGATATTTTCTAACCAGTGGAAATAAATCTTTTCAAACCGTTGGGGAATAAACTTGGTTTCTCCCTTTTTGACCGCATCGATCGCCGGTTCCGCCAGCGGTTTCATTTTCACAAACCATTGTTTGGAAACACGCGGTTCCACGGTTGTTCCGCAACGGTAGCAGGTGCCGACATTGTGGCTGTATTCTTCTACTTTGACCAGCGCGCCTTCGGCCTCCAAGTCCGCCACGATGGCTTTGCGGGCTTCATAGCGATCCATACCGGCATATTTCGGATAATCGTCGGTGATTTTGGCGTCTTCGGTCAAAACATTGAGCACCGGCAAATTGTGACGAATCCCCACTTCAAAGTCGTTCGGGTCATGCGCGGGGGTGATTTTTACCACGCCGGTACCGAAATCCATTTCCACATAGTCATCAGCCACCACGGGGATTTCACGGTGTACCAGTGGCAGAATAAGGGTTTTGCCTACCAAATGACGGTAGCGTTCGTCATTCGGATTGACCGCGACGGCGGTATCGCCCAACAAGGTCTCCGGACGGGTGGTCGCCAGTTCCAAATAGCCGCTTCCGTCTTTAAACGGATAGCGCAGATGCCAAAAATGACCGGCCTGTTCTTCATATTCCACCTCGGCGTCGGAAATCGAGGTCTTGCAGTGGGGACACCAGTTGATGATGCGTTCGCCCCGGTAGATCAGCCCTTTTTCATACAGTTTAACAAAAACCTCTTTGACCGCTTTGCTGCACCCTTCGTCCATGGTGAAGCGTTCGCGTTCCCAGTCGCACGAGGAACCCATTTTTTTCAGTTGTTCAATGATCCGGCCGCCGTATTGTTTTTTCCAATCCCACGCGCGGGTCAAAAAACCTTCGCGGCCGACCTGTTCTTTGGTCATGCCTTCTTCACGCATTTTTTCCACGATTTTCGCCTCGGTCGCGATGGAGGCGTGGTCGGTGCCGGGCAGCCAAAGGGTATCATATCCCTGCATGCGTTTAAAACGGATCAAAATATCCTGCAAAGTATTGTCCAGCGCGTGCCCCATATGCAGTTGCCCCGTGATATTCGGCGGAGGAATCACAATGGTATAAGTTTGTTTTCCTTCTTCGCGTTTCGCATGAAAATAACGTCCGGCAAGCCAAAAACCGTAAATGCGGTCTTCCACCTGCTTCGGGTCATACTGCTTTGCCAGTTCTTTAGACATGTTTGTTACTCCCTGTTTGTATAAAATCAGTTTTCGCGGAAATCATAATCCTATCGGCGGTACAGATTCGCGCNNCCGCCGTAAAACCGCCCGGTTTCCTATCGGACGGTTTTTTTATTATACATAATTTTTCCGCAAATTGCAACCGTTAATTCAAAAGTCAAGCAGACAAAAAAGCGAAAGATTCTTTGCAAAACACTTGACAACTTCTCAAAAAAAACATATTATTATTTTGTAAGCAAATTTAGCAATCAGAAAGGAATGTTTACAATGGGATATTGTTCAAAATGCGGCGCTCCTCAGGAAGACGGCGTAAAGTTCTGCACTTCTTGCGGTGCTCCGGTCAATAGCGGTAACGCGGGGGCGGGTCCCCAACAGGCGAATGTGCAGCCGAATGCTCCGGTTTCCCCGGCGAGAGGGATCAGTTTCGGTCAGCGGAATATTGCGGTTGCGATTATTCTGTCGATCGTTACCTGCGGCATTTACGGGATCTACTGGCTGATCAAAATCGTCGATGAGTTGAATGAAGCGGCCGGCGAACCGACTGCCACTTCCGGCGGTGTTGTTTTCCTGCTTTCGATCGTCACCTGCGGGATCTATCTGCTGTATTGGTTCTACAAGGCAGGCGAACGCTTGAATGCTGCAAAGAGCACGCGCGGTTTGCCGATTGATTCCAACGCGGGTATCGTTTATCTGATCCTCGGGTTGGTCGGTTTCTCCATCATTTCCTACGCGCTGATCCAAAGCGAACTCAACAAGATCGCCGCATACCACGGCGCATCGGCGGCATAATGATCGCCCGGCTTAAAAAGGTTGTTTTCGGCGCCCTGACCGTGTTTGCGGTCGGGGCGGTTTACACGTATGTCCTCGTCGTCTTGAAAATGCACATTCCCTGTCTTTTTCATGCGATGACCGGGCTTGAGTGTCCGGGCTGCGGCGTTACGGGAATGTGTTTGGCGATCCGGCGGCTGGACTTTCAGTCGGCGTTTTATTGTAACCGGGCAATTTTTTGTCTGCTTCCGCTCATGGCGCTGACCGCCGGCAGAATGCTCTATGTCTATATCCGGTATGGACGTAAACGCGAAAAACTCACGCAGATTTCCGTTTATTTCATGATCGTCGTGCTGGTCGCATTCGGCATTTGGCGAAATCTCGTGAACTTTTTTTGATAGGCAAAAAGCGCCTGCTTTTTTTAACTTTAAGGGGAGTGAATCCCCACCGACAACAAAAACCGTCCGACGAAAGTTCGGACGGTTTTTCGATTTATGCTGAAAGTCACGGAAAAAGCCGCTTACAGCAAAAGTTTTTCTTGTTCCGCGGTTCCGGTCGGCATTTTACTGCCGGCGGCAGGCAAATTGCGGGTACGGTATCGGTGATCGCCTTCCAGTTCGCCCTGATACAGGGTCACTTTTGAAATCCGCTGGCCTCTCTTTTGGGTCATAACGGCGATCCCGCCGTTATCCTTGGTCGATTTGGAAGAGAGGGACGCGGTGTTGACGATCAACATTCTGCCGTTGGTCGAGCAGAGAAGGAGTTCCGCTTCTTCTTTCACAAACAGAATGGTGTGCAGGGTGAATTTTTCGCAATAGGCTTTGATAAGTTTTTTGCGGTTGGTTTTGGTTTGGTAGGAGGAGAGCGGAACTTTGGCGATCCTTCCGTTATCAAACACAAAAATCATTGAGCCGGCATAATCGGTGGTTTCAACCATGTATATCGCGTTTTCGGCTTCCTCAAATTCCAGTTTTGAGGCAACGTAATCGCCCAATACGCTGGCTTTGGAATCTCCAAAATCAGCGGCGCGGGATTTGTAGACCTGCGCTTTGCCCGTGAAAAACAGTAATTCTGCGGCGTTGGTGCTTTCACAGATTTGGGTGATCTCGTCACCCTCTTTTAACTTTTGTTCTCCGCTCATGCGTAAGGACTGCGGCGTGATCTTTTTGAAATAGCCGTCTTTGGTGAAGAAGAGTGTGACAGGGGAGGTGTCTTTTACTTCCTCATCTCCGTCAAGACTTTCCTCATCGGGGGAGATCAGCGCGGTTTTGCGATCCTGCCCATAGCGGTCGGCAACCGCCAGGAGTTCTTTGATCATCAGGTTCAAAATCTTTGCACGGGATTTTAAGATACCCTCCATCTCGGCGATTTCTTTGGTCAGCGCCTCAATATCGGCGGTACGCTTTAAGATGTATTCTCGGTTCAAGTGGCGTAATTTGATTTCGGCGACATATTCGGCTTGCGTTTCGTCGATGCCGAAACCGATCATTAAATTGGGAACGACCTGCGATTCTTCGTCGGTTTCCCGCACGATTTTGATGGCTTTGTCGATATCCAAAAGGATCCGTTCAAGACCTTTGAGCAAATGCAGACGGTCTTTGGCTTTGGTCAGTTTGAAATAGATTCGCCGTTTCAGACATTCCTCCCGGAACGCGACCCATTCCGAAAGGATCTCCTTAACGCCCATCACGCGGGGCGAACCGGCGATCAGGATATTGAAATTGCAGGAAAAACTGTCTTCGAGCGGGGTCATTTTCATCAGTTTTCGCATCAGTTTTTCCGGATCGGCGCCTCTTTTTAAATCAATGGTGATCTTCAAACCGCCGAGATCCGTTTCGTCTCGAATATCGTTGATTTCGGTCACTTTCTTTTGTTTGACCAGTTCGATCACTTTTTCAATAATGGCCTCCGAGGTGGCGGTGGGAGGAATTTCGGTAATGTCGATACAGTTTTGCGATTTGTCATACGCATAGACGCCGCGTACTTTAAAACTGCCGCGGCCGGTTTCATAGATTTTTTCCATTTCGGCGCGGTCATACAGCAGTTGCCCGCCGATGGGGAAGTCGGGTGCTAACAGCGTGTCGGCAACGTTGCAGTCGTTATCGCGGATGTAGGCGACGGTAGACTCACAAACTTCCCGCAAATTAAAGGGACAAATGGAACTCGCCATGCCGACGGCAATACCGGTGTTGGCGTTGACCAAAATTGAGGGGAAGGTGACCGGGAACAAAACCGGTTCTTTCATAGTGGCGTCGTAATTGTCCACAAAATCAACGGTATCTTTGTCGATATCCGCAAAGAGTTCCGCGGCGATGGGGGAAAGTTTGGCTTCGGTATACCGCGACGCGGCATAAGCCATATCGCGCGAATAGGCTTTACCGAACGAACCTTTGGATTCCACATAAGGATGTAAAAGCGCCTGATACCCTTCCGAAAGGCGCACCATGGTTTCGTAAATCGCGGCGTCGCCGTGGGGATTTAGTTGCATGGTCCGTCCCACGATGTTGGCGGATTTGATGGTACTGCCGTTCAAAAGTCCCATGTTGTACATGGTGTAGAGCAGTTTCCGGTGTGAAGGTTTGAACCCGTCGATTTCGGGGATCGCGCGGGAAACGATCACGCTCATGGCATAGGGCATGTAGTTGGTTTCCAGCGTTTCAATGATCGGTTGTTCGACCGTCAACCCCGCGCCGGCGATATAGGCGTTGGTTTTTAAGGGAACGGTCTTTTTCGTTTCTTTTTTCTTTTTCGGAGCCATCGTTTACCTCCACATTTTAGGAAATATCCGCTTCTTCTAAATACAGATATCCGTTTTCGGCAATAAAATCTTTTCTTCCTGCCAAATCGTCGCCCAAGAGCAAATCAAACATCCGGGCGGTGCGCTCGGCGTCCTGCGGCATGATTTTGATCAGGCGGCGGGTTTCAGGATTCATGGTGGTCAGGTTCATCATATCGGGTTGATTTTCACCCAGTCCTTTGGAACGCTGTACCGTGTGTTTGGTATTGCCGAGTTTTTCCAAAATATCGGTTTTTTCTTTTTCGTCATAAGCGAAATAGGTCATGTCTTTGGTACCGATTTCGTAGAGCGGCGTCTCGGCGATATAGATCTTCCCTTCGGTGATAAGGGTGGGCATCAACCGGTAGATCATGGTCAAAATCAGGGTGCGGATCTGAAAACCGTCCACATCGGCATCGGTACAGATGATGACTTTGTTCCACCGCAGTGCGCTCAGGTCAAAGGTTGCCAATCCCTTGTTGGCTTTGGATTTTACTTCCACGCCGCAACCTAACACTTTGATCAAGTTGGTGATGATATCGCTTTTAAAAACCCGGTCATAGTCCGCTTTTAAGCAGTTTAAAATTTTCCCCCGAACAGGGATGATGGCTTGGAATTCAGCGTTTCTCGCCAGTTTGCAGGAACCGAGAGCGGAATCCCCCTCCACAATAAAGAGTTCGCGCTGTTCCACATCTTTGGAACGGCAATCCACAAACTTATCCACCCGGTCGAGCATGGAATTGGTCGATTGCAGGGTCTTTTTCAAATTGATGCGTTCCCGCTCACTGCGTTCCCGGCTGCGTTTGTTGACCAGCACCTGATCGGCGATCTTATCCGCCTCGGCTTTGTTTTCAATGAAATAGATTTCCAACTGATGGCGTAAAAAATCCACCATTGCCTCGTAAATAAACTTATTGGTGATGGCTTTTTTTGTTTGGTTTTCGTAGGAAGTCACTGTGGAAAATGAGGAAATGACTAAAACCAAACATTCCTCCACGTCGGAAAAGGTGATCTTGCTTTCGCCCGATTTGTATTTCCCGGTTTGTTTGAGATAGGCGTCAATTTGCGCGACAAAGGCGTTGCGCGTGGCTTTTTCGGGAACGCCGCCGTATTCCAGCCAACTGGAATTGTGATAATATTCTTTTAACGTGTGGCGGTTGGAAAAGGTCAACGCCGCGTTGATTTTGACTTTGTACTCCGGCTTATCGTCACGGTCGCGGCCTTTGCGTTCGGTCTGCCAGAACTGCACCGAAGTCAACTTTTCCTCCCCGACCGTATCGTTCACATAATCGACGATCCCGTTTTGGTAAACGACTTCTTGCTGGATAAACCGCGCGCCCTGCTGTTCGCGGAAAATAAAGAGCAGACCGTCGTTGACGATGGCTTGCCGCTTGATGATGTCCAAAAAATATTCGGTCGGGATATTCACATCGGTGAACACTTCAATATCCGGTTTCCAGCGGGTTTTGGTGCCGGTGTCTTTGCCGGCGTAAGGCGTTTTTTGCAGACCGCCCACATTGTATCCCTTTTCAAAATGCAGATTATACTGAAATCCGTCGCGTTTGATTTCGACATCCATGTATTCCGAGGCGTACTGTGTCGAGCAAAGGCCCAATCCGTTCAGCCCTACGGAGTATTCATAGTTACTGCCGTCGTTGGTGTTGTATTTGCCGCCGGCATACAGTTCGCAATACAGCAGTTCCCAGTTGAAACACTGCTCGTTGTTGTTGTAATCCACCGGTGCGCCTCGCCCGAAATCCTGCACTTCGACCGAACCGTCGGCATATTTGGTGATGATGATTTTTTTGCCGTAACCTTCTCGTGCCTCGTCGATCGAGTTGGAGATGATTTCAAAAACCGAATGTTCGCAGCCGTCCAGCCCGTCCGAGCCGAAAATCACCCCGGGGCGTTTGCGTACCCGGTCGGGGCCTTCTAATTTTTGAATACTGTCGTTGCCGTATTCGGCATGGGTTTTTGCCATGGTTGTAACCTCATTTACTGTTATTCGAAATGGATATCTCTATTATATACCATATCTTGTGTTTTCGTCAAGCAAGACTTACTGGCAGTAAGTCATGGCAGTAAGTCAAGCAAGAAAATTTTTCATAATTTTTGTCCCTGACGGTCATACTATGGAAAAATGGAGGGAATATCATGAAAAGACGAGCGATCATTCGCGTAATATCCTATTGCGCGGCGTTTGCGCTGGCGGCGATGGGATTTGCAATAAGTGCCGACCGCAAAGCCGAGCGGTACAAACTGCAAATGGAGACCACCTATTCGCATATGCTGGACGGACTCGACGAAAGCCTCGGCAACATTTCGGTGATCCTGCGAAAAGCGGCATACACCACCGAACCGCGGCAGATGACCGGCATGGCGGCGCAGTTGCTCACGGAAGCGGAGACCGCCAAAACAGCGCTTTCTCAGTTGCCGACCGGCGGTAATGAACTGAAAGTGCTGAACCGGTTTTTATCGCAGGTCGGCAATTATGCGCTGGCGATGTCCAAAAGCGTGGTGGCGGGCGAAAAACCGGCGCCCGATTACGGGGATCAGATCAATGCCCTGCAAAAAACCGCCCAAAAGATTGCCGAAGCGGTCGGGGACGCCGCTATTACCTATAACAATCTCGATTCCTGGAGTCGGGAAATCGACCGCAAACTGGATGAAGAACTGCCTGACGATTCTTTTGCCGGCTCGGTCGGTCAGTTGGAGGAGAGTTTAAGCGATTATCCCACCTTGGTTTATGACGGCCCTTATTCCGATCACATTTTGGAAAAGGAACCGCTGATGATCAAGGACGCCCCGTCGGTCTCGGAAGACGAAGCCTTGCTGACGGCGCGCACGCTCTTGTCTTCGCAGGAATTTAAAATCGAGTATGAGGGCGAGGTGGACGGAAAAATCCCCGCTTATCGGTTTGGCGGGTCGGGGGTCAGCGTCAGCGTGAGCAAACAGGGCGGTTATCCGGTGTATATGCGCCAGTCCCGCAGTACCGGCAACAGCATTTTGGAATACCGACAGGCATTGGATAAAGCCGAACGGTATTTGGACGCGATCGGCATGACCGGTTTTACGGAGACCTATTATTATGTCGATGAAGGCGTTTGCGTGATCAATTTTGCCTATTTAGACGGCAAGACCATTTGTTATACCGATCTTATCAAGGTGGGCGTTGCCATGGATAACGGAGAAATCATGCTGTATGAGGCAAGTGGCTATTTGACCAATCATACTGACCGCGCCTTTGAAACGCCGGCCATATCCGAAAAGGAGGCCGCTGAGAAGGTGAGCGACGGCTTGAAAATCAAACAAACGGCATTGGCGCTGATCCCCACGGCGGGGGCGAGCGAGGTTCGGTGCTATGAATTTTTATGCGAAACGTCCGACGGGCAGGAAATTTTGGTCTATATAAACGCGATGACCGGCGCGGAGGAAGATATTTTGATTTTACTGAAATCCGACGGCGGCACCTTAACGAAATAGAAAAAACCGCCTTCTTTCCCAAACGGGAAAGAGGGCGGTTGCCATAGCGGGAGAAATTAGTCTTGGCTGTAAAGAGCCACTAATTTTTCTAAATGTTTGCGGCGCTCTTTTGCGGTGTCGGCCGCTTTGTCGAACAGTTTTTCCGCACGTTCCGGGAAGGAACGGGTCAGCGAGGAATACCGCGCTTCGCCCATGATGAATTCCTTGTAGTCGGTCGTGGCGGGCTTGCTGTCGATGGTGAAGGGATTCTTGCCCTCCGCCTTGAGCGCCGGATTATAACGGAACATATCCCAATAGCCGCAATCAACAGCCTTCTTCATTTCTTTCTGGCAGTTGACCATGCCGCCTTTGATCGAGTGCATTTCGCAGGGAGCGTAACCGATGATCAGGGACGGACCGTTGTAAGCCTCGGCTTCTTTCAGTGCTTTCAGGGTTTGATTCTGATCGGCGCCCATGGCGATTTGCGCCACATAGATGTAACCGTAGGACATGGCGATTTCGGCAAGACTCTTCTTGGCGATGGCTTTACCGGCCGCGGCGAATTGTGCGACTTGACCGATGTTGGAAGCCTTCGAAGCCTGACCGCCGGTGTTGGAATACACTTCGGTATCAAAGACCATGATGTTGACGTCGTTGCCTTGCGCCAGCACGTGATCCACGCCGCCGAAGCCGATGTCATACGCCCAGCCGTCGCCGCCGAAGATCCAAACGGACTTCTTGCCTAAATACTCTTTGTTGTCCAGCACGTCGCGGCAGAGATCGCAGTCGGCGTTAGCCGCTTCCATCGCGGCGACAAGCGCTTTGGCCGCTTCGTTGTTGGCGGCGCCGTCGTTGACGGTTTCGAGATACTTTTCGCCGGCGGCTTTGACCGCGGGATCGGCTTTGTCGGAAGCCACGATTTCCTTCACGTCACCGATCAAACGGTCACGAATGGCTTTTTGACCGAGGTACATACCGTAGCCGTGTTCGGCGTTGTCTTCAAACAGCGAGTTTGCCCAAGCGGGGCCGCGGCCTTCCGCATTGGTGGTATACGGCGAGGTTGCCGCGGGGCCGCCCCAAATCGAGGAACAACCGGTCGCGTTGGAAACATACATTCTGTCGCCGAACAACTGGGTGATCAGGCGGGCATAAGAGGTTTCCGCACAACCCGCGCAAGAACCGGAGAATTCAAGCAACGGTTTCTTGAACTGCGAAGTGATGACATTCGCGTCGGTCGCGACATCTTTCTTTTCGGAAACATGCGCCACACAGTAATCGAACGAATCCTGTTCGACCAACTGGGATTCCTGAGAAACCATTTTCAGCGAATTGGTCGGGCAGACGCCCACGCAAACGCCGCAACCCATACAATCGAGCGGGGAAACGGTCATCGCATAGGAATAACCCTTGTTGGTGACCAGTTTTTCTTTAGTCGCGATCTTGATAGTGGCGGGAGCCGCCGCTTTTTCTTCTTCGCTTAAAGCAAACGGACGAATGGTCGCGTGCGGACAAACAAAGGCGCACTTGTTACAGCCGATACAGGTTTCATTGTTCCATTCGGGAACCATGACCGCCACGCCGCGTTTTTCATAAGCGGAAGCGCCCTGTTCAAAGGTGCCGTCCGCATGATCCACAAAAGCGGAAACCGGCAAAGCGTCACCGTTCATAAGACCGACCGGCTTCATGATGGTATCGACCATCTTGACCAGTTTTTCGGGTCCTTCTTCTTTAACGTCGACCGTATTGTCCTGTGCGTTTGCCCAGTCAGCCGGAATGTCGATCTTCACAAAAGCGGTCGCACCGGCGTCGATGGCTTTCCAGTTCATATCCACGATATCGCGGCCTTTTTTCAGGTAGGAAGCCTCGGCTTTTTCTTTCATGTATTTGATGGCGTCTTCCGCCGGCAACACTTTTGCCAACGCGAAGAAAGCCGATTGCAGAATGGTATTGGTGCGTTTGCCCATACCGATCTGTGCGGCGAGGTCAATCGCGTTGACGGTGTACAACTGAATGTTGTTCGCCGCGATATACCGTTTGGCTTCGGCGGGCATATGCTTATTCAGTTCCTCAGCGTCCCACTGACAGTTGATAAGGAATACGCCGCCGGGTTTGACATCGTTGACCATCTTATAGCCCTTGATGACATAAGAAGGATTGTGGCAGGCCACAAAGTCCGCCTTGTTGATGTAGTAGGGGCTCTTGATCGGTTTATCCCCGAAACGCAGGTGGGAAACGGTAATACCGCCGGTCTTCTTCGAGTCATATTGGAAGTAGGCCTGTACGTATTTATCGGTATGGTCGCCGATGATTTTGATGGAGTTCTTGTTGGCGCCGACGGTGCCGTCGCCGCCGAGTCCCCAGAACTTGCATTCGATGGTGCCTTCCGCGGCGGTGTTTGGCGCGGGTTCTTCCGGCAGGGAAAGTTCTGTGACGTCATCGGTAATGCCGATGGTGAAGTTATGCTTCGGCGCGTCTTTATCCAGTTCTTTGTAGACCGCGAAAATGCTGGAAGGCGGCGTATCTTTAGAGCCTAAGCCATAGCGGCCGCCCACCAGAGCGTCCACCTTACGGCCTTGGGAAGCCAGCGCCGCGACAACATCCAAATAAAGCGGTTCGCCCAGAGCGCCGGGTTCTTTGGTTCTGTCAAGCACGGCGATCTTCTTGACGGTTGCGGGGATCGCCTCCGCCAGTTTTTCCGCGCTGAACGGACGGTACAGACGGACTTTCACAAGACCGACTTTTTCACCCTTGGCGGTCAGGTAGTCGATGACTTCTTCGGCAACATCGCAAATAGAACCCATCGCGATGATGACTCTTTCCGCGTCAGCCGCGCCGTAGTAGTTGAACAGTTTGTAATCGGTGCCGATCTTGGCGTTGACCTTGTCCATATACTTTTCCACGATGGCGGGAATTGCGTCATAGTACTTGTTGCAGGCCTCGCGGTGCTGGAAGAAGATATCGCCGTTTTCATGCGAACCGCGCATGACCGGGCGCTCCGGATTGAGGGCACGCTTGCGGAAGGCTTCCACAGCGTCCATATCACACATTTCTTTGAGATCCTCAAAATCCCAAACCTGGATTTTCTGGATTTCGTGGGAAGTGCGGAATCCGTCAAAGAAATTGAGGAAGGGAACGCGGCCCTCGATCGCCGCCAAGTGGGCGACAGGACCCAAATCCATAACCTCTTGGGTATTGGTTTCCGCCAACATGGCAAAACCGGTCTGACGGCAAGCGTACACATCGGAATGGTCACCGAAGATGTTCAGGGCGTGAGAAGCAACGCAGCGAGCCGAAACATGGAAAACGCAGGGGAGAAGTTCACCCGCGATTTTGTACATATTCGGGATCATGAGCAAAAGCCCTTGAGAAGCGGTAAAGGTAGTCGTCAGAGCACCTGCCGCCAAAGAACCGTGCACCGTACCGGCGGCGCCCGCTTCCGACTGCATTTCGGCCACGTTTACAGTGGTTCCGAAGATGTTTTTCAGCCCTTGCGCCGACCATTGATCAACATAGTCAGCCATCGGGCTGGACGGCGTGATCGGATAAATGCCGGCGACTTCCGTAAACGCATACGATACATGGGCGGCGGCGTTGTTGCCGTCCATGGTCTTGAATTTTCTGGCCATTGAAAATTCCTCCTGTTTCAAAATTCTCAGGCGTCATTCCTACAAAATGACTCCATACATTTTTATCTTATCACTTTTTGGCTGCAATGTAAATAAAAACTTTACTGTTTTTTGAATTTTAATGCTTTATCAAATTTTAACTTGACTTTCGCACGAGAATAGGGTACAATTTTTTTTAGATATGGAAAAACATTTTGGAAGGATTAACATGATGCGTTTGCTGAAAAGTGCGGTCGCCTGTATAATCGTGGTGATTCTGACCGCTTTTTGCGGAATGACAGTGTTCGCTTATGATTCCACCGATCTTGCCAGTTTAAAAAAGTATCTTTTGGTGTGTTCCGTTTCGCCTGAAAATTTTGCCGGGCAGTATAATCTGCATGAGGATTATGATGAAGCGGGGAATCCGGTCATCGATATTCTTGATTTGGTGGCGATGAAAAAACGTATCGTGTGGGGCGATTCGGAGGGTTCTTCCGGCGGGTACAATCCGAGCGAAAATGAAACGCCCTTTATTCCCAAACATTAACAATTTGAGGTGAATGATCTATGTTCATGAAAGCAAAAAAATTCGTCCCGGCGGTTTTGACGGTCACTTCTTTTAAAAGCCTTGATGTTATCACGACTTCAACGGACAATACTCCTTCGCAGAATAATTCGGGGTATACTCCGGGACAAAATGAAACGCCTTTTATCCCAATCAATCATTAAAAACGGTAAAAAAGCGCTCCGTGCGGAGTGCTTTTTTTATGCAGTCAAGGGGTTTTGAAATCACGGGGCGGATCGCTTGTCCGCTTTTCGATAATAAAACGCGGACGGGCTTTGGTTTCCAAATAGATCTTTCCGATATATTCTCCGATCACGCCCAAACTCAACAGTTGAATTCCGCTGAAAAAGCAGAGAATACTTACAAGTGACGCCCATCCGGCGACCGCTTTTCCCGCAAAAAACGTGATGATAGACCAAAGGATCCCCAGAAAACTGATAAAAGCCACCAAAAGACCGAAAGCGGTGATCAGGCGAATGGGCTTGATCGAAAGTCCGGTAATACCGTCGATCGCAAGCGACAGCATTTTACGCAGCGGATAGTGCGTTTTTCCGGCGACGCGTTCTTTGCGTTCATAATACACGCAGGTGCTTTGGAAACCAACCAGCGGGATCATGCCGCGCAGAAAAATATTGACTTCATGAAAATTGGCAAATTCTTTTAACACGCGTGCGGAAAGCAAGCGATAATCCGCATGATTATAAACTGCTTCTACACCCATCCGGTTCAAAAGACGGTAGAACCCTTGTGCGGTAGCGCGCTTAAAAACCGTATCGGTCTTGCGGTCGGCACGCACGCCATAGACGATCTCACAGCCTTTGGCATACTCGTCCACCATGGCTTCCATGGCGGCGGGATCGTCCTGCCCGTCGCAATCGATGCTGATGGTGATATCACACCGTTCGGCCGCTTCGGTCAGTCCCGCCAGCAAGGCGTTTTGATGACCGCGGTTGCGGCTTAATGAAATGCCGGTAAAACGCGGGTCGCCGGCAGCCAGTTCTTCGATGATGTCCCAGGTACGGTCACGGCTTCCGTCATTGACAAACAAGATCCGGCTTTCGGGATGGACCTTTCCTTTTTGTACCAAATCGGATAACGTGGCGGCAAACAGACCACTTGTCACCGGTAAAACTTCTTGTTCTTCATAACACGGTACCACGATATATAAAATCGGAAGCATGTTGGTTCTCCTTTATTTGATACTGCCGACAGATGTTTCCTTGCGGATGACGTCATGCGCGCCGCCCTCGACAATGCTGGTGGCGGAGACTAAGGTCAATTTGGCTTTTTTCTGTAGTTCGGCAATGGTGAGAGCACCGCAGTTACACATGGTCGACTTTACCTTGCTGAGCGATAATTGAACGTTATCCTTGAGCGAACCGGCATAGGGAACGTAAGAATCGACGCCTTCTTCAAAAGAGAGTTTTTTGTCACCGCCCAAATCATAACGTTGCCAGTTGCGAGCGCGGTTGGAGCCTTCTCCCCAGTATTCTTTATAATAATTCCCGTTCAGTGTCACACGGACGGTGGGGCTTTCATCAAACCGGGCAAAATACCGGCCGAGCATCAGGAAATCCGCGCCCATTGCCAAAGCCAGCGTCATATGATGGTCATGAACGATGCCGCCGTCAGAGCAAACGGGGATATAGACGCCGGTTTTCTCGAAATATTCATCTCTCGCGGCGCAAACTTCGATCAGCGCGGTGGCTTGTCCGCGACCGATGCCTTTGGTTTCACGGGTGATACAAATGGAGCCGCCGCCGATCCCGACCTTGACAAAATCCGCCCCCGCTTCCGCCAAAAAGAGAAATCCTTCGCGGTCGACGACATTGCCGGCGCCCACTTTAACGGTATCGCCGTACTCGCGGCGAATATATGCCAAAGTGCGTGCCTGCCACTCGCTGAAGCCCTCTGAGGAATCAATGCACAGAATATCCGCTCCGGCGGCAACCAAAGCGGGGACCCGCTCTTCATAGTCCCGCGTGTTGATGCCCGCTCCTACCACATAACGTTTTTGGCTGTCGAGCAGTTCGTTGGGGTTTTCCTTGTGAGCGTCATAGTCTTTTCGAAAAACGAAGTATTTCAAGCACCCGTTTTCATCGACAATCGGGAGAGAATTGAGTTTGTGATCCCAAATAATATCATTGGCCTGCTTGAGTGTGGTGGATTCCTGTGCGACGATCAATGCAGAAAGCGGCGTCATAAATTCAGAAACTTTCGTGTCCTCGCTCATGCGACTGACGCGGTAGTCCCGGCTGGTCACGATCCCCAAAAGTTTGCCGTCAGCACGGCCGTTCAAAGTGACCGCCACCGTCGAATGGCCGGTTTTGGCTTTCAGTGCCAGAATATCGCCGAGGGTGCTTTCGGGCGTGACGTTGGAATCACTGACCACAAAGCCGGCTTTGTAACTTTTGGCACGCTCCACCATGGCGGCTTCGTCTTCAATGGATTGGGAACCGTAAATAAACGAAACGCCGCCTTCGCGCGCCAGTGCCACAGCCAATCGGTCGCCCGATACCGACTGCATGATCGCGGAAGTCAGCGGAATATTCATGGAAAGCGCGGGTTCTTCGCCTTGACGGAATTTGACCAGCGGTGTTTTTAAACTGACGTTTGCCGGAATACATTCCGAGGAGGAATACCCGGGAACCAACAGATATTCGTGAAAGGTATGAGAAACTTCTTCAAAATAAAACGCCAACGACGTTTCCCCCTTCTAAAAATGATTTGTAACAATTATAGCAAAATAACCGCCAAATGTCAACCGCCCTCAAACACGTGATCAGGATCAAAAAAACGCGTTTTGTCCTTATCAACAGGAAGCCATATTTTGTAAAAAAGAGAACGAAATCGCCCCGCAGACTTTACATGCTGCAGTTAAGGGCGAAAACGCCCCCGACGAATCGTTCTCTACGGATAGTATATTCTTATTTCTTAACCATGTCAAGAAAAAACGGAAAGAATTATTTTTTAATGGAAGAATTGATCCAATATTTTGGGGCGTCTCCATCGAAGAAAATGCGCGCTTCTTTCATCATCATGGCGGGACTGTCGCTGTAAGAATTGATCGTATCGCCGCCGCGATGGTTCGTGAGGGTGCAGTTATCGAGGTGAAGCAGGGGATTTTGCGGATCGATCGGTTCCTGATCGAAAACGTCAATGGCGGCGCCCATGATCTCATTGTTTTTCAGGGCGTTTGCCAAAGCGTCATAATCCACCATATAGGAACGGGCGGTATTGATAAAATAAGCCGTCGGCTTCATCTGTTTAAACTGTGCTTCCCCGATAAAAACCGCTTTACGGCTCAATCTTGCGTGAAGGGAAATAACATCCGAATTTTGCAGCAACTGTTCAAGCGACACGAATTTTGCGATATTTTTATTGATATCGTCTTGGTTGACATAGGGGTCGGTGATCAAAAAGCGACAGTTAAAAGCCTTTAATTTTTGATAAACCAACTTTGCGACCGCGCCAAAACCGATCAAACCGATGGTCATATCGCTGATTTCGTGGATCTTTGTTGCGGTATTCGGATATTTTTCGCGCCATTCACCGTGATTGATGGCAATGGCGGATCGAGTAATATTTCTGGTTTCATTGAGGATCAAGCCCACCGTAAACTCAGCGACCGCGTTGGCGTTGTGGCTCGGATTCAGCAGGACGGCAACGTTTC
>LXOW01072485.1_pt2 | contig 33386 bp, 23 predicted proteins | sample 1368591 | NCBI WGS metagenome assembly LXOW01 (sample SAMN04884650, study PRJNA319009) | bovine gut metagenome | isolation source: Cow rumen | host: Bos taurus | place: Italy: Legnaro (PD) | collected 2014-07-09
GTGGTGCGGTTGCCCTCGCTGTTAGCGATAACTACTGGTTCGTTACCTTCCATGACGCTGACACAGCTGTTGGTTGTGCCGAGGTCGATTCCAATGATTTTTGCCATAATATTGTTCCTTTTTTTTGTTTTCTTGTTTCTTTGGGTCCTTAAGGTCCTTAGGGTCTTTAAAGTCCTTAAGGTCTTAAGGCGACACCCTATCAATAACAATATCCGTGCCAATGATAAAACACTGACACGGATGCTGACAAAATGGCAGTCGCAGTACTACTTTACCACCACTATTCTTCGTGCTGGGGCAGAGCCGACTTTTACGAGATAGGATCCTGCGGCAGGCACTTCAAAACGGACGACGTCTCCCTCATTTCGCTTGACAGACAACAATCGCCCCATTGCATCATATATCACTACTTGTTCACCTGAAACATTCTTGATAATAATATACCCATCACTTACACATACCCTTACATTCGTTGTGAGGATAGTCTCAATTCCATCTTGATTGCCAAAGATTGTGTCGTGAACAGTGATGTATATTGTATCATGGATTAAAAGGTACACTGTATCATATTCCTGACCCAATCCATATTCAGAACTAAAGTAGGCAGTAAGAGTGGTGTCAGACATAATATTAAGAGTGTATGGGTTGGCATTAACTCCATTGTCCCAATGGTCAAAATAATAGCCTTGTTTACTAATTGCAGCAATCGTCACAACATCCCCTTCAAGTGCTGTAGCTGTGGTTGCCATAGTAGTGCCCATTGTAGAATCATTACTCAACACGGTAACAATAAAAGTCTGTGGACAGTATTCCACTTTGGAAAAGAAGGTTGTATTCCATGGCGCAGTATTGCTGTAGTTAGACAACACTCCACAAGGAACAGTGAGTACGCACGAAGAAGGCACATTCATGAAGGCCGAACTGCCACAAGACGGCGGCAGACCAGCCTTGGAGATGAAACTTTGCAAACTGCTGCAATCCCTAAAAGTATTATCGCCTATTGAAAGAACGCTGTGGGGTATAACGATTTCTGTCAAGCTGGTACAACCCATAAAAGAGGCATCGCCGATAGTTATTACACCGTCAGGAACAATGACAGAATCCAAACTGCTACAACCCCAGAACGTAGAAGCACCAATATTTGTAATGCCTGCAGGAATGTTGATTGATGTCATAGACCTACAATTGTAAAAAGCACTGATGCCAAGCGACACAACGCCATTGCCAATTGTGACTGATGTCAAACTGATACAACCATTGAAAGCTTGACCTCCGATAGTGGTAACGCTGTCAGGAATGGAAATAGTCGCGAGCCTACCACAACCCATAAAGGCGCAGTTGCCTATGTAGGTAACGCCACTGCCCAGTGTAACAGACGTCAGGTTGCTGCAACCCCTAAACGTATGGTCACGTATTCTAGACACACCGTCAGGAATAACTATCGACGCCAGATTACTGCAACCGCCAAATGCCCATTCGCCAATACTTGCAACATTGTCACCCATATCAACCGTGACCAATCCTGTGCAATTATAGAATGCGTATTCGCCAATACTGGTAATAGCATCGGGGAGAGTGATCATTTCCAAACTACTGCAGTTGCGGAATGTACTCCAACCAATATAGGTAACCCTTTCTGGGATAGTAACTGCAGTCAAGTCACTGCAACCAGAAAAGGCATACGATTCAATTTTTGTAACTGGATATATAATGCCATCATGAATGATACTATCAGGAATAATCAATTCTCCAGAAGGTTTTGTAAAACCATTCCAAGGGTTGTCTATACTTGATCCCGGACGTGTGATTACACAGGCACTGTCTATAATGTTATAATATATAGTTTGCCCATTCTGCGTAACCACAGAACCATTATACGCCATTGTAACTTGTGATAGCCCTACAAGTATCATAATTGCTATAAAAAAATGTTTCTTTTTCATGGTGTATACTCTCCTGTTATTACATATCTTTATTCAATGTTTCATTCAAGAGACGTTGCAAAAATACAACTTTTCTTGAAATTACAAAAAGTTCTACAACTATAACACCACCACCTTTCGGCTTGCGGTAGAACCAATCCTTACTACATAGACTCCTGTCGGTAGCACTTCTTTAATCACGGGACGGCCCATGATATCATAAATTCGGACTTGTTCGCTTTCTACCCCTTCAACGACAATGCGACGGTTCTCTGCATACACTCTGACTTCCGGTTGCTGACCTTCAGACTCGTCGATGCCCTCGTGAGGAATCAGGAAGTGTACATGGAATGTGAGTTCGGTGCCGTTCTCCTGTATGTTGGTTATCTCGAAACTTGTCTCGGGTGTGCCGTCGGTGAGGTAGGGATGCGGGTCGGTGTCGGGACCGAACGAGGTGCGGCCCGAGGCCTGGCTGAAGAATGCTTGGTAAAGGCTGCCGTTCACCGTGTCGATGTCGCTGCCCGGACGGAAAATCCAGTACTGGTGGGCCTGGGTGTAGAAGTCGAAGAAGGCGTTGGCGAACATGCCGTTGTAGTCGAGCGGCACCGTGTCGTTCCATCGGGCCACGATTAAGCCCGTGCCAGGGATGCCGTCCTCGAAGAGGTCTTCCTGGCGGCGGTATTCAAAGAGGAACCACTGCGTTGGGTCGATAGATGAGCGAATATAGTAGCAGTTCTGCGAAGGGCTGGACCCCACGCTGCGCAGCGTGTAGTCGCCGTCACAGGTAATCTCTATCGGGTCGTCCGCGACATGGAGAATCTTATTCTTGTAGATGGCAGCCGTATGGTTGGGGGCATAATTATAGTTCATCATATCCCACATCCCGGCAGGCATCACATCGCTGTAATTGATATAGTGGTAGAGGTCGGGCAAGTCCAGCGAATGGCCCATCTCGTGACGGAAAACATCGGTCGAGAAATAGACTGAGGAGGCGCCTTCGAATTCAAAGTTGAAGGTATTAGGCTGCACACCGTTGACAACGACAGGATGGTCGATGGAGTCATGTGGGAAGTACTCCATGTGTGGCCAGAGTAAGGAAGCCCATTCGCCAGTACCGCCTTTGATAATGAAGCTCACGTTGTCGATGTCACCGTCGCCATCACCGTCGAGCACTATATTTGTATCTACCAGATGCAGCGAGTCGACATAGCGGAAAGCACGTGCTTGCAGCTGTGCCTCACGCATCGAGATGCCCATGAACGGTTGTTCCCATGGTTGGTATCCGATAGGATTCGTCACGCTGTCGTACGGCTGGAAGTAGCAACGCGGCATAATGTCCTGATAAGATACAATCACACCATTCTGTATATTGTTGGTATAAATGGTGTTGTAGTGTATTTTACCGTATGTGAGTGCATCATAGAAATTGTAAACGCTCATGTATCCCGGCGTGCGGCCATTAAACATTGTGTCGATGTCGGCGAAAGAATGATCGATTTCCTCATCATCGGCGAAGCGGACAAAGATGACGAGGTTGGTTAACTCCTGGGGTTCATCCTGGGATTTCACCATGCAGGGAAGCATCATCAATACAGCAAATACAATAAGAATCAATTTGTTATACATTCCTTTTACCATCATTTTAGAGTATTTTGAAAATGCGAAGATACAAATTTTTCCCGGCTCTACAAAAAAACGTTCCCCGCCAGTAAAACCGGCGGGGAACTTGATATCGATATAGTTATTTGACTAATCCATGACCGGTCTGACGGCGTAACCGACGGCGCGTGAATTGCAGCCGTCAAGGATGTAATCTGTGCTGAGACCAGGGCAGAACGACAGAAGATAGGCGTAGCCGTCGCCGGCATTGGTGGCAGTCCAGTACTTGCATGCTGTATTGTAATTGGACACATGCAGCACATCATAGTTGTGGCGCTCACCCACAGGAGGCAAGAAGATAGCTCCTGCATTCTCCATCCTGTTCCACTTATCAAGGCTATAATGGTTTATTATCCGATTGTAAGAATAGGGAAAAAACTCCACACTGTCGGGCAACACCCAGTTGTCGGGCAGGATAACCAGTCCGGCAGGATTGTCACCGATGATAGCTGCCCCAAACTTATCACTGGCATTCGGCCTATAAAGAAGCATATACTTCCATTCCTCCCTTGTCATTGTGCGCCAGAGATGGGGTTGGTTTCCACCGTTGCTTATGGCATTGTGCCACGCCCAGTCAGCCTCGGCGCAGCTGCCGGTCAGATTGTTTTCGGGCAAGCCGCCGGGAGTGTAGTAAGGATTGTGGTACTCCGTGTCCCAAGGCTGGTAGCAGATGGCTCCGCTCACCCACCCCGAGGTGCCCCAAGCATAGAGGTCAATCCAACCGCTGTAGGTAGGTGAGACATTGGCATTGTCGTTACCTATGCGATCGTACTGGTGTTCGGCGAAGCGCCATGTGCCGGTTGATGCTTGATACTGCAAATTACCGCGAGAGAAGCGTACCTGAGTGGAATCCGATACGGAGAAGAGGGCATTGGACGAACCGTCCGCACGGAAAGCGCCACTACTGTTATTGACAGTCAGCATGTCCTCTTCAGGAGAACAGGCCGTCATCAGCATGATTGCACCAATGAGATACATTACCATTGTCTTGAAAAACTTTTTCATTTTAGATTGTTTTTTGAGGTTCTACACCCATATAGATACCCCAAATGGACGAAAAGTAACTTCGCCCATTATCTTTTATGTTTTTTTAACAAAAACAGGTCGATTATTAACACTCAACCAGTTTGAGGCACAAGAGCGTCAGGTCATCGTTGGGGGCAGCCCCGTCGCGATGGCGTTCGACAGCTTCCTTCAGCATGTCGATGACATGCTCGGAGTTGAGCGACTGGGCTCCCACCATCAGTTCCTGCAGACGCTGCTCGCCGAAGAGCTGCTTCTGTGGGTTCTCGGCTTCATTGAGACCGTCAGTATAGATAAGCATCTGGCGCCCGTGTATGTCGTCGATGCTCTCACCGTGGAATTCTACCTCATCCAAAATACCAATTGGGCAGTTGGTGTACTGAAGTTTCATGAACTGGCCGTCGATAAGCGGTGCATTGTGCCCGCAGTTGCAGTAGTCGAGACGGCCCGTTCTGAGGTCGGCACAACCGATGAACATAGTGACGAACATATTCTGCTCGTTATCGTGCGAGAGAATGTGGTTAATCTGAGTGGCAATTTCTTCAGGCGAGCGACCCTGCTGAGCCACGATGCGGAAGAGGTTGCGTGTGACCGCCATGAAGAGGGAAGCAGGGATGCCCTTGCCGCTGACGTCGCCGACGCAGAAGTAGAGGTGTTCGTCCTGTACGAAGAAGTCGTAGAGGTCGCCGCCCACCTCCTTGGCGGGGGTCATCGAGGCGTAGAGGTCGATGTCCTTGCGGTTGGGGAATGCCGGGAACATGCGGGGCACCATCGACATCTGTATGTCGCTGGCCACCTTGAGTTCGTTCTCAATCGACGCCTTCTGGGCGGTAGTCTGCTTCAGCTCCTCGATGTAGCCCGCAAGGGAGCGCTGCATGTCGCTGAACGACTGGCTGAGCTGCCCGATTTCGTCCACGCGCTTGCTCTCGGGAAGGGTCTCGTCGAAGTTACCCTTGGCGATGACCCCGGCTTGGTCGGCTAGGCGGCGCAGGGGCTTCAATTCGCGGGTGATGATTTGAATGCATATCAGCAGCAGGAGCAGCAAGCCCACAAAAACGGATATGGTGACTGCGCGGCTTAGGCGGTCGAAACCTCCGAAGATGTCGCTCTCGGGACAGACGATGGCCACGCTCCAGCCGGTGGTGCTGAGCGGTTTGTAGAAGACGTAGCAGTCCTCGCCGTTGACTTTCAGCTGGCGCATGCCCTCTTCGCCGCGCTGCATCGCGTGTCCAAGGGCCGCGAGGGCGGTGTCCTCGTGATCCAAGGTCTCGGTGAAGATGGTGTGGTAGAAGAGCTTGGTGCTGTCGGGATGCACAAAGAAGGTGCCGCCCCGCCCGGTCATGATGCTATAGGAATTGGGATAGGGCTTGACGGCGGAGATGGTGTTGGAAAGCCAGGTAAGGGAGAGGTCGACGGAGATGGTGCCCACATATTTCCCATTCTTGTCCTTGATGGGCTTGCAGTAGGAGGCTATCATATCCTTCGAATAGATATCCTCGGGGTTGTAGTCGAGGAACGGCTCGGTCCATACCGGCCGGTCGAGCAGCTTGCAGAGCTGGTACCAGTCCATGTAGAAGTACTCGTAGTGCTCGTTACCCTCCTGCGTGGTGAGTATCTCACCGTCGTTTCTGAGCGAGAAGGCCGAGAAGTAGCGTCCCTTTTGCTTGAAGAAGTAGGGCTCGAAGGCGATGGAGCAGCCGTTCAGGTCGGGATTGTTCTCCAGGATGCGGCGCGAATAGACGAACATCGAGTCGGGAGCGTCGAGGTGGCGGTTGATGAGCCAGTCGGTGTTGTTGGTCGCCACCTCGACACGTTCGAGGATGGAGTTGACCCTCAGCGTGGTGTTCTCGAGGATTTCCGTGGCGTGGTTCACTGCTTCCTGACGGATGGCCTGACGCGACACGCTGAACATGTAGCCCAGCGCCGACACAAGGACCACGGCGGTGAAGAGCACAATCCAGAGACTGAGTTTGGTGGATAACGAATTCTTGAAATAATAAAGCGGACTCTTCATGGTTCTGGGTTTAGTTGTTGATCAGTTCTTCGTAGGTTATCTGGCGGCTCAGCATCTTGCATTCCACCATCAGGTCACTGGCAAGCTTCACCATGTCGGGTCGCAGGCGGAACTCGCGTTTGCCGCTCTCGCGGTCTAGCTGGAGGCGCAGCACCTCGTCGAGCATCAACTTCTGCAGCACACGATTGGTGGCGACATGTTCTTTTTTGACATATTTCATCACGATTTCGAGAGTCTCCTCAGGATGGTCGGCCGCCCACTCCCAGCCGCGACGGCTGGCTTCAGCGAAGCGCTTCGCCTGGTCGCGATGCCTGTTATAGTATTCCCGGGTCATGTACACCCCGTCTTCCTGCACGTTGTAGCCGTGGTCGCAGAAACGGTAGACATTCTCCTCCTCCAAGGGCAGACCCGTCTGTGCCAACTGGTAGTACTCGTTGTAGCTCATCGCCAGCGTGGCGTCGATGGCACCGGCCACGAAGAGGTTGAGGTTCGAAGCGAAGCGAATCCATTCATAGTCGAGATGGTCCTTCATGCTCATGCAGATGGCCAACTGTCCAAAGCCCACGCTCCAGATACCCACGCGTGCGCCTTTCTGTTTCAGCGGATCCATCCCGCGGCGCGAGATAATGACCATGGCGTTGTTCATCGAGGTCTGCAGGATGTTTACCATCGGGATGCCGCTCTCCACAATCTCCATAGCTTGACAGAGTTGCAGCGTGGTGGCCTGACTCTCACCCTTGCGGATACGCGTCATAGCCGAATAGGTGGCCGTAGGGTGCACAATGTCCACCTCGATACCCGCCTCCTTGTAGAATCCCTTCTCTTGGGCCACATAATAGCCCGCAAACTGGGCCTGCGGAGTCCACTGGGGTGTGAACACCATGCGCTCCTGCGCCCGCAGTGGCACGACGGCGGCAAGCAACAAAAAGGCAAATATGTATTTATTAGTCATATACGACGTTCTTGTAATGATTATTAAAAATGCAAAGATACAATATTTTTTCTACTTGCGCGTTACTTGTTGTATGATTAACAAACTATACCAAGCCTATCTTCAGACGAGGACGGTGACTACCGACTCGCGCAATATCACCCCCGGATGTCTTTTCTTTGCCTTCAAGGGCGAACGGTTCGACGGCAACGCCTTCGCGCCGCAAGCACTCGAACAAGGTGCCGCACTCTGCATCGTCAGCGACTCGCAATACGCTGTCGATGACCGCTGCATCCTCGTCGACGACGTACTCGCCACCCTGCAGGAGCTGGCCCGTGAGCATCGTCGCCATCTCGACATACCCGTCATAGGTATCACCGGTACCAATGGCAAGACCACCACTAAGGAACTCGTCCACGCCGTGCTGGCCAAGCGCTACCGCACCTCGGCCACCAAAGGCAACTTCAACAACCACCTCGGCGTGCCGCTGACGCTGCTCTCCATCCCCGAACACACAGAAATCGCCATCGTCGAAATGGGTGCCAACCATCCGGGCGAAATTGAATTCCTCTGTGGTATCAGCGATCCCGACTGTGGCCTTATCACCAACGTGGGACGCGCTCACCTTGAAGGTTTTGGAAGTTTCGAGGGCGTGGTACGGACGAAAACTGAACTATATCGTTACCTGGCTGGCAAACACGGTCTCGTCTTTGTTAATGCGGACAGCGAACGATTGATGCATGAGGCCGAAAAGCTGTCGACCATCCCAGGATTGCGCTCCGTTATCCCCGCTTACGCTCCTGATAATCCCGCTTTCGTACCTGCTACCATCGAGAAAACTCCGCTCAGCATGCTCACCTACGGGCGTTCGCAGGAGGCCGACGTGCGAGGAACGTTAGTAACCGACGCTCAGTCACCTTACCTGCATTTCTATTTCGAGGTGGGCGACAATGTTTACAATGTCCACACACACCTGCTGGGCAGCTACAACTTTGACAACTGCATGGCCGCCGTGGCCGTGGGACTGCATTTTGGCGTGGAACCATGGGATATCAAGGAAGCCATCGAGGAGTATGTGCCCAGCAACCAGCGCTCCGAATTCAAAGAGACCGCCCGCGGCAACCGCCTCTACCTCGACTGCTACAACGCAAATCCATCTAGTATGGCCGCAGCCATCGATTCCTTTAAAGCTTTGAAAGGCACAATGGCCATCATCGGCGGCATGCACGAACTGGGACACAACGAGCGCAAGGAGCACGAAAGCGTGGTGGAGCAACTAGCAGCTTGCCAACTCGACCAAGTACTCCTCGTAGGTCCCGAATGGAATACGCAAATGCTCTCCACTCTCCACTCTCCACTCTCCACTGAATTTCTGCTTTTCTCCGACACCGACAGCGTGCGCCAGTGGCTGCAAGCCAATCCCGTCAGCGGCGCCACCATATTAATAAAAGGGTCCAACACCAATCGGCTTTGGACCCTTGAGGAACTACTGTAATGTTTTTCGGTTGCTAACAGCTAACCGCTAACAGCTTAATACTTATAGAAACCTTCGCCCGTCTTGCGGCCGAGGAGGCCAGCGCGGACCATTTTGCGGAGCAGGGGGTGAGGACGATACTTAGGATCGCCAAACTCTTTGTAGAGCACCTCCATAATGGCGAGATTCACGTCGTTACCGATGAGGTCGGCCAAAGCCAGCGGACCCATGGGGTGGTTGGCGCCGAGCATCATGCACTTGTCGATATCCTCAGCGGTGGCAATACCGTCGGCCAAGATGCCGACAGCCTCGTTAATCATGGGGATAAGGATGCGGTTCACCACGAAGCCGGGGGCTTCCTTCACCTCGACGGGCTGCTTGCCGATGCTGGTAGCCAGGTCGACGACGCACTTGCACACCTCATCGCTGGTGAGCTGCCCACGGATCACCTCCACCAGAGCCATACGGTCGGCGGGGTTGAAGAAATGCATGCCGATAAACTGGGCGGGGCGCTTGGTGCAGGCGGCAATCTCGGTGATGCTCAGCGAGCTGCTGTTGGTGGCGAAGATGGTCTCGGGCTTGCAGATACCGTCGAGCTCGGTGAAGACATCCTTCTTGAGCTGCATCTCCTCCACGGCAGCCTCAATGACGAGGTCGGCATCAGCAAAGGTGGCATAGTCGGTGGTGGTGGCAATATTGGCGAGCAGGGCGTCGACGGCCTCTTGGGTCATCTTGCCTTTCTCGACAAGTTTGCCGTAACCTTTGGCGATGGAAGCCATAGCCTTGTCAAGGCTGGCCTGGGTGCGGCTTTTCATGACGACGGGCATCTGAGCGGCGAAGGCTTTCACAATACCTTTGGCCATGGTGCCGGTTCCAATAACACAGATTTTCATAATGATTGTTTTTTATTGATTGATTATTTTAGGCGTTCCTAGGTATTCCTAGGCATTCCTAGGATTTCTTATTTCCCTTGAAACTCATATTTGCCCTTCTCCAAGAAGGCCTTCATGCCCTGCTTCTGATCCTCGGTGGCAAAACAACGGCCGAAGATGACGCTTTCGTTCTGGATGGCGGCGGCGGCATCCATGTCGTACTCCTCATTGATGCAGAGTTTGGCGGCCTTGACGGCGAGGGGTGCGTTGGCGGCAATCTGGCCAGCCAACTCCATGGCTTTATCCATCAGCTCAACCTGAGGGACCACGGCATTGACCAGTCCGATGCGCAAAGCCTCGTCGGCCTTGATATTCTTGCCGGTATAGATAAGCTGTTTGGCCATACCCATACCCACCAGGCGTGCCAGACGCACTGTACCGCTGAAGCCTGGGATAATACCCAGACCCACCTCGGGCTGGCCGAAGCGGGCATTGTCGGAGCAAATACGTATGTCGCAAGCCATAGCCAGCTCGCAACCGCCGCCCAGAGCAAAACCGTTGACAGCGGCAATGACGGGCACATGGAGTGTCTCTAACTTACGAAATACGGCGGCTCCGCGGGCACCAAAGGCCTGCCCTTCCTGCATGCCGAGGGTAGCCATCTCGCTGATGTCGGCTCCAGCCACAAAACTCTTCTCCCCGTCACCGGTGACGATGAGGCAACGGAAGCAGTAGCAGTCGAAGTGAGTAAGATAATCGTCCATCTCCTTCAAGATGGCACTATTGAGCGCATTGAGACTCTTGGGGGCGCTGATGGTCATAATGGCTATATTGCCGCGTTCTTCTATCTTCAGGTGGTTATACATTGCTTGATTATTTGAGTTGAGAGTGCAAAATTACGAAATAATATTGATTCGGAAAAAAGATTTTTATTTCACGGGAGTCAAACCGAGGTCTTTGGCGAGGGCGAGCATCATCTGCCAAGCGGCGGCACGGTCGTTAGGTATCTGACCATCGAGGATGGCGTCCTTGATAGCGTCCTTGATGGTGCCTATCTCGCGACAAGGACCTATGCCGAAGGTCTCCATGATATCCTGTCCTGAGACCGGCGGCTGGAAGTTGCGTATACGGTCGCGTTCCTCGAGTTCGACGAGCTTACGCTTGACGAGCTCGAAGTTGGAGCGGTGGCGGCGTTGCTTCTCTTCATTACGAGTAGTGATGTCGGCATTGCAGAGCAGCATGAGGTCGTCGATGTCATCGCCAGCCTCAAAAAGGAGGCGGCGGACAGCGCTGTCGGTCACCACATCCTCGGCGAGGATAATAGGACGCATGTGCAGCATGACGAGTTTTTCGACATATTTCATCTCGGGTCCCAGCGGCAGGCGCAACCGCTTGAAGATGCGCTTCACCATATGGGCGCCGCGGGCCTCATGGCCATGGAAGGTCCAGCCTTGCTTCGGGTCATATTTCTTCACGCCAGGCTTGCCGACATCATGCAAGAGAGCAGCCCACCTTAACCAAAGTGAAAAGTGAAGAGTGAAGAGTGAAGAATTCGGCTGCCGCATGTCATTTGCGCAAGCAGATTCTTCATTCTTCATTCTTAATTCTTCATTCAAACACACATTATCCAGCACCTGCATGGTGTGGTAAAAGATATCTTTGTGGCCACGGCCTTCCACCGTTTCCACTCCGGCCAGGGCACTGATCTCAGGCAAAATGAGCTGCATCAGGCCGCACTTCTGCATCAATTTAAGACCCACACTGGGCTGCGGCGAGAGCATAATCTTATTGAGTTCCACCATCACGCGCTCGGCACTTACGATTTCTATGCGCTTAGCGTTGCGGGTGATGGCTTCGAAGGTATCGTCGGCGATGCGGAAACCGAGCTGCGAGGCAAACCGCACAGCCCGCATCATGCGCAGGGGGTCGTCGCTGAAGGTGATGTCGGGGTCAAGGGGTGTGCGGAGAATACCCTCATTGAGGTCACGGATGCCTCCGAAAGGATCCACCAGTTCGCCATAGCGATTTTCGTTGAGACACACAGCGAGGGCATTGACAGTGAAGTCGCGTCGCCGCTGATCGTCCTCGAGGGTACCATTCTCCACCACAGGCTTACGGCTATCGTGAGAATAACTCTCGCGACGGGCACCCACGAACTCAAGTTCGTAGAGTGGAGAGTGGAGAGTGAAGAGTGAAGAACTTGCCGACGCAGGCAAAGTATAATTAAAAGATGCGGTGCCAAAGGTCTTGAAGACAGACACCTTGGAGCCGCCGACTGCCTCTGAGACGGCCTTAGCCAACTCAATGCCAACTTTTGGGAGGTCGGAGGTCGGAGGTTGGAGGTCCAACTTCCTACTTCCTACTTCCGACCTTGAAATGCAGACGACATCAATGTCGGTACAGGGACGTTGGAGGAAGTAGTCGCGCACCACGCCACCTACGGCATAGGCATCGACGCCCATGCGATCGGCTTCGCGGCCGATAATTCGGTAGATATCCAGTCCCAAATCTATCAAGCGACTAATCCTTTTTAAATGGCGAATTAAGAAAATTCGGGGAATTATTCCTCAACACTGTATTCTTTGGTGCCGGCGAGGTTGCCGTCAGGGTCGTAGATTTCCCAAGTACCCACCGGACGTCCTTGCTCATACTGGCCAATATAATAAGGCACGCCGTTTTCGCGGTAGACGCGGTACGGACCCTGTTCCAGACCATGTACAAAGTCGCACTCGCTCTGCACGATGCCCGAGGGGTGGTAGTAAACCCAGTGGCCTTCACGCAGGCCGTCGACCACACGACCCTGCGAACGGAGTTGCATAGTGCTGTAATACTGCAGGTGAAGCTGCTCATTGCCTTTGTAATAGACGATGGTCATGGGGTGACCGTCCTCGCCCACTTCGACAACCCGCATTGAGTCGTAGTCGATCATGGGCTCCTGCCCGTTGGCGTCGACAATCTTCCATTCGTTGGTACCCACCTTGACGGTGGCGGTCACGCTGCCGTCGGCAGCCTTAAACTGTTGGGTCTTGGCAGTGCAGGCCACAGTAAACAACAGGGCGGCACCGAGGGAGAAAAACAATATCTTTTTCATCATAATTCTGTAACGGAATAGAGATGGGTTTATTGTAACGCAGACTTTTTTTTCACTGTTCTTCGGTTGTTCTTCGGGAAAATCCGAAGAACAACCGAAGAACAACAGGAAAACACTGGGACACATATCGGTGTCATATTATCGCCTCATAGAGGTTGCCTGGCAGCAGGCGTACCGCTTTGTTCATTTCAAGGTTAAACAGGAGAGCTGCCAACTTGGACATAGGCTTGCCGGTAAGCGTCACCATGCCATCGAGCGAGAGACTTTGATGAAGGTGTAGCAGTTCGATAATACGTTTTTCTTCTGCCGTAAGCGTGGGGAAGAGACTCTGCTGCTCCCCTTGCGGTTGAGGCGAGAGTAAAGGCCACCCCATCTGGCCCACCAAGTCGTCGGCATCGCGCAGCATCATGGCTTTATTACTGGCAATGAGATTATTGGTTCCGCGCGAGTAGGGATCCGAGAGGCGTCCCGGCACGGCAAATACCTCGCGATGGTAGCCAGCGGCAATGGCAGCGGTGATAAGGGCACCCCCCTTCTCGGAGGCTTCCATCACCACGACGGCGTCAGCCAGGGCGGCAACGATACGGTTGCGGGCGGGGAAGTTACCTGCTTGGATGGTCGATCCCGCCAGATATTCAGTCACCAAAGCGCCGCCATTTTCGAGGATACGGACCGCCAAGGGGCGATTCTTGGCGGGATAGATACGATCCAGGCCATGTCCCAGCACGGCGACAGTGGGCAGACCATGGTCGAGGGCAGCGGTATGGGCCGCGGTGTCTATGCCATAGGCCAGACCACTTATGATGGGAAGCCCCAGTGGTTGAAGTTGAGAGATAATCCGGTCGGTATTGTCGCGCCCCTGGGCGGTGGCATGACGGGTACCCACTACAGCCAATGCACGCTCGGGGTTAAGATCCATGTCGCCCTGCACATAGAGCACCACAGGACAGTCGACGGTTTCCTCGCGGTTGAGCCGCTGCGGGAACTCTGGGTCGGTATAGAAAAGCGGACGGATATGGTAGCGCTCGCAAAAACGTAGTTCCTCTTCAGCGCGGGCATGGGTAGCTTTGGTCACGATGGCGGTGGCGATGGCCTTGTGGGTGCCGAAGGCGGCAGCAAGCTCGGCGGGCGGCAAGGCAAAGATATCCTCATCTGGATACACTTCGAGCAGCCGACGGCATCCGATGGCACCGAGGCCTGGGATGAGCGAGAGGGCTATTTGACTGAGTTTATCCATTGGCTTGATAATGTACGTAGGGTGCCATAGCTGTGCTGGAGGCGACGGTACCATTCGTCGGGACTGACCCATACCACCTCGGTGATACCCTCTTCCTGTTGAGGGGTGCCAGCAGCCGATCCAACAGATACTGTCATGGGGAACCAAGAGGTCTGCTTGAGATGCCAGCCACCGTAGAGATTGAAAACGTGGTAGGTTTTCAAAGGTGAAAGGTGAGAGGTGAGAGGTGCAAGGTTTGGTTTTACTCCCGTCTCCTCTTGTGTTTCACGGAGGGCGGCCTGGAGAAGGGTCTCGCCGGATTCCACCTTGCCTTTGGGAAGATCCCAGCGACCGTTGCGGCGGATGAGCAACATACGGCCGTCAGGGTCGGTGACGATGCCGCCGGCAGCACGCACCCATCGCATGCGACGTTTCAGACACCGCAGCAGACAGAGCGGCACATCCCAAGTGTGGTATTTATACGACAGCTTCATTGCAATTCGAATTTAAGCACCTCTTTGTCTTTCTGGTAGAAAGTGAGGGTATAGGAGGTGAGGTGGCACGAAGTGACGCGCGAGAGGACAGCGAGGTAGCGCTGCTGCAGTTCCATCCCACCTTCAGGGCATTGCACGTCACCCCCGCTGATATCGGTCACTTGAATCGTATAGCGGGTCCCTTCGGGTTTCATCTTCACCGGATTAACCTTGTAGTCGGCAAAATAGCGGTTGCAGGCGATACGGCCGCGGAGGGCGTTGCCGTCGGGGTAGAACATCAATAGCACCTCGGTGCTGCCGGCCGGCAGAGGGCGTCCCTGCAGGGAAGTAAGCTGCCACACCTGCTCCTTGTCGAGTTGCGGAGGTTCGGATTGGACCTTTTGTCGCCGATTAGAGGCACAGGAAAGCGCAAGAAATGACACTAAAAGGCAGAGTATAATATATCTTGTCTTCATTGTTAATAAATTTTTCGGGGGCAAAAATACGAAAAAAAAACGAAATACGTTATTGGGGGTATCTTGGAAGAGAGTAAGAAATACCGTATCGCCATGGCGGTGACTAACGATTTGGTCACCGACCGGCGTGTGGACCACCACTGCCGCACCCTGACAGAGGCGGGTTATGATGTGGTGCTGATCGGGCGTGAACTGGACGACAATACTTCTCTCGAGCGTCCCTACCCCACCCTGCGTATGCAGTTGCATCACCGCCGCGGATGGCGTTTCTATGCCGAATACAATATGCAGTTGGCAGCCCTGCTGCGCGATATGGATATCGACACCGTGTGGGCCAACGACTTGGACACCCTGCCGGCCTGTTGGCTGACCGCCCGCCGCCAGCGCTGTCGCCTGGTGCTAGACTGTCACGAGCTCTTCCCCGAGGTGCCGGAAATCAGACACAAGCCACTGGTAAAAGCCGTGTGGCAGACGGTGGAGCGATTGATGCCCTATTGTGATGGCTTGCTTACTGTATGCCAGAGCATCGCCGACTACTACAAGGAGAAATACGACGTGGAGATGGCCGTGGTGAGGAACCTGCCGAGTGGAGAGTGGAGAGTGGAGAGTGGAGAACACTCAAGATGCGGTAGCCAGCTCTCCACTCTCCTCTATCAGGGTGCCGTCAACGTGGGTCGCGGGGTGGATTGGGCCATCGACGCGCTGGAGTGGCTGCCGGATTGCCACTTGGTGGTGGCCGGCGGCGGCGACTTGCTGGAAGAGATGCAGGCCTATGCCGCCAGCAAGCCTTGGGCCGACCGTATCACCTTCACCGGACGATTGGAACCCGAAAGATTGGAGGCTCTGACGGCACAAGCCAGCGTGGGACTGGTGATGCTCGAAGACCTCTGCCTCAGCTACCACTACGCACTGCCCAACCGCATAGGCGACTTCGTGCAGGCCGGCGTGCCCATGGTAGTGAGCGACCTGCCCGAGATGGCACGTGTGGTACGGAAATACGGCGTAGGAGAAGTGATTGAGAGTGGAGAGCTGAGAGTGGAGAGTGGAGAACGGACGACAAATGCTTTGGCACTGGCGGAGGCAGTAAAGCGGGTGCTGGCACGGGAATGGATCGACAATGACTTCGCCGAGGCCCGCCAAGACATGGACTGGAACAAAGAAAAGATGAAATTGCTTGATATCGTCAAATCCCCAAACAGTAAACAATAAACAGTTAACACTAAACATTATCATGCTATACAACATTCTTCTGATTCTGTATTTTGTAGGAACTCTAGTAGGATTGTGGTTCCTGTTCAAGAAAGCCGGCGTAGCGCCGTGGAAAGCCATCGTGCCGGTGTACAACATCGTAGTGTGGATCAAGATATGCGGCAAAAGTTGGCGCTGGTATATCTGGTTTTTGATACCCGCCATCAACGTGTTCTGCTTCCTGCTGATGGTGGTGGAGAGTGCCCGCGTGTGCCGCCGCTACAACTTCTGGGAGCAGACTGCCGCGGTCATCTTCCCGTGGATATACCTGCCCATCCTGGGCTTGCATCCCCAGATACAATATCACGACCCCGCAGTGGAACCTCCCGCCCGGGTAACCGGTGCCCGCGACTGGGCCGATGCCATCGTCTTCGCCCTTGTGGCGGCTATCATTATACGCGGCTTGTTCCTGGAACTGTACAACATCCCGTCGAGTTCAATGGAGAAGAGCCTGATGGTGGGTGACTATGTGGTGGTGAGCAAGCTGGCCTATGGTCCCCGCACGACGATGACCCCACTAGCGGTGCCGCTGGTGCACAATGTGCTACCACTGACGGGCGGAAGTGTGGAGTCGTACAGCAAACTCATCCAGCTACCCTACCACCGCTATCCCGGTTATTCCCATGTGAAACGTTACGACGCCGTGGTGTTCAACTATCCCGACGGCGACACCATGTGCAGCGCACAGTTCAGCAACCGCAGCTACCACGACTTGGTGCGCACTTACGGCAAAGAAGCCGTGGAGCAGGACCGCGTGTATGACCCTTACTTCGGCCGTATCGAGATTGGCAAGATACGCGTGCGTCCCGTCGACAAGCGCGAGAACTTCGTGAAGCGCTGCATCGGCTTACCGGGCGAAGAATTGCAGATCATAGACCGGCAGGTACTGATCAACGGCAATCCTATCGAGACTCCCTCCGATGCGCAGTTCAACCATGCCGTCATGTTTGACCCCATCGCCAATCCCGCCAAGGTGCTGGAGAAGATGGGCGTGAGCCTCGAAGACATAGACAATGCCATCGGTCGTGCCCAGTATGCGGGAGTCAACTATCTAGTGCTGCCCCTGAGTAAAGCGAAGGCCGCCGAACTGGCCACGAAATACGAGGTGGTGGGTGTGGAACCTCTGGTGCAGCCCGCCGACTCGCTGCAGGGCCAAGACCTCTTCCCCCATGCCGACGGCTACTGCTGGAGCGTGGACAACTTCGGCCCAGTGCACATCCCCGCCAAGGGCGAGACCATCAAGCTTACCCTCGAGAACCTGCCGCTCTACCGCCGCGTCATCACGGTGTATGAAGGCAACACCCTCGAGGTGCGCGACGGGCAGATACTTATCAACGGAACCCCCACCGACGAATATACCGTAAAAATGGACTACTACTGGATGATGGGCGACAACCGTCACAACAGCGTCGACAGCCGCTACTGGGGATTCGTGCCCGAAGACCACGTGGTGGGCAAGGCCACCATGGTCTATTTCAGCCGCGACAAAGAGCACGGCCGCATAAGGTGGAACCGCATTTTCAAGACCAAGCTTTAGGAGATAAGGAGACCGGAGATAAGAAGATAAGGAGATAAGACAAATGATCGAGGACGAAAACATCAACCAAGAAAACGAAGAGGCTGTCATTTCCTCAGAGAAAGAGAACGAAGGCGGCACTATGTCGTTGAACAACATGTTCAAGGACTACTGGATTGACTATGCCAGCGATGTGATATTGGACCGCTCGGTGCCCGACATCGACGACGGTCTGAAACCCGTGCAACGCCGCATTCTGCATGCCATGCGCGAGACCGACGACGGCCGTTTCACCAAGGTGGCCAATATCGTGGGTAACACCATGCAATACCACCCCCACGGCGACATGAGCATCAAAGACGCCCTGGTCAACATGGGCCAGAAAGAATTGCTCATCGACTGCCAAGGTAACTGGGGTAATATTCTCACCGGCGACGATGCCGCCGCCGGCCGTTATATCGAGGCACGCCTCTCGAAATTCGCCAAGGAGGTGGTCTTCAACCCCAAGACCACGCAGTGGAAACCCAGCTACGACGGACGCAAGCAGGAACCCGTCACCCTGCCGGTCAAGTTCCCCCTGCTTTTGGCACAGGGCACCAAAGGAATCGCCGTGACCCTGACCAGCGTCATACTGCCGCACAACTTCTGCGAACTACTGGAATGCAGCATCAAGATACTCAAAGAGGAGGAATTCCAGCTTTTCCCCGACTTCCCCACCGGAGGACTCATCGACGTGAGCCGCTACAACGACGGCGCCCAGGGCGGCCGCCTGCGTATACGTGCCAAGATGCACTATGACGAAAAACGTAAAGCCATCGTTATCACCGAATTGCCCTATACCGTCACCACCGACGTGCTTATCGATAGCATCATCAAAGCCAATGAGAAGGGCAAGATAAAAATCAAGAAGGTGGACGACAATACCGCCGCCGAGGTGGAGATTGTGGTCTACCTGCCCACGGGCGTGAGTCCCGACCAAACCATCGACGCCCTCTACGCCTTCACCAACTGCCAGATATCTTTCTCGCCCCAGACTTGCGTCATCGTCGACGACAAGCCCGTCTTTATGACCATCAGCGAGATATTAAAGCACAATACCATGCGCACCAAGGCGCTGCTGGGCCGTGAACTGGAGATACAGCTGGCCGAACTGGAAGACCGTTGGCATTGGGTGTCGCTGGAGAAGATATTCTTCGAGAAGGGCATCTACAAGAAGATGGAGCAGAAAGACAGCAGCACCTGGGACGAGCAGGTCGACGACATGCTCCGCGCCTTCGGGCCCTACAAGAAACATTTTAAGCGCGACATCACTCGCGACGACGTGCTAAAACTGACCGAGAAGCCTGTACGCAAAATCTCCAAGTTCGACATCAAGAAAGCCGCCGAGGAGATAGAGACCATCGAGATGACCATCGAGGAGGTGAAGAACCACCTCGCCCACCTCACCGACTACGCCATACGCTACTTCCAGGACATACTGAAGAAATATGGCAAGGGACGCGAACGTAAGACCGAACTGCGCAACTTCGAGGATATCGAATCCACCACCGTGGCGCTGGCCAACGAGAAACTCTACGTCAACTACCAGACCGGCTTCGTGGGCTGGGGGTTGAAACGCGAAGAGGGCGTCGAGGTGGCCTGCGAATGCTCAAGGATGGACGACATCATCGTCTTCCGCCGCGACGGTACCATGATGGTCACCAAAGTGCAGGAAAAGTGCTTCGTAGGTTCGCAGGACTGCAAGGAACTGCTATATGTCAGCGTGTTCCGCAAACGCGACGAACGCACCGTATACAACATGATCTACCGCGACGGCAACGCCGGCTATGCCATGGTGAAACGTTTCAGTGTCACCGCCATCACGCGCGACCGCGACTATTTGCTCACCAAAGGCACTAAGAATAGCAAGGTGCTCTACTTCACCGCCAATCCCAACGGCGAAGCCGAAGTGGTCACCATACACCACGTGAGCAGTCCCAAAATCAAGAAAGTAAGCTTTGACTTCGACTTCAAGACCCTCGCCATCAAGGGACGCCAGTCGATAGGAAACATCCTGACTCGTAACGCCGTGCGCAGCATCAACCTCAAGGACGAAGGCGTAAGCACCCTCAGCGCCCGCAAGATATGGTTCGACGAAAGTGTAAAACGCCTCAATGTGAACGAAGCAGGACGCTACCTCGGCGAATTCCACGGCACCGACAAGATACTCACCCTCAACCAGAGTGCCACCTACCGCACCACCGGCTTCGACCTAGCCAACCACTATGACGACGACCTCGTCGAATTAAGAAAATTCCGTCCCGACCAGATTGTCACCATACTCTACCGCTCGGCCGACGGATACCCCTACCTCAAACGCTTTGTCCCCGAGCCCACCGACCGCAAGACATCTTTCCTCGACGATGACGGTTCCACGATGCTCTCCTTCTGTATGGACTTCTACCCTCGCCTCGAGGTGGTCTATACCGCTGATAGCGGTAAAAAGATACAAAGTGAGATTATCGAGGTAGAAGACTTTATCGGAGTGAAGAGTCACAAAGCCAAGGGCAAACGCATTACCACCTTTGCTACAGAAAGCCTGAACTGGATGGAGCCGTTGAAAGCAGACCCCGAACTCCCGGAACCAGCTGACATGTCAGACCAATCCGACCAGTCCGACATCATCGACGATCGTATGGGTTATGCCGAAGGCACACAAACGGAGTTGTTCTGATGAAGATACTGGTACTTGCACCGAGGTTTCCTTATCCCCTTGACAAGGGGGATAAACTGCGGTTGTATCACCAGATAGTGGAGCTCTCCAAGCAGCACGAGATATACCTCTTCGCCCTCTCGCACCGGCAGATGACAGACGAGTGCCGGCAGGCACTGCAACCCCACTGCAAAGAGATTCATGTTGAGTATCTGCACGCTCCCGCCACATGGTGGGGCGTACTGCGAGCTTTTTTTCAAGGACAGCCGCTACAGGTAGGCTATTGGATTACCCATCGTGCAAGAAAATCTTTCGACGCATACCGTCGCCGGGTGCAGCCAGATGTGGTTTATCGGCAGATGGTGCGTACCATGCAATATGGAGAAGGAGGCGTGCTCGACTTCCAGGATGCCCTCTCGCTCAACACCCGCCGCCGTATGGAACGGACACAGGGTCCGCTGCGATGGGTGTTGAATTACGAATACCATGCCTTGCAACGCGTTGAACAGGAGGCCTTGCGGACTTTCGACGCCACCTCCGTCATCGCCCCCGCCGACAGGGATGCCCTTGCGCCGCATGTGACCCTTGTGCCCAACGGGGTAGACACAGAATACTTCAATGCTCTCCACTCTCCACTCTCCACTCTCCACTCAGTATGTTTCACCGGCAACATGGCCTACGCACCCAACGTCGATGCTGCGCGCTATTTGGTGGAGGAAGTGATGCCGCTGGTGTGGGAACATATCCCTACCGCCAACGTGCTGCTGGCCGGTGCCGACCCCAAACCCGCAGTAAAGGCATTGGCATCCTCGAGGGTGACCGTCAGCGGCCGTATACCCGACATACGAGAGGCCTACGCCTCGTCGCAGATATTTGTCGCACCCATGCGCATCGGATCAGGTCTGCAAAACAAGCTACTTGAAGCCATGTCCATGGAGTTACCTTGTATCACCACTTCCATAGCCGCCATTCCACTGGGCTCACAGCCACCGGTACTTGTCGGCGACACCCCGGAAGCATTGGCCGCCCACATCGTGCAGCTGCTTAAAAATAACGACACCAACAGGCAACTCGCTCGCAAAGGGCGCCTCTTCGTGCAGGAACACTACTCCTGGTCCGCCGCCGTTGCCCCGTTGGAGAAATTATTGCTTACACATTAACGCCACTATCTGTTCCAGATAGCGTGCATCGGCGATATCAAAAGTGTCAAGGTATTTACTGTCGATATCAAGGACCGCTATTATTTCGCCGTCCCTTTTCACCGGCACCACTATCTCGCTGCGGCTCTCACTGCTGCAAGCGATATGGCCGGGAAACCGCTCCACGTCGGACACCACCACCGTCCTTGCTTCCTTCCAGGCCGTGCCGCACACCCCCTTGCCATAGCCGATATGCACACAGGCCAAAGGTCCCTGGAAAGGGCCCAATACAAGCTCGTTGTTCTTTACACGATAGAAGCCGGTCCACCAGAAATCGAATTCTTGGTGGAGAAGGGCGCTGATGTTGGCCATCTTGGCGATGAGGTCGTCCTCGCCGTCGCAAAGAGCGGCTACCTGTGGCAGTAGCCGCTCGTAACGTTGTTGTTTGGTTTCCATGGAGGATTATTTGAACGCGTTCTCACTCAGTCCATGTCCGCTCAGCGCAAGGTCTTTCATGTATCCCGGCACCTCGCGGCCTAAGTACTTGTCGACATACAGCTTGGCAAGGTACTGGCCCAACATGAATCCGTGTCCGCGCAACCCCGTCAAGAGGCCCACCTCGGGGTCGACGATATAGCGCGGCTCGGTGTAGCGGCCGGCCCAGCAGGCCAGGAAGCTGACATCCTTCAGGCTGGGCAGCCATTCGGCAAAGACCTGGCTGACAATCTCGAGGAACTCCTTGCTGTTGTACTTGATGTTCTGGCGCGTCTCGTAGGCGTCGGTGTCGGGGCTGGCACAGCCGATAATCTGGCCGGTATGCTCGAACTGCTGGCCGTAGACGGCACTGAAGCCCTTGTAGTGGCGACGGTCGATAATCATGTCCAGCGGGCCGCCGTTAGGTCCCATCATGGGCAGACGGCGTGTGATGAAGGCCTGGTGCTTCACGGGATAGAGGCCCGTGTCGATGCCCAGCATGTCGGTGAAGCGTTCGGCACCCCAGCCCATGGCGTTGACGAAGTGGCCACAGGTGTATTCGATATATTTTCCTTCGTGGTTGCGCACCAGCGCCACCACCTTGTCGCCCTTGCGCCACACGCTCAGCAGCTCGGTGTCCTCGTAGTAGCGTCCGCCGAGCGAGACGCCGATGCCGCGGATGTAGTCGATAACGCGGCCCGGGGTGGCCTGCCAGCAGTCGCGGGTAATCAACGCGTGGCTGTAGGTGTCGCGCGTGTCGTCCCACAGCGGCGAAATCTCCTTCTTGAAGTCCTTGCGGTCAATCATGTAGGCATCGCTCCAGGCACGGCTGGCGTCGAGGGCCTTATAGGTGGCCTCGTCGTGCACCAGGTTCACATAGTGCGTGGGCTTGTAGTTGATGTTGTGTACTTTCTGTATGGTCTTGAATATCTCGTGGCTGTGCTGTGCGATGTCGGCGATGTCGGGATTGGAGAATGCCGGACGGCCGCCGCCGATGTTGCGCCACGAGGCACCGCGGCTCCAGTTCACCATCACAGGCTTCATACCTGCCTCGCTGAAGTAGCGGAACAGGCCGCTGCCCGCAATGCCGCCGCCGGCAATGAACACCTTCACCTCCTCCTGCTGCACGTCGTTGCCCTTCGGGAAGACATACACCTCCTTGCGGCCTTCGGTGTAGACGTCGCCGAGCGACACCTGGTTGCTCAGCGGCGCACGCGGCGTGGCCTCGCCGGTGAGCTCTATGCCGTGGGCTTTCAGCACTCCGCGGGCACGGGCGATGCAACGCTTTCCGCGGCAGGGCCCCATACCCATGCGGGTGATGTGCTTCAGCTCGTCCACCGAGATATACTTTCTCTCGCCCACCACCTCGAGCATCTGCTCCTCGGAAATATCTTCACAATGACAGATGTAGGTAGGATCGCTAGTTGAACTAGACAAACTAGTTGAACTAGACAAACTAGCTGGATATTTGTCTTTCACAATGAAGCCCTTGATGTCGGTCATCTGGCCGTCAACCTGCGCCACGAACACCCGGGCCACGTTGGTCTTGTTGTCCTTCTTGAGCACCTTCTCCACCTTGCCCTCGCCGATCTTCTTCCCGTTGTTGTCCACCAGCCACACCTCGGCGCCGTCCGCCACCTCGTATTCGATGGGCAGGAAGCACCAGTTCTTGGCCATATCATAGCCGAAGATGGCCAATCCCGGGCAGTGGTTCACGCAGGCCATACAGCCGATGCACTTGTTGTAGTCCACCGTCGGCGTGCTGCTGGTGGTGGGCTTGCTGATGGCGCCCTGCGGACAGCTGAAGGTGCAGGGATTGCAGGCAAAGCCGTAGAGGCAGTCGATCTGCACGAAAGGCTTCATCGCCATGCGCTCCACAGTGGGCAGGTTCGGCTTCTCCAGCAGTCGGATGGGGTGCTGCTGCGAGTCGATATACTGGCGCGAGATGTCGAGATACTCGTCATAGTTGAAACGGATGGCGAGTTCCTGGGCAATCTCGTAGGCGGCCTGCTTGCCGCGCAGCACAGCGCTGGTGCCCTCGCCTATCCTCACCGCGTCGCCCACGCCGTACACATGGTGGCCGAAGAGCTCCTTGCCCTTGGTCAGCAGCTGGTTGTCAGGCACCAAGCCGGTGCAGATATTGATGATGTCGATGTCGTCTATCACCTGCTCGGTGCCGGGGATGGCCTTGAAGTTCTCGCACTTGGCGATGACGGCGCCCGTGATGCCGGTATGCTCCTTGTTAGGTATCGCGCGCACCAGCGTGTAGCCCGTCATGATGGGGATACCGAGACGGCGCACGCGGTTGGCCTGCACCGGGAAGCCGCCCTCGCGGGGCATAGCCTCGATGATGGCCTTGATGGTGGCGCCGGCCTGCATACCCTGATACGAGGTCAGGTAGCCGATATTGCCGGCGCCCACCGTCAGCACCCGCTTGCCCAGCAGCGTATGCTCTTGGTTCATCATCTTCTGGAACACGGCAGCGGTGTAGACGCCCGGCACATCGTCGTTCTCGAAAGCCGGCATGAAAGGCACCGCGCCCGTGGCCACCACGAGGAACTGGGCGTCCACATAGGCCATCTCGCTGGTAATGATATTCTTTATCGCAATACGCGGACCCTCCAGCAGGTCCCACACCGTATTGTTCAGCAGTATGCCCTCCTGGCTGTCACCGGCCAATGTCTTCGCAATGTCGAAACCGCGCATGCCGCCGTACTTCTTCTCCTTCTCGAAGAAGAAAAACTGGTGCGTCTGCATGTTGAACTGGCCTCCGATGCGGCCGTTGTTGTCGATAACCAGGTTGTCCACCCCGAAAGCGTTCAGCTGCTCGCGGCAAGCCAATCCCGCAGGGCCGGCACCGATAATGGCAACGGTGGTCTTATAGATAGTCACTGCGCTTTCTGCCTGCTGTTTGGCAGGAGCATCGAAAGTGAGACCCGGCAAGTCGGCCTCATGGGCAATCACTCGCACCTCCTTGACATTGTCCACCGGCGTGATGCAGATCCTCCGCACCACCCCGTCGACCAGCATCTCGCAGGCACCGCATTTGCCGATGCCACACTCCAGGCTGCGGTTGCGGCCTTGCAACGAATGACTATGCACGGGATAACCGGCTTCGTGCAACGCTTTGGCAACAGTGTAGCCTTTAAAACCTGTCACCGGTTTGCCTTCGAACAAAAACTCCACTTTCTCGCTCTGCGGAATGTCGAGGATGGGGTGTCTCTCAATCTTATACATATTGTATCGTTTTATAGATTAATAGAATACACCAAAAGGTGCGATAGCTTACATCACCGCAAAGATAAAAAAAATATCAATAAAATGCAACTTTTTTACAAAAAGTCACCTTTAAGGTATCACGTTGAGTGTCTGAGCAGGAGCGATGGCTCGGAATTCGGGGGCGTACATGCACTGCATGGTGACAGGACCGCTCATAAACTGGCCAGGATTGGTTACATAGACATCATACTCGAACCAGTATTTTCCTTTCTCCAATCGTTCGATATAACAGCGTGTGTCGGTGTTGTTGACGACAATATAGTAGTTCAGACCCTCATTCCAGCGCCAGCCAGCACGGGTGCTGAGGGGCTCGACACAGGCCGGTCGCCCATCGATGAGCTCAAGGTATTCCATCGCACGGTCACATTGGATATCAATGCGCACCTTTATTTTATCGCCAACTTTCAAGTTCTCACTTCTGACCTCGTACCTCCTACTTATCCTGATGCCCATGTCTGAGGCGGGGAGTTTATCCAAGTCATCGACAAACTGGTAGTAGACAGCGCCCCAAGCGATACCCTCATTCTGCTTACGCAGAGTGATGAGTGATGAGTGATGAGTAATGAGTGTATCAAGTGCATCACTGGTCCAGCGCTGCGAGCGATAACCCTCGAGGTCCTGTGCTTCAGCAGTCATCGGCTCACCAAAGACCGTCAGTTGCACCGCGTCAGCCGGTTCTTCATTCTTCGTTCTTAATTTTTCATTTACCATCAGCGCTCCGATGGCCTCGGTGGTAGCCATATCATTGCCCCAATGGCTGGTCTGTTTCTGCTTCAGGAGCCATTGCTGCATCAGTCCTATGGCATCACAGTCGTCAGGTGTAATCTCGGCGAAGGCCTGTATCAGCAGGGCTTGTGTCTGGATGGGCCGTTGATACCAGAACCAGCCGCTCCGATTGTTGCGCCAGTACATGCCCATCTCGTCGCTCACGAGGGATTTCTCTTTGATGCGACGAAGCAGGTCGAGGGCCTGCTTATGGTCTCCGTGGCGGTGGAAGACAAGAGCCAGCTGAGCCTGCGTGTAGAGGTTCTCATAGTCTTTATACGACTTAAGGGCATTGGAATAGTAGAAACGATAGGCCTCGGTATTGGCCTTGCCGTAGAACGAGCGGGTGTAAAGGTAATCGATATCGGTGGGCTGCCATTTGTATCCCTTCTTAATGTAGGGCTTAATATACTTTTCGTAGTAGCGCTGCTGCTCACGGTCGATAAACGCCAGTGCCTCTTTCACCTTTAACCTTTCACCTTTCACTTTTTTTAGTACTTGCTGAGTAATCCAAAGAGAGCTCTCACCCTCGGGCATCCAGCTCCAGCCGCCATCGGCATTCTGCCTGGCAGCCAGTTCGTCACCAGCTTTCTGAAGTTCCCTGTTCAGCCGCTCGGCATCAAAGTAGTTGGCCACGGCAGCCATTTGCTCTTCCTCGCTCTGGGCATCCTGCACCCACGGCGTGGCCTGCAGCAGAGTCTGCTTCACATCCTCGTTCATCTTGAGGCGGCTGGAAGTTCCCTTAAGTACACTAAAGTCCTTAAGGTCTTTAAGAAGTTCCTGTCCTTTACTATTCATGTAAAGCTGGTTGGCGAGATAGAGTGTCGAGGAATTCTCGTGAGTTTTGAGATAAGGCATGCACTTGACAGCCAGCCAGATGGGGTTACTCACCACCTCGGCGGCCACCAGATGGAGCTCACGGCTGTCGCTGTCGGTCACCCACTCGGGCATGATGTAGCGCTTCTCCCCTGCCCCGTTGATATACATGGCCTGGCTGACGGTGGCGGCCTGCCGGTTGGTGACTACAGGCACCTGACCCTGCTCGCCGTCGCTCATCCCCTCGGCAGTGGCTACTATCTTGTAGGTAGCCACGTAGACGTTTTGCGGTACTTCAACATCGAACATCACCTGTGCAGCAGCGGAGCCTCCCGCGGAGGGGTGTTTCACCCTCACCTGCTCGGTATGGCAGCAGAGCGTATCACCCGTGGCGGCATCGGTGAGCACAAACAGCACCTCGACAGGTAATTCTTCATTCTTAATTCTTATCTCTTCATTTAACACCACCTTAGCCATGAGGCTCAATGAGTCGCCGCTGCGCAGGAAGCGAGGCATGTTGGGCTGCACCATCAAGGGTTTGCTGGTGACGAGCGTACGATCCAAGGTGCCAATCTTGATGTCTTTGGTGACAGCCAATCCGCGCACGTTCCAGCGTGTGAGCAACTCGGGCACCGTAAAGCGGTAGGTCACCGTGCCATCAGCATTGGTATGGAGTGACGGCGCGAAGAAGGCCAGCGTGGTGAGGTTGGTGCGCACCTGCACCTCAGGTTCTTTTTCCACGACGCTAAAAATAGCCTCCTCTTCCTCAACCTCTTCTTCTCCTGATTCGCCACGGGCGGTTGCCGAAGTCTGCACCACGGCATCGTCCTCAACCACCGCCAACTCAGTAACCACGACCCCATTGCTCACTGCCTTGTACATCCTGCGGCTGCGCCACGGGCTATAGTACGGCAAGCCTTCCTTGAGTCTCCACACCGAGGGACTGGTGCCATAGTAGCTACGGTAGGTGCTCCCGTCGTAGCTATCCCAGCAGAAGTAAGGACTATAGAGTCTCTGCCAAACGGTGCAATGACCGCGCCAAGGCGAGAAACCCCACGAAGGGATACCATAAGTATTCAGCGCATCATCGTACATAGTCAAGATGACAGCGGCAGGTTCTTTCATCTCTGACCTTTCACCTTTCACCTTAATAGTCCACTCCTCCGTCTCGCCGGGCAGCAACTTGTCGCGGAAAGTGGAGATGTCGACTTTCAGTTGCTTATGTGTGTAAGGCACCTCGACGGAGCGGCTTTCCGAGAAACTCTGCCCTTGATACATCATCGTAACCGTCAGCGTCAGGCCGCCCAGCTGGGAACTGTCGATGTCTATCGTCAGCTCCTGCAGACGGCTTCCCAAGGTGAGCCAACCCGAGGCGAGGGTCTTGCGGTCGCCGTAATCAATCCAGTAGAAGGCTTTTACTCCCTCGAAAGCCGAGCCCAAGCGGAAGGTGACGCGTTCGCCGGGGTGTGCGGTGCGCTTGTCCTGGTCGACCCACAACACAGCGTCGATACGTGCCTGGCGGTCGGTGGTAAGGGTTAGCAGGGTGTAGGCGGTATCGGCCACGGTGTCACGGCCATCCATGGCATGGGCCACAATACGGTAGATACCGCCCTGAAGCGACGGAAGCTTTATATCGCCGTTGTCGGCAATGCCATCCCAGCGCCACTCGGCCGGCCACTGCCGACGGTCATTCTCTGTCTTATCATATATATAATAGGGGAAGCGACGGTGGTATTCCTCACGGTTTATCGTCTGATGCATCCCTTTCGTCAGCACCGCCGGCGCCAGACGCATGGGGTCGGGCCGCTTCAGACGCTCCACGCTCACCTCCACCTTGCCGGGTTGCGGTTTGCCATCCAGGTCGGTCAGCTCCACCTTCAGCATCGACAACTCGCGCGACGCGGGCTCCATCTCTACCACGTGAACGAAAAGGTTCCTATAGCCCACACGCAGGGTGGTCTCGGCATCGTAGCTCTCACCGTTGAGGTCGGTGACAGTCACCTGCACCTGGTAATTGAAGATAGGCTTTGTCGAAAGTTCTACGCTGCTGTCGGGCTCGGGGGTGAACACCACATTGAAGGTGCCGTCGACAGCGACCTCGGTCTCACCCTGAGCTATCACGGTGCTCACACTCGGCCCCCATCGCCAGAGGCGCTGGCTCCGCGAGACGAAATATTGCACCCGTGCGCCGCCCAGCGACACGCCACTGTATGCGGTAGCCATACCCTTCACAGTATACGGCTGTCCAAACTGCGGCGCCGTTCCCTCAGCGGCAAGACTGACCATAAAACGCGGCTGCTTGTATTCCTCCACCCGAAGGCCAAGTACTCCACTACCAGTACTGTCCTGCACCCGCACGGTCCAATGGCCGGCCAGCCGGTCGGTAGGTAGCGGCAGCGCACAATGGGCCGAGCCGAAGTCGTCGGTAGTCAGCGTAAGCTGCTGCACCTGCTGTCCGTTGGGGTCGGCGAGGGTCAGCTGGAACGAATGCCCAGCGGCGAGGAGTTCGCCGTCGCGCCCGTCGCTGCGGTAGAGCATGACGGCCACCTGCACGGTGTCGCCTGGGCGGTAGACGGGGCGGTCGCTAACCAAATGGAAACGCGTGCCGCGTCCGTCAGCCGCACTGCGGCTATGGTTGTAGACAGACTGCGAAATAGTGTAACCATCGCGCACAACACGGATGATGCTGTTGCGTGGCGGGACGCTGTCGAAGCGATAGGTGCCGTCGGCAGCGGTGACGACCGTCTGCAGCACACGTTCCTGCGACCTGCCATACACTTTGGGAGAAACCAGCTGCACCCGTTGGTCTGCGACGGGAGTACCCGTGGTGCGATCCACCACAAGGCCGCGTCCGTCGGTGGTGTAGCGCAACGCGATATCTGTGACATGCAATTCTATATAAGCCAACCCCTTGGCAAAATTATCCGTAGGAGCCGCCAGCAGACGATATTCCCCTATGGGCAACGACGGTAGGGCAAATGCTGCCAAAGCCTCACTATAGTCGTCGTGCCGTGGCACGTCGACGATCCACTCACGCAACGGCTTCAGCTTGGCCAACTGCGCTTCGCTCATGTACTTGTCAGGCTCTTTCACCAGCCGCAGATGGATACACGAAAGGTTGCGGTAGGTAATGCCCATCAATTCCTCACGCTGCGGAATCAAGAAATGTATCTCGCGCGAGAATTGGATGCGCGGAGCAGTAATTTGGCTGCGTAGGTTGGAACATTCCACGCCTCCTTCGCTCTTAGGGAAGAGGGCGATGGCAGTGTCGCAGTAAGCCACGACCTGCACAAGGTCTTGCTTGTTCCACCGACAATAGCGCGCGGTCAGCAGGTAGAGAGAAGCCAGCTGTGGACTTTTCGAGCCACGATACCTGTTGAGATACCGCTTGTATGTCTGCAGGCTCATCGGCCGATTGGGGACCGACTGCATGCTTTCGAGCAGCTGACAGTCGTGCCAGATGCGCAGGCCGTCGTCCTTATCCGCAGCATGGAAGTCGCAGAGACGCTGCCGCCAGTCGACGCGCTGCTGCTGAGTCAACGTGCCATTTTTCAACATCTGAAGAACAATCACGTCATAGGCCGTGGGCGTCATATTCTCGACTTTGTCGCCTTCACAATAGTTTTTTATTCGTTCCACGGGCGTGGCCTTGAGCACCTCGCTGTATACCAGCGCTGAATCGTACTCGCCTAGGAAGGCGTAGCAGAGGGCCTTCTCTAACGGCTCGAGCGTAGGCAGCAATTGGCGATAGCGTGCCTCGGCACTGTCGTGGACATCTTCCTGGTACATGGCAGCAGCCTGCGTCATGTGGTAAGCCGCCGCCAGACGCTGACTGCTGGCCGCCGACTGCTTGTATACGCCTTCGGCCACTGCATATGCGCTCTTGTACAAGCCCTCTTTCATCAATTTGTCGAACTGGCTCCAGTCGACCTGTCCCTGTGCAAAAAACGCTGCCGACAGCAATGCCAGTAGCGTTATTATCTTATTTCTCATTAATTGCAGATGTTCTGACAAGCAGATAATCGGACTATCCGATAATCCGTCAATCCGAAAGTCCTACCTACATTATTTGTCGGTGGTTTTGCCGGTGATAATGAGTTCGGCTTTGATGCCGCTGAATCCGCCGCCTTTGTCGTCGAGGGCGGCGGCGGCGGCGCGCTTGATTTCGTTTTTGGTCATGCCGGTGGTGCTGATGCGGTCGGCGTCGATACCGTTCTTGACGAAATATTCTTTGACGGTTTTGGCGCGTTCGAGGGAGAGCAGCATGTCGGCCTCAGCGTCGACGCCGTAGCTTTGGACATAGCCTTTGACCAGGAAGGTGACGTCGGGGTGGTTGCGGAACATGGCCACATAGTCCATCAGGACGGTGTCGTAGCCGGGGATGAGGGTGGCTTCGCCGTCTTCGAAGTAGATGTCTTTGATTTGGAAGCTGGAGCCGCGCTCGGTGCGTTCCATCTGGTAGAGCATGATGGTGTCGCGCATCATGAGGTCGCGGGCGTTGAATTCGCGGAAGACGGAGAAGTAGCCTTCGCGCTTGGCATAGAGGGTGTAGCTGAAGCCAGGCACGAATTTGACGCGGCCGCCCTTGTAGTGCTCGTTGCGCACGATGGGGCGTTCGCCGCCTTTGCCGCCTTTCTCCAGTATCATGAGGTCTACGTCGACATAGCGTTTGCCTTTCTTGTCGTAGAAGAGCACGAGGGGCTCGTAGGCGTCGACGTGTACCGACACTTCGATAGAATGGCCTTTGCCGTTGGGGGCGCAGTTGTCGAGCACGATATAGTATTCCTCGCCCATACGCACGGGGATGGACTTGATGAAGTTGCCTTTGTCTTTCTTGGTCAAGATTTTGTCTTTGGCCTCGGGATTCATGCCGATGGTGGGCGTGAGCGTGGGCTGTGTCTCGAAGAGGGGTTCCTCGGTCTCTTTGTTCTGATTGGCAGCGGCTTTCTGGCGGGCGCCGCGCTTGGCGGCTTCGGCCAGGGTGACACTGTCGACCCTGGAGAGGTTGACGGCCACGGGGGCCACCTTGTTGAGCATCACCTGGTTGGAGAAGTAGATGCCGGTGTTCTTGTATACGAGGAAGTCGTAGTCGTCCCACACGTCGGCCTGCGCGATGTCGATCACCAGGTCACCGTTATACGGGATAGACACTTTGTACCATACCGAGTTGTGCTCACGCTCGAAGAGGTTGGGGTGGGCCTTGTCGGCCACGATCTCCATGATACGGCCGCTGCCGTCGGGAGCTGTCGTGGGACCATAAATCTTGTCCAGCGGGAGTGTGATGGCGAAGAGGCAGTCGTTGGAGTTGTAGGGGAGCTCCACAAACTGGGGCTGCGACGGAGCCGGCGCGACCTCTTTCTTGGCAGCCGTGGTCTTGGTGCCCTTCTTTGCACCCTTCTTCGTGGTCTTCGTGGTCTTGGCAGTCTTTTTCTTGGTCTGAGCCTGCACATCGGGGGCCACACCCACCATCAGGGTGCAGGCCAGCAGGGCTATCAGCAGTTTCTTTATATTGAACATAGATACAACTATTTAGGCAGGGACAACGTCCTGCATTTCAAGTGCAAATATATAGAAAATTTATCATTCTGCAAAAAATAATTTGCATTTGGGTATAAAAGCCAACGGGGCGAAAAGCCTAAGAGTCTAAAAATCTAATAGTTGAATCAGGATACTTTTTGACTTTTCGACTCTTTGACTCTTTTTTTTATTTGTAAACAAAAAAATATGTGTATATTTGCACCCTCAGAAATCAATAAAAAACAACAATAACATGAAGAAAATCATCAACACACCCAACGCCCCCGCGGCCATCGGACCCTACAGCCAGGCTGTGCAGGCCGGCAACACCCTCTACATCTCGGGCCAGATTCCCATCAACCCCGCCACCAAGACCGTGCCCGAAGGCATCACCGCCCAGACCGAGCAGGTGATGCAGAACATCAAGGCCATCCTCGACGAGGCCGGCTACACCTTCCAGGATGTGGTGAAGAGCACCTGCCTGCTGGCCGACATGGAGTATTTCAAACCCATGAACGAGGTCTACGCCAAGTATTACAACACCGACTGCCCCGCCCGCGCCGCCTTCGCCGTGAAGGGCCTGCCCATGGGCGTGCTGGTCGAGATTGAAACGATTGCAGTAAAATAAAGTCAAAAAGTCGAAAAGTCAAAAAGTCAAAAGCCATCGACCTCAAAACTCTTAGACTTTTAGACACTTTGACTTTTAGACCCCAAAATCAAGAATATGGATTTTAGCTTCACCAAACAAGAAGAACTCTTCCTGCAGATGATTCGCGAATTTGCAGAGAA
>LXOW01438659.1_pt1 | contig 33303 bp, 30 predicted proteins | sample 1368591 | NCBI WGS metagenome assembly LXOW01 (sample SAMN04884650, study PRJNA319009) | bovine gut metagenome | isolation source: Cow rumen | host: Bos taurus | place: Italy: Legnaro (PD) | collected 2014-07-09
GTGTTATCTTTTCTATGGATCTCCTGTTCAAACCAAAGCGGCGGCGGCAATGCAATTGACTTCATTCCATGATCATTGCAAAACTTTTTTTCTGCGGGGAAATTGCCTAATCTGGTAAATACCAACGGCACAATAGTAGTTGTATAGTATGTATTACCAATTCTTTTTTCAAGATTATTGCACATAACAGCAATTTCATATGCAATTTTTCGGAAACGAACATTTTCTGACAAAGCAAAGGTAGAGGCCACTTGTAATAAGCGCCTAATCAACTCAGTATCCTTTTCACTAAAACTTTCTGAACTGCCATGATTAAAGAATGAACTGTAATTGAGCAACGCAAGTTTTTCATAATCAGTTGCAAAATCATTGCGTTGAATAATTTGGTTACATAATTCTTCAATCATTTACGCAATCTCCCAACTAACTCTTCTTTTTTTATCCCGAGGAGTTTGTAAAACTCATCTCTAAAGTTTTCTAAACTTTTGAATGGCAAAAGAACAAACGCAAATTCCAACTCTTTTAAGTTAAAGGATTTGATTTTCTTTTCAAATAACTTACAGGCAGACTTTATTCTTTCAATATAATTATTTCTAAAATAATCTGCCACATCTTTTTCTGGAAGATCCTTCAATTGACTATAAAGGGCAAAGTCGAACCCAACCATACAAGTGTATATTTCTTTCCAGTAATTTGATTCACTTTCATATGGATCGAAATACTTTATTAGTGCAGACTTCATTTCTTCAGATTCGACGTTTGGGTGGTTTTTAATAATATCAATATCTCTATCTCTCGGCACTCTTGGATCTGCTGAATCTTTCTTTCCGTTTATAAAATCTGAAATTGAATTTAATGCATTATCCAATGCAGTGGATAGTTCTGAATATAGTTTTGCTTCTCCCCAAAACAACTCGAGTTTTTTTCCATCGTCGGACATACGAATATGTACGCTATCGGAGCCATGAACAGGCATTTTCTCGCTCGTTTTTAAAAACATTTTACATGCAATTTGCGGTGCCTTAAAGAATGCCTCCAGAATAATAAATGCGATAAGTTCTCCAGGCTCTCCTAATTGGGCGCCTCTGTCCTTGACACTTTTTACAAATAAATTTTTAGCTTCATCATGTAAATCAGTTAAGAATCTTTCGTCACCGGTTTCATCATACTTCTGTTTAGCTACTTGAATTTTGGAACGCGGAATACAGTATCGTATAATTTTGTCATATATATATTTTGCAAATTCTTTTTCGGTTGGAGTTTTGTCTCTGAAAGTTAAATAGAAGAATCTACCTGAAACACGAAGGCTGGGGTCAAAATCAAATTTGTCTTTAATTTCGCAAACCCGGTGTTCTATTCCTGAATATTGACCTGCATTTTTCAAATCCATTAAAGAGTTCATACTTGATTATCTCCTATGATTACTTAAGAAAACGGCAAAAAAGAGTACAGCATATTGTGTTGCCTTATCATATCTTTATTTGGCAGGAAACGCTGTGGAAGAGCAATCTTCTTCCCGTCGTACTTTACGAAATAGTCCTGATACACCTGTATTGTGCACCGATCTTTGATTTCTTTTGAAACGACAATACGATAATCAGTGTCTATGGTTATGTAGCCTTCATCAAACGCTCTGTGGTGCAGATAATTCAGGCAAAGACCGTTTGTGGGATTGTTACGTTCTGTCGTAGGATCACTGGCTGACCACGACTTAATGTGACTTGCCTGAAGGAGTCTTGGAATATCGATTCCGGTGATACAGCAGGTATTGTTATATGCAGAAAGAACCGTACTTCTGAAAAACGCTTGTCCGCGTCGTGAAGATCCCCTTGTTTCTACGTTCACACCTTCCGGTATGATCAACTCTGTTTGCTCTTCGGCAGTCAAGAGTATGTCGTTAGATGCAACGACCTTTTCGGCTTCGCAATAGAGGCGCTCCATATCCTGATAAAACTCTTCCCAGACTTCTTGGTCCAGTTTGCTTCCGTGCTGGAGTCCTTTGACGCCTCTGCTTGACAGTTCGGGATCAAAACGCCCGAAATTGCACATTTTCATTGACAGTGCAGATGGGTTTCTGCCCAGCAAATCAGCCATTTTTTGAATTTGAGGGTTTGACTTGCTGATGCGGCCAAATGGGATCTTACAATACAGTGCAAGCGCAAGAATCGTTTCTTCCCTCGTCCATTTTTTTCGTTCCATTAAATCACCTATCAAAGCAATGCTTTAATTCTTTCTGCGATTCGCCTAACAACCGGAACACAGACTGAATTTCCGATTTGCTTATATGCATCATCAAGCGTTATAGTATTGGGAAAATAGAAGCTGTGTGGAAATCCTTGAAAATCAAGACATTCCCGCAGGGTCAGCTTTCTAATTCCAAAATCATCCCAGACAATGGGAACTCTATCCGGATAGGTCCCCATATTTGCTGTCAGGGTAGGACACATATTGTTTTTAGTTAGCCTTACCTCGTTATCTGTGGGGCGATATATCGCGGTTTTATCGGACATATGGCTTTCAAAATGTGAAAATAAATCTTTTCCGTTGTAATAGTAGATGTCGTTCTGCCTTTCGCATCTATGAATGATATCAGAAGACTTTACAGTAAGCTCAATTGGCTCCGAATGCTGATAATTTTTGCTTATGCTTTCATGAACGGCAGTTATGTAAATACGTTTTCTGATGTGCGGTAAGTTGCCGTATTCGTTGGCATACATAACCTTGTAATAGACAGCATATCCAAACTGAGCGAGGGAGTTAAATATTACAAGAAAAGTCCTGCCACTGTCATGCTCAACAAGATTGGCAACATTTTCGAGAAAAATCACTTTAGGACGTTTTGCATCAACAATTCTCGTTATCTCGAAAAACAGATTTCCGCGCTTATCATCAAACCCTTTTTGCTTTCCGGCAATCGAAAACGGCTGGCAGGGGAAGCCGGCAACAAGAACATCAAAGTCAGGAATCTCGTCTGCTTTGACCTTGCGAATATCTTTTTCGACAAGGTGTTCTTCGCCGAAGTTGTGGCGATAGGTCTTGCAGGCGGCGGCATCTTTTTCATTTGCCCAAATGACATCAAACCCCGCTTGCATAAAACCGAGATCAATGCCGCCTATACCACTGAACAAACTACAAACACTCGCCATATTATGATCTCCGTGCTTAAAAATCCAACAGGTATGTTCCGTCTGCGTATTTACGGAATGTCACTGCGGTTTTGCCGTACAATTCAAGCATCTGTTTGGTCACATATCCACCTGAAGGTGCGCCTATTTTCTTGCGGATCCATTCGCCTAATATTGCGTTACTCTCAACGCTGTGCAGCGCTTTGTTGTTCTGCTGAGCCATGCGCATATGGAAAGAGCCGAAGTCTTTCGTTATTACTTTGAACATCGGGCAGTTTTCATCTTCCGGGTTGATTCGATCAGGGAAGAACCCAGGCTTTTTATCTTGATGGTTATAAGGAATATAAGCTTGATTCTGATCCCTTTTGGTGCCGTTTTTACGGATGCCCCAGTTAATCCCGGAGCCATACCCGGTATCACTTCCGTCAGCACGAAGGAGAGATACAGTAAGCGTATCTACCGGCGCTTCCTTATCATAAGCGAGATAATCCATTTCTGAATTATCGGGTTCTTCAACCGCTTCCGCAGTGTTATTGACGACATTTTTCAGCTTTTCTGAAACAGCAGGATCAAAGCAATCAATAGTGTCTTCAAGAAGTGACTTGAAGTAGAAGAACGCTTCCAACGGATTGCACATGCTGACGGATTCTCTGCGCTTGTAAAAAGCATTCATTGTGTAATTCAAAGATCCGCAGAAAGCAACATTGGGAATATCAAGACCTCCGTGATCTGGGGCACTCCAAATATACACTTTTGAATGAACTTCGGAGTTTTGACAAATGTATCGACACGAAATCTTCGGCATTCCTTTTGAACTGTTAAGGAAGCCGATAAGACGGCAAATATCTTCGTGTTTCTTTTGTGAAAGACTTGACTTAGTCATACCGAGAATTATCTCAACAGACAACCCTTTTACGAAACGGCCGGTTTTCATTCCTTCGGAAAGTGCTATCATATGAGTGGATATTCTGTCGCAATCGGTAAAAGCAGTAATAATCCTCAGTGTATTACACGGCGTATGTCTTTCAACTCTTGCCGGAGCATAAAGCACCGGTTCATCGAAAGAGGATGTAATAAAAGTCGGCTCTTTTGTGATTTCGTCTATTTTAGGTATCATGTTATTCCTCCAAATTTGCTTTTGTCGACGGATAATCGATACCCGCAAAGCAATTGAGAACAGCGGTAATAACAATTTCAGAGAGCTTACAAGGAACGGCCATGCCGATTTGCTTTCTGACACTGCTGTAATTGCCGACAAACTCATAATCATCTGGGAACGTCTGAATCCTTGCTCTTTCTCTGTTTGTTAATTCACGATCCGTCCAGTGATACATGAATGTACCGCCTCCGCCTGATGCGGTAACAGTATAAGCAGGCTTATCCGGATCAAGTTTGCGATATATCTGACTGATTTTAGTTTTAGTATGTATTTTTAATTCTGCCGGAAATTTTTTTCCAAGCCTTTCCTCTGCTTGCCAAATGTTCTCACCCGGAAGAATGTATGACAGTCGTCTGATTACGTCAGCAGAGAGTTTCCTCGTCGCATTATTCGGTGAATCATCGGGTATATTAGACAGGGCAGTTCTTGCTGAAACATCGCAGTGAGCATACATCGCAGGATCAGGTATTTTATAATCTACGGGAATATCGTTTCTGATCCCAACAATGATTACCCTGTGCCTTGTTTGAGGAATCCCGTATTGTTCCGATTTGTATAAGTTCACATTCAGCTTGTATCCTGCTTCACGCATATCGTTTAGGATAATATCAAAATCTCCCGAACCTGCTGAACGAATACCGGAAACATTTTCAGCAATAAACCACTGAGGCTTGTGTGCCTTCAGTACCTCAATGCCGTACCAATAGAGTTGGCCGAACTTTTCGTTCTCAAATCCCTTGTGTTTGCCGACATTTGAAAAACTATTGCAAGGGAAGCCATAGCAAAAAGCATCAATCTTACCGAGTTTTGCTATATCAAGTTCTCTTACATCACAACAAAACACTGAATCAGGGTCATCGGGGCAGATATTTTTTCTATATGTTTCGCAGGTGTCTGAATCATAATCGTTTGCCCAAGCGTGTTCTATAGAATAACTGCCGTCATCACTTTTGGCGCGCATTGCACCACAGGCAATCCCGCCGGGGCCACAAAAAAGCTCACCGAGTCGGAATACTTTTTTCTCTTTAGTGATTTCCTTATTGCCGGATTGCATCCATTCATCGATCTTGCTAATCTTAAACTTCCAGATGCGTCCGACTTTAATACCAGGCATACCACGCTTTTCAATCCAAGTCAGGCAAGTATCGCGGGTGATACCGAGGTATTCGCAAACTTCGTTCATCGAGTACCAGCGTTCAATTTTTTCGTTAGTCATGTCCATAAAAACCTCACCTTGCGAGAAGCAAACAACAATTCAGTTTATTATAGCATAGAAAAGCAGAAGAATCAAGGCGTTTAATGCCGAATAATAAAGAATTTCGGCAAACAATACTATTCTATATCGAAAAGCGGAGCCGGTGTCGGCTCCGCTTGCGGATAGATATTTAATTGAACTTCTTGTGACTTGAATTATCCCCATCACAAGCTATTCTTCAAGGCTATTTGATCTTTTGAATACACATTCCATCATGATATGTACACCGAGGGAGAATCCGCATTGAAATGCGGCAATTTCGGAAGTGGCGTTCATTTCGTTTGCCGAAGTATTATACTTTTCCAACAGCTCAAGTTGTTTAGGAGAGAGCTCGTTTTCAAGAGCCTCTCTATTTTTTGATACAAGGCGAAGTAAGCCCTTATATTCCATATTGCCATCAATAAAGGTTTCAATCGGGCGAATATTACCGTACCATAGATCTTCCAATACCGTCATACGAAAATCACCTCGTTCAGGACGATCTCGTTTACCCGGTTGCGGATATTGTTCATCGCACCGACCCATGCCATCTGGTCGCGGCGCTTTAGTTCTTCGGTGATGCCTTCCTGTCTGGCAAGTTGTTTTACCAGCTGAAAAGACATTTCATCCGCCTGATCGTTCACTTCTTTCAAATACGAGTTCAGTGTACCTTTCAGTCGCATCACGCCGATCACGCTCGGTTTGTTTTCTTTCAGATACTGATAGTGCCTTTGTCCCCAGATTCCTACGCCTTTTAAGTTATCTTTCATAGTGTTTTCCTCCTCACAAATTGAATATTTTGAAATCGATCTCGCTGATTTTTTCAGCTTGGCTTTCAATGAAGTCCGGCTGCCGTTCAATGCGTTTGTAGAAGTATGCGACCTCCTCCGGCGTGGCGTCGAACGGCTCTTCGCCGCCGTAAAGGAACGTTTCGACATGGGCGTTGATAACCTTATACCGTTGCGTATCATCCATATAACTATCAAACGCGGTCCAGCCCTGCAGATCCGCCCAGCTTTTCGGGGTCCCGCCGACTAAAAAACTTGTGGTCTTACCGTCTGAAGACAGAGTAACTTGCGAAAAACGTAAACTCATATATACCAATCCTCCTTTGCGATCTCATTGTACCGCAAGGGAGGATTTTTGTTAAATGTGCGATTGTACGATTTGCAGACCGGTTGAAAATAAGCCAATTTTATGGTATAATATTCCGCAAAGATTGCGAAAGGGGGCGTGGATTTGGCATATGAAAATAATCACTATATTCCGCAGTTCATCTTGCGACAGTTTGGCGAAACAATAAATGTGTATGACATCAATGCTAAAGCTTTGAAGAGAAATCAACAATCTTTTCGCGTGTTTGCCGAACACAGAATTTATCCTGCCAAATTAGAGAAAGACATCGGTTACAAATTAGAAGCACCCTTTGCAAAGCTTTTTCATGACAAGCTTATGTTAGGCAAAAGCGGCGCCAAAATCACGCTGACAAGAAAAGAATTGCAACTTATGAAGCGCTTTTTCCTTCTTGAAACTATTCGCGTGATTTCAATGAAAGAAATAGAATCAGTTGAAAAAGCACTTGCAGATATGTACCGCGCCTATTTCCCCAATTTTTCGGAAGCGCAGATTCCAAATGAAACAGCCGAAGAGAGATGGCACCGCAACATAAAAGTAATCGTTGAGACCGAAAATCTCAATAAAGTTTCTGAGCATCCACTTTGTACTTATGAGATCTTGAAGTGGTCTTATATTTTCAATTCCGGTTATTTTGCTTTTTGGGATTGTGCAGATTCGGGCGTGGATTATATTATTTCCGATATCGGACTAACGTCGGAAGTTGAGCCGTCAAAACTGCAAGACGGATTTGAGCATACAAAAAAAGATGAACTATGCAGACTGTTTGGCAGAGAACTAAACTCCGCAAAGAAATCCGCCTATGAAAAACTATTGTCTGTTCAAACTTTCTTTCATGAGAATTTTTATATGTTTCCGCTTTCAAAGAACCGTATGATCGTGACTGTCAACCCGTTTTTTGAACTATATGACAACAAAACAAAACTAAGCAAGCCATATGAATGGCCGACAGTTATATCGTCCCGCCGCCTTTTTGAGAAAAATGTTCCTCCCAAGCCAATGGTTTTACTCGGCAAACCGATTTATAAAGATGACGATGAATTCATATATACCGTTCAAAATGTGAAAACCGAAGATGCCGAGTATATCAATATGCTTATGCTTGACAGGGTGGAAAGCATAATGGGCTATAACGATTTTGAAAAGATCAGATCCAGCGTGAAAAGATACATAAACCACTATAAGCAGATCAAAATGAAACCACCGGTTGATTATTCTGCCTTGATAGATCAAATATGATATGAAAAAAGGAAGTGAATAAATGGACAAACGCAACTGTCCGGACGTATCAAACTTAAGCGAAGAAGAAGCCTGGTTAATACTCTTTCTTTTGTGCGTTGAAAAGGATTATCACAACTATGAATTGTGGGATCAGTTCAGACGCGAACTGATCTATGAAAATCGTTTTTATTCGGAACATCAGATCGTTGAAGAACTGCAAAAGAGAAGCGAAGGCGCAACGCGATTTGTAAAAACCGGAACAACCTTCTATCGTGCGAGAAAGTACAACAGCGAGGACTATCGGAAGAGAGTCGTTGATTACATTTTAAAAGCGACCGGCAAAACAAAAGAGGCAATAAAGGAACTTAGATACAACTATCCATCGTATTTAAGTGAAATGTTAGTTGTGCCGGGTTTGTTTGGCGATGAGAGTGATAAAAATAACAAACACATATCCCAACTAAAAGATGCTTGGGAAAAATGGAACAAAAGCATCAGATTCAAAGGGTACAACGGCAAAGAATCCACAGCACCTCCCGCAGAAAAGACTCCAAGCGGGCGCGCAAATCCGGCTAATATTCGTTATTTATACCTTTGCGAAGATAAGGAAACCCCCATTTATGAAATGCGTCCGATAATAGGACAAAAGCTCAGCATTGCAAAGTTTAAGTTAAATAGAGACGTCAAGATTTATGACTTGACTCTCAATTCAGAGATTTCCGCAAATGGCGACAGTGACGATACGAGTTTGTTTCAGTCCATCGGCGTTATGTTTTCTGTTCCAAATGACGGACAGGAAGCGGAATACATTCCAACGCAGTTTCTTGCCGAGCAAATAAAAAGAATGGGTTTTGACGGCTTGCGTTTCAACAGTTCACTGCATAGCGGAGGAATAAACGTTGTATTGTTTAACCCGGATGATTGCACGGCGGTTTCTTCCGATTTGATTGAAGTTTCTGATATAAAGATTACTTCAATGCCACCGGATATTTATGACATCGGAAACCATATTGAATGATAGCAAAAGGGTGCTTCGCAACAGAAAGTACCCTTTAATGTATTAATCCTTGCTTTTTTAAAAAGTGTAGTTTATCGCTTGAAAAATCGTGGAAAAGTGTAACCGATGATAAAAATCCTCCTTTGCGATACCATTGTACCGCGAAGGAGGATTTCTGTAAAATATGCGATTTTTTGTTCTGATCCATGGAGGAAAAATGCGCGCAGGTGCCGTAAATACTTGATTTTGTTGGGGTTTGGTCAAATCCGTTATCTCCACTCGGACCAATATCCAAACATATAAGGGTATTATATCATAGCAAAAAAGCAATAACAACTTTTTTCGTTTGTCGCCAATAACCTAACGGCAGGGCTGTTTGCCCTGCCGTTTATGTATAGATCAATTCATTAAAAACAATCTCTCTTGCATGTTTTTTCCTTCAAGGCATCAATCCTTTTTCAATTTATACACTTCGGTGCCGCGTTCCAGAGTCAGGGTTTCTCCCTGTACGGAATACTGATACGCCGTATCCTCAGCGGCTCCGTTTTCAAAGTCAATAGTCAGTGTGCTTCCTTCTGCCGTATAGGTAAAGGCATACTCGTTCAAGCTGGTGCACATAACGCCGTTTCCGTTCTCGTCAAATTCATATACGGTGGCATCGTCGATCCTCCAGCGTCCCGTAAGAGAGGTATTGCCGTTCATAACGACCACTCCAATCACGATCACCAGCACAGCCACCGGTCCGATCAGTCCGGCAAAAAGCCATTTTTTTCTCTTAAGTTTTTGTTTATTCACAGTAGGTCGGCTTGCCGGTTTTGACCGCCGTACTGCTTCCTTTTTCTCCAAATCCCGCTTTGCTAAAGCAAGGGGTTCTTCAAAGTCTTTGTTCATAAGTACCGCTCCTAATATTCTGATAGAAAAGGGCGGTGGCGATCCTTTTGCAGCGCCGACACCGCCCTAAAAGTATTAACTTATTGTTATCTTTCGTTCCTCTGAGAATTCCTTTTGCGAATACCGAGCAGAACAATCGCCATTGCGACAAGAGAGGCGATCATCATCGCAAGCCACAAGTCCGGATTGCTTTCATCTCCGGTTGGCGGAGAGGTCTCGCCGGGATCGCTCGTGACGGGAGTTGAACTGTTTTTCTTCCACTGCGCCGTAAAGGTATGGTCGCCGTTTACAATATAGCTGTCGCCTGCGTTGTAGCTGGAGCCCTCCCAATAATCAAATGTATATCCTTCTCTTGTGGGAGCCGGCAGGGTAATGGCGGTTCCGTTTTCCACAAAGAGCGTCACCGTGCCGGTCTTTCCATTCAGTGTTCCGCCGTTCAGGTTATAACTGATGGTGGAGGTGGTCACCGGAGGCGTCACGAAGTTATCCTTATAGGTCGCCGTTACCTCCACGTTGGCCGAAGGCATGGTGAAGGTGGTAGTGCCGGCATTCTCATCCGCAAGGCTTATACCGCCCGCGTTCACAACCCACTTATCAAACTGCTTGCCGGTGGGCGGAGTGTCCGCTGTCAGCGTGACGGTTTCCCCGGCTTCTGCTGTAGACTTATCTGTCGTGCCGTTGTTAACCGTAACGGTGTAGGTGGTCGGCGGCGTAGGCGGCTGTTTCGCCGTGAAGGTGTAGGTAAGGCTCGTTGTACCGCTGATCGTCGCTCCGCTGGGATCGGAGTCCCATACGCCGCCCTCAAAGCCATCGGATGCGATCATACCCGTAGGAACTTGCGACGGGCTATGTCCGTCCTCAACTTCTTCGGTTTTAGGCGTTGTCGTTCCATCCGCCCATGTACCGTTCGCCACGATGTAGGTAACGGTATGTTTCGTTACAGGCACAGGTTTGGCTTTGACCTCCACTTCGTATGTATCGGTGAATCCCTTGTATGTAACGGTCAAGGTCTGCTTGCCAATGGTGCTGTTGTCAAATCCGGAGACCATATTCTCTGTGACTTCAACGGTTTTGTTGGTGCCGCCGGATCTGGTGACATCCAGCGTCAGGTCGCTTAAATCCAGCGCCTCGCCCTCGATATATTCCTTTTTGGCAGAGTCGCTGTTTAGCGAAACGTCAGTGATATCAGTGGTTATCGTGAAAGCGAAGTTGTCGGTGCAGTGAGCGTAGTCCTCATTGCCTGAAAAAATGAACGTAAGGGTATGGTCGCCCGGGCTTAGCGGATCCTGCTCGGTGTTCAGGGTCTGCAATATATAACAGTTGAGTGCATAATTGTATTTGAAGATAACCGTATCCTCGTTGTCCAACACAACACTGATCAGAGACGCAAGCGCCGCAAGTTCACTGCTCGCGTTTCCACCTTCGAGCATAAAGACAATGGTGGTTCTTTCGTCATCAAGGTAGTTGCTTTGCCCGGCAAAGACAAAGCCGGTCTCTGCCTCGAACCTCGCCGTCGCCGTCACGTTGGAGGCGGGCATAGTAAAGCTCCATGAGCTGACGGGGCTGCCCGTGTTATTGGGTGTGATGCTGACCGGACCGTTTTCATCCGTCAGGGAGAAAACACCCCGGACGTATCCGCTGTACGGCGTCCATGTGACCGTCAGCTCGTCCCCTTGTGCTGCCTGCGTCACCACACTGCCGTTCTTCATAAAGGTGACCGTACCGCCCTGGGCAGGATAAATCGCCGCGCCGAGGGTGTGCTCTTTTACGAATTTTGCATAAACAGTCGTATCCGCCGTAATCTCCTGATCGAAGTTAAATTTGACATTTAAGGTCGCATCTTCGTACCAGCCCTCGAAACGATAACCGTCCTTTGTCGGGTCGGGATCGGGCTTCGTCGCTCTTTCGCCGCTATTCACCGTCTGCACAAGCGCAACAATAACGGCGTCGCCGTCCTTGAATGTGACGGTGCGGATCGGGTCGGACGGCTCGCTGTTGATTCTCAGTGTGAACTGCCGGAAAGCGGTTCCCTTCGAATTCTCTGCCTGTACGGTAAATACATAGGTGTTCCAATCGGTCGGGATTCCGCTGATCTTACCGTCCTCAGACAGCGTAAGTCCCGGCGGGAAAGTGCCTTGTACGACAGACCATTTTACGGGCACATCCCCGCCGGCTGTCAACACATATTCATATTCCAGTTTTTCTACGCCGTTCGGAAGTGATGTTGTATTAATGACAGGGGCGCCGTCTTCGTGACGAGCAAATTTTGCCGTGACGGTTTCATCTCCCCAGCCCATTGGTTTCCCGTACTCTGTATGATATGACAACACCTGACCGTCTGCGTTATACCAGCCGATAAAATCATAACCGCCGTTGGGCGTTGCGGTCAGTGTGTAACGAGTACCTTGTTGATACTTTCCGCTTCCCGTTACAGTGCCGCCCTCAACAGGGTCTGCCGCCGCCGTTACGGTAAAATACTGCAGTACCACAAGCTGCGTTTTGAATGACGCCGACCCCTTTGTGTTTGTTGCCGTTATCGTGATGTCCGTCCAAGTTCCCTGCATTTCCGGTGTGCCGCTGATTAAACCGTCGGTACTTAAAGACAATCCGGGTGGATATTCCCGGGTATTTCCCCTCTTTCCCTGGCTCCACGTCCATGTTATGGGGTCTTCTCCCGTTGCCTGCAGTTCATACCGGTATGTGTCTCCCGTAATGCCCGTCGGCAATTCTGACGGCGCGGCGGTTATGACCGGCATACCCGGTTCCTCTTTGAATACAACTTTCACAACCGTATCAGCCGGCGGCATGGTAAAGGAATATTCCTGACCGGAAACCGGAATGGACTGCGTGTTTCCTTTCCATATATAACAAACGGATTCGATGGCACAGCCTGCCCCGGGGATTGCCCGGAACGACACAGTCTGATCTGTCTGAACATTGTTCGTCAATGAAATTCCAAAGATTTTCACATCGCCTTTCGCAGCATCAAAATCCGTAGTCACCTCATAAAAGGACGCCATAAACGCCACTTCCACCCTTATCGGCGCGTCGGGCATGATAAAGGGATAGTATTCGGACTTTTCGCCCACGGTGACCTGCGAATTACCATTTAAATTGGTAACGGTCACCCCGTACACCTGATATCCTTCATCCGGTGTGAAATATACGCAAAGTTGTGCGTTCGCATAGGAATTTTTTAAAGCCGCAGCGTTTTCCGACGGGGCTATTTTGACCGATCCTTTTCCCCCTGTGATTACGGTCGTGATCTTATGCGCGCTTGTTGCTATAAAGGTCACCCGGAGCGTTACGGCTGACCGTGGCATGGTGAAACTATAGAATTCCGATGTTCCGTCATGGCTGCTCATAGACAAAGAGTCTTCTGCACCGCTTTGATACACCAATTTGACGCTTTCCACTATACGTTTGTCCGTCGTCACTTTAACCGTCACGCTGTCGCCGTAGGCGATGTCCACCACAACGACCGTTGGGTTAACGTGGCTTGCGATGCCCGCCGTACTGCCTTCGATCTCCACTGTATCATTGCTTGAACTGTCCGTTGACTGCAATTCAAGCGTCACGTTATTTTTGATATCAGAATAGATTCCGTCGGAGCACCGCACGTATTTGTCCTGCGGCATATTGTTGTGCCCGCTGACGTTCTGCCACTGTGCTTTGGTACCGGGATAAACAAACTCATTAAGATATGGACAACTGTCCCAGCTTCCCGCCCAGGAAATATGGGTAATACTTGACGGAAGGTATACGGTTATCAGATTCGAGCCGCTACGGAATATGGTGGAATTGACGTGCGTGATGCCCTCGCCGATTATGATCTCCTGCAATATGTTTTGCGAAGAATACCAGGGAAGATCCGACATCTTTTCATAATCCGGCAGACTTCCCGATCCCGATATAACAAGTATGCGTTCATACGCATAGAGATCCCAGCGGAAATTTCCCGTATTGCCCCCTGTATCCGGCGGTGCGTTACCGACATCTATTGTGTATGTCGTTCCGTCAATCGTCACGGTCAGATATACACCGTCCGGTATCTGCTCCTGCCGACACTGGACGCCCCATACTCCACTGCTGTTTTTTCTTACCTCAATTATATACGGATGGCTCGACGTCATATTTGTCACCTCGCCGTCAGGCAAGGCGAGTTTCTGCCGTATGGCATCAATGTCGATCCACGTACTCCACAAATTCGCATTTCTGCCAAAGTCATAGTGCCTGCCGTTGTTATTGTAGCTTAAGCGCACAACATAGACAGAATAACCGTCTGTGCCTGCATTTGCGGTGGAACCGGAAGTGCCGCCGGCATTATCTCCCTCGGAAAAAGCGCTGATGGGCATCATTTCCACGACCAGCATAATCGCCAACATCACGGCAAATAGTTTTCTCATCTTCATATTGCGAACCTCGCTTTTCTTCTTTCTATGACGCGGTTTTTGTCTTCTTTTCGACGGTGATTGTGAGTTGTATTTGGCGCCTTTTTATTATTGCAGTAATTCTTCTATTTTGCAATCAAGGGCGTGTGCGAGCATTTGCAGGGTTTCTCCCTGTGCTTTTGCGAGATCGTTATCACCTTGCTCATAGGCGCGGATCGATCGGATGTTTACACCGCTGAGAACTGCCAGCTGCTCTTGTGTAAGCTTTCTTGACTTCCGGATTTGCTTCAGCGCCGACTCCTTTGGAGGAAATTTGCTGCGGATAAGATCGACGGTTTTGCTATCATCCGCCTCATGATAAGGGTGGTACAGTTTAATCAAAGAGGAAAGCGGAATGGCTGACAAGATTTCAGCAAAACTTTTACCAAGTTCCCACTGTGCTCTCGCCAGAACCCAACCCGCCCAGTATTCGGGAGTGCGGTCCATAGGAACATTTGTATAGTTTACGCTTTTATTCAGAATGAGCGCAAGCATTTCTGTCGCCGATTTGCCCGCGAGCATATCCGGAATGGCGTGCTCTATCTTTTTAGCTACATCGGACGAAGCAAACAGTTTTCCAAACTCATCCGCCTTAAGCCCTTCGGCGTTGATTGCCATATCCGTCAGCGCCGCAAGATTCTTCATAACCCCCGAAAGGTACATTTCATTGTAAGCGTGGATCATCAGCCTTCATCTCGTTTCTGATAATATCGATCATATATAGATCGTCAGCGGAAAACGCAGTTCCTTGCTTGTTGGTCAAATAAGCGGCGCGAGCCCGTTCATCTCTCTTTTTTCGTAGAGGGAGGTGGATTTTCTGGGGTGCCTCTTCAAACCCAAGAAAACGAATGGCCTTAAAGGCTTTCGGCGAAATCAGAACAATTTGATTGCCGAGATTACCGAGCTTCATAACCTGCGAAAGCCGTTTTACAGAGATCGCGTTCTGCAAAAAATCCCGGGCATAGGAGAAGTAAGAGTCATCCGCGCGATAACCTTTGATAATATCAAAACCTTTGGTGTTGACCGGAAAGCTTTTCAGAATATAGTCCTTCGCCTGCGCCGCAAGGTCGTTATCCAATGTGAACTTGCGGTTGCTCAGCAGAATGGAGATCCAATGAAGTATACAAAAACCATTTCCATTCAGATCAAGTGTTTTCAAATCGGCGGTATCGAGTTCATATTTGTTGGCGTACCCTCCGCCTTCGTCGTCGCAAGCCCATTCCTTGGCAAGATCAAGATATTCCGTGCAATAAAATCCAAGACCGTAATCGTTATACGGCTTGCCTTTTCCATATTCGGGCGTTTTTATGATATTTTTAGATCCGTGATAGATAATCATAGTATTACTCCTTCTCACCTGCATTATACCATTGTAATGTCAGTTTGTCAAGTTAAAATATGACATCGTGATGTGAGTATGCTTAAAAAGTAAACGGAGCCGGTGTCGGCTCCGTTTAATGTTTGTCAGTCAGCAGATAAGCGGATGAAAATGCGCGCAGGTGCCGATAACACATAGGTTTATTTGGGTTTCTGTCAAATCCGTTATCTCCACTCGGACCATTTTCCCGGAGATTTCGATCTCCGGGAATTTTCTTTTCAGCAGTGTTTCACCAGTGAAACACGCCAAAAGCAGAAAGAATTCTGTCCTTGACGATGGTTATCCTCCGTTCCGGGAAAAACCGTTAGATTTTATCTTGTATAATGTTGCGAATCGCTGTTTTCATTCTGCCGCCTTTCATGCTCAAATATTTCCCTTGACATTTGAGCGTTTTTGGTTTATCATGTCCTTTGCAAGGCGGAGGATCCTTGACACCTCGGAAGGTTGGATTCCTATGGTGGCAACGGTTCTTCTGCCTTGTTTTTTGTCGGTAACACGTCGCGCACCTGAAAAACACCGTAACCAAACAAAACGCCTCTGCTGCGCGATTGCGTGTCGAGGCGCTCAACGGGCTAAGCGAGACAAAAAAATGAAGACGCGAGGTAGTGGTGTGTAGTCAAACGAAATGCCCCGGCACGCGGATTGCGTGTCGAGGCACTCGACTGGAGCGGGTGATGGGAATCGAACCCACACGACCAGCTTGGAAGGCTGGGATTCTAGCCATTGAACTACACCCGCATAACGGCAACTGTTATTTTATCACAAAACCGTTCAATAGTCAACCTGTTTTTGAAGAAAAATCATTTGTTTTTGTTTTACCCCGCTTAAAAACAGAAAATTTTAAATTTTTGTAGACATTTTCAGCGTTTCGGGTTATAATTGAGATACTGTAAGCAAAAATCTTGGGAGGTACCCGAAATGAAAATCGTAAAACAACTTTTGGCGGTTCTGTTATCCGTCGCGATGTTGGCGTCGTTTGCCGCCTGTCATCCGAAAGATGAGATTGCCGTCACAGCGGGGGATGTAGAATTCACTTCCGCTTATTATATGTGCGCTTTGATCAACGCAAAGATGCAGGCGAAATCGAAGGTAGACGAGCAACTGTCGGAGAAAAAAGAGGACAGTGAAGACGCCGACGCCGAAAGCACTGACGAAGAGACCGATTATTACGCGCAAAAAATCGAAGACAAATCGTTTGTTGAGTGGGTCGAAGACACCGCGATGGACTATTTGAAGAAGATGGCGGTTTATAAAACCTTCTGCAAAAAGTATGACCTGACCATTGCCGAAGAAGACGCCGCCAATGTGGAATCCTACGCTTCTTACTATTGGTCTTATGGATACAGCAATTACTTTGAACCGAACGGCGTATCGCAAAAAACCTATACAGAGTATATGAAAGACTCTTATTACTCAAATCTGTATTTTGATTATCTGTATGGGAAAGACGGCGAAAAGGCCATTTCCGATAATGAGATCGCCGCCAAGATCAAAAGTGATTTTGTGATTGCCGACACGCTGGAAGCCTCTTTCTCAAGTGAAGAGGGAGAAGAAGCCGTCGACACCGACGCCGTCAAGAAAAAATTTGAAGAGTACGCGGCCGCTTTGAAGAAAGGCGAGAAGACCTTTGAAGAAGTGTACAAAGATTATAAAGGCAAAACCAAAGCCGAAGAAGCGGCAGAAAACGAGCAATCCACAGAAAAGGACGACTCCCCCACCGCGAAAGACGCTTACGCGACCGTGTTCGGTCCGGAGGACACCACTTACACTTCCACGAATTACGAAACGGTCAAAGCCATGAAGATCGGGGAAGCCAAAACCGTGGCGACCGACAGTGGCGTGACCCTTCTGTTGAAACAAGACATCACCAAAGACGATTACTATCAGACCACTTTGGATGAAACCGTTCGCCATTTGATCGCGGATGACGATTACGACAAACTCATTGAAGAAGCCGTCAAAGAGTTGAAGGTATCGGTCAATTCCTATGCGGTCAAGCAGTTTAAGGTCAAAAAAATCAAAGAACCCGAAGCGTCTTCGTAAAACGTTCCGAGCAAACAAGGCTGCCGCCTGTGAGCAACATCACAAGCGACAGCCTTTTCTTTTTGTCACAACCCGTGGCGGTCAGCCTACCGGTTCGAAATCGGCCGGTCCGTGTTTGCAGAGCGGACAAACAAAGTCCTCCGGCAGTTCATCGCCTTCATAGACATATCCGCAAATCTTGCAGACAAACCCTTTTTTGCCTTCTGTCTGCGGTTTCGGCTTGACGTTGTTTTGATAATAGGTATACGTCATGGTTTCTTTATCCGACAGCACGCGCGCTTCGGTGACCGAGCAGATAAACATCCCATGGGTATCCAGATCGACATACTGCTCGACCTTCAACGACATAAACGAATTGATATACTGGCTTAAGAAGACCAGTCCGTTATCCGAGCGAAGAGGTGTTTCGCCGGCAAATTTATCCGCCGTACGGCCGCTTTGGAAGCCGAACCGCTCGAACACCGAAAACGGCGCTTCCACCGACAGACAGTTCACATTCATCGAACCCGTTTGTTTGATCACATGATGAGAATAGTTCTGTTTGTTGATGGTCACGGCGATCCGGTTGGGCGTATTGGTCACCTGAGAAACCGTATTGACGATCAAACCGTTGTCTTTCTTGCCGTCGTTCGAAGTGACCACATACAACCCGTATCCGATGTTGAAAAGCGCCGTCAAATCGTTTTTGTTGGCGGTTTCGTCATGCTGCGCCAGGTAGTCGCGGCAAAGTTCCTCCGCCAACGCTTCGATCTGTTCTTTGCTGATATCGTTCAGCGCCGACGTGATCTTCACCGTCGTATCGGTGAAAGTCAGGTTTTTACAGCCCGACAGCATGGCTTTCATGGTTTTGGCTGCCATCGGCGCCCAGGAGCCGTTTTCGATGAGTGCAACCGTCTTGTTTTGGAAATTCCGCTCGGTCAGATGCGCGATAAACTCTCGCATAAAGGGGAAGATCTCCGCGTTATAAGTCGTGGTTGCCAAAACGATTCGACCGTAACGGAACGCGTCTTCCACCGCTTCCGCCATATCACAGCGGGCAAGATCATTGACCGCCACTTTCGGACAGCCCTTGGCTTTGAGTTTTTCCGCCAGCAGTTCTACGGCTTTTTTGGTGTTGCCGTAAACCGACGTGTAAGCGATCATGATGCCTTCGGTCTCTACGCCGTAAGACGACCATGTTTGATAAAGGTTCAGGTAATATCCCAAATTCTCGGTCAGAACAGGTCCGTGTAGCGGGCAGATGATTTGAATATCCAACGCCGCGGCTTTTTTCAAAAGTGCCTGCACCTGCGCGCCGTATTTTCCGACAATGCCGATATAATACCGACGGGCTTCGCACGCCCAGTCCTCTTCCACGTCGAGGGCGCCGAACTTGCCGAAACCGTCTGCGGAAAAGAGTACCTTATCGGTTTCATCATAGGTGACCATGACCTCCGGCCAATGCACCATAGGTGCCGCCACGAAATGCAGCGTGTGACGTCCGAGCGACAGAGTATCCCCTTCCGCGATCACCAGACGGCGGTCTTCAAATTCCGTGCCGAAAAAGTTTTTCATCATGGCGAAAGCCTTTGCCGAGGAAACCACCGTCGCCTGCGGATAGGTCTTCAAAAACTGCACAATGTTGGCGGAATGATCCGGCTCCATGTGCTGAACGATCAAATAATCGGGTTGACGGCCGCCAAACGCCGCTTGCAGATGATCCAGCCATTCATGGGTAAAACGCCTGTCCACCGTGTCCATCACGGCGATCTTTTCGTCCAGAAGAACATAAGAATTATACGCCATGCCGTTTGGCACATCGTATTGCCCTTCAAACAAATCGATTTCGTGGTCGTTCACGCCGACATACAGAATATCTTTGGTAATGTTCATGCTCTCTCTCCTTTTATCAATACTACTCTTATTGTACAGATTTTCTTGTGCATTTGCAAGACTTTTTTCGCCGGAGTTTCCGCATGGAAGGAAAAACGGAAAGAAAAACCTTGACAAATGCGAACGGGTATAGTATAATGCGTTTGTTGCAATCCAAAGACAGCAGGTGGCTTTGCGCCGTAAGACTTTCGCCTGCCGAGGTATGCGTTTTCATAAAGGTTTTTTCTTTACGCTTATCTTGTGTTTTTGGATAAGCGTAATTTCTTTTTTTCGGAGGTGAATACCTTATGCCCAACGCTTCTATTTTAGAAAAAAAGCAACAGCAGGTGGCTGATCTCGCACAGAAGATCGCCGGCTCCGTGACCGGTGTGGTGGTCGATTATAAAGGCATTACCGTTGCGGACGATACCGTTCTTCGGAAAGAACTCCGCGAAAACGACGTGGATTACTTTGTTGTCAAAAACACCATTTTGGGTCGCGCTATCGAAGGGTCCGATTTGGAGGAAATGAAATCCGTTCTGGAAGGTACGACCGCTCTTGCGCTCTCCGCGGAGGATTACACCGCCGCCGCGCGGATCCTTTGCAAATATGCGGATTCTCATGAAAATTTCCAGGTGAAATCCGGTTTCCTCGACGGGAAAGTGGTGGATGTCGCCACCATCGAGTCCCTTGCGAAACTTCCCACCAAGGAAGTGCTTCTTGCAACCGTCTGCAGTGCGTTCCAAGCCCCGATCGCGGCGCTGGCTCGCGCTTTACAGGCTGTCGTTGACAAACAAGAAGAACCCGCCCCGGCGGAATAAAAAACAAAATACCCTATCAACTTATCAATGGAGGAATTAAAAATGGCATCTGAAAAAATCACTGCGATGATCGAAGAGATCAAAACTCTTACTGTTTTAGAACTTTCCGAACTTGTGAAAGCAATCGAAGAAGAATTCGGCGTATCCGCTGCGGCGGCCGTTGCTGTTGCGGCTCCGGCGGCAGGTGCTGCGGCTGCTGCCGAAGAGAAGACCGAGTTTGACGTTGTGCTCAAAGAAGCCGGCGCCGAAAAGATCAAGGTCATCAAGGCTGTTCGTGAAATCACCGGTTTGGGTCTTGCCGAAGCCAAAGCCATGGTCGACGGCGCTCCCAAGACTTTGAAGGAAGCCGTTTCCAAGGACGAAGCGGAAGAAATCAAAGCCAAACTTACCGAAGTCGGCGCAACTGTCGAACTTCAGTAAACCGTTTTCCGTCAAAAAACCGTTCATTTCCCCGTGCGGGAATGAACGGTTTTTCTTTTTGTGGTATATCGTGAGCGGTACGTCACGCTTTTTCTTTTTCCGCCGGCTTGGTCACGTCGCCCAGTCCTGCGGTTTCCGAAAATAATACATTGGCTTTGGTCATCTCGACCGCGTCGGTCGGCACAATGATCTTCGCCGCTTTGCCGTTGGACATGGCAACCAACGCCTCATACTTCTTTAACTCTAATACCGCCGGATCGACCCCTGCCTCTTTGAGTGCCTTTAAGCCGTCCGCTTCCGCTTTTTTGGAAAGGAAGATCGCGCGCGCCTCGCCTTCCGCTCTGGCAATACGGGCGTCCCGCTCGCCTTCCGCCGCCAACACCATGGCCTGCTTGTCACCTTCCGCGCGCGTGATCGCGGCGGCTTTATGGCCTTCCGCCTGCAACAGGGTCTCGCGGCGGTCACGTTCGGCTTTCATCTGCTTTTCCATGGCGTTTTGGATCTCCGCGGGAGGAATAATGTTGCGAAGTTCCACACGGTTGACTTTGATCCCCCATTTATCGGTCGCCTCATCCAAAATAGCGGTCATTTTGGCGTTGATCGTATCCCGCGAGGTCAACGTACCGTCTAACTCCAATTCGCCCACAATATTCCGCAGTGTGGTCGCCGCCAGATTGGCCAATGCCGAAATCGGATTGACCGCGCCGTAAGCATAAAGTTTTGCGTCATAAATCGCGTAATAGATCACCGTGTCGATCTGCATGGTCACGTTGTCTTTGGTGATAACCGGCTGCGGCGGAGAATCCAAGACCTGTTCTTTCAGCGTCACCCGTTTGGCGATCCGCTCGATCAGCGGGATCTTGATGTGAAATCCCGCTCCCCAGGTGGTTTTATATTTTCCGAGAAATTCCAACACATATTCATGCGCCTGCGGAACGATTTTCGCATTGGCAAAAATTACGACCAAAACAACGATGATGATCCCCGGAATAACATATTGCATATTGATCTCTCCTTCTGTAAAAAACCGGGCATATTAGCCCTTTTTGTTTTTGTAAATGGCTTCCATCGCCAATTCAAATTGTTCCCGCTCTTCTTTCGACATATTCCTGTAAATTTTGATAATATTGGTTTCCTTATGCGTCAGAATGATCTGATTATCTTCAGGCAATGCGGGCTTTTGACGCACGGTAAGAACTTTCGGACTTACATCGATATCCGTGCTTTCACCGTCGCAAAGCAAACTCTCCGGCTTTACTCCGAAAATATTGGCAAGCCGAAGGACCGTCTCCGCTTTGATTTTCCCTTGCCGTTCCATTTGCGAATAGGTGGTGTATTTCATATTCATCAGTTTTGCTGTCTCGCCTTGCGTCAAATTCGCAAGTCTGCGAAAATATCTGATCCGCTTGTTGACCGTATTATCCATCGGATTTCTTCCTCACTTTTTTCTTGACTTCCCGCTAAAAAACTGCTATAATTGCGTTACAGGCGCTGAAGTGGCTCAGTTGGTAGAGCAGCTGATTCGTAATCAGCAGATCGTGGGTTCGAGTCCCATCTTCAGCTCCAGTCGAGTGCCTCGACACGCAAACGCGTGCTGAGGCTCTTCTTTTTTAGAATTCTACCTCGCGTCTGTCGCTTAAACAAAAACAAAGGATTTCGCAGAGTGCCTCGACACGCAAACGCGTGCTGAGGCTCTTCTTTTTTAGAGTTTTCGCCTCGCGTCTGTCGCTTAGACAAAAACAAGGGATTTCGCAGAGTGCCTCGACACGCAAACGCGTGCTGAGGCTCTTCTTTTTTAAAGTTTTCGCCTCGCGTCTGTCGCTTAGACAAAAACAAAGGATTTCGCAGAGTGCCTCGACACGCAATCGCGTGCTGAGGCTCTTCTTTTTTAGAATTTTACCTCGCGTCTGTCGCTTAAACAAAAACAAAGGATTTCGCAGAGTGCCTCGACACGCAATCGCGTGCTGAGGCTCTTCTTTTTTAGAATTTTACCTCGCGTCTGTCGTTTAAACAAAAACAAAGGATTTCGCAGAGTGCCTCGACACGCCCTTTGCGCGGCGGTTTTTTGATGCAAAAACCGACGTTTTCCGCCGAAATCCGCCTTGTTGTTACAAAAAAATTATAGCATATCCGTCAAAAAATGTCAAACACTTTATCTTTTCCCGTATTCTTTGAAGCGCCGTCTTCGCCCCGACATGCGCACCTTGCCGGCGCGCTTGGAGGCGGACCGTCAGTCGGCAGGTTGGGTGTTGATCGGATCGTCACGAACGTCTTGAAAACCGTTTGCCGCAGGCGTTTGTTTGTCGGTGAATGTCGGTTTTGGCGGCGGTATGCTATACATGCGGCGAAAACGGCCGGCGGGTCAGACGGCGGGCGCGGCACAGGAATGAATAAAGGAGGAAAAAGCATGATACATGCGGAAATTTACAACAATAAACTGTTTGTTTCCCAGGAAAGCATCGCCGACAGCGTGCTGTTTGACACGGTTCGTTTTACCTTTCCGGAGAGTTGGGACGGTTATCAAAAAACCGCCGTTTTCAGTGACGGGAACGGCGTGGTACTGAACGTGGTGTTGGCGGAAGGAAACGAACTTTGTGTGGCAGAAAACGAATGTTACGTTCCTTATGAGGTATTGGAAGCACCCTGTTTTTATCTTTCGGTTTTCGGGGTAAAAGGCGACAGCGTTGCGACGACGACGCAGGCGAAGGTCCCGGTACTGGAAAGCGGATACGGGACCGGTGACGCGCCGGACGATCCTACCCCCACGGAATATGAACAAATCCTCGGATTGCTTGCGCAGGCGTGTGAAGTAGCGCAGTCGGTGCGAACGGACGCGGACAACAACGTTTTCAAAGGCGATAAGGGCGATAAGGGCGATAAAGGCGACAAAGGTGATACCGGTGCGCCAGGTGCGACGGGTGCAAAAGGAGACAAAGGCGAAACCGGTGCAAAAGGGGACAAGGGCGACAAGGGAGATCCCGGTCAAGACGCGGTGGTCGACCAAACATACAGTTCCTCGTCGACCCACGCGCAAAGCGGGGTAGCCGTCGCTTCTGCCGTTTCTGGGAAGCAGGACAAACTGCCCGAATTGACAAGTCTGGTCATTTCCAAAGCATTGATGCCGGGCAGATATCGTGTATCGCAAGACCTTTCCAATATCCATTATGAAGTTTCCGTATCCCTTGGCATAACCACCAGAGGCGTACTCCGCATCGACATCGATCAGAATACGATCCTGACGATCCGGAAAACCGCTCTTCCGAACGGCGGCAGGATCTATATCGATATAGACGGCGCGGTACAGTCGAACGTGGTGGGCAGCATGGATGCGTTTTACGATCAGATTATCTACACCTATACGTTAAATCAGGACGCCACCACACAAAGCGCCTCGTGCAAGGTAAGGAATTATATGACGACGGACGACATCGACCGGTTGCTTTTCCAACAAAACGATTGGTCGTTTGTCACCGATATTGTGCGCAGCGGCAGGGCGCCGGGCTGGTATCCGATCGGGTATGAGTTTACGACATACGACAGCAAAACCAACAAAGATATCATTTGGGTAGTACGCGGACACAACCGTCACAAAGCCGCAAACGCGGAATATCAATACTCGATGACGCTGGAAGCCAAACATGCATACAGCGGTTCCGGCGGAAACGGCATTTTGTTTTCCGCGGACACGGCAGAGGCGCTTTATTATTGCGAAGAAGCATTATCTGCCGGGACCTATCATTTCAGTTGGACGTATGCGACGGGCAATCTTGTGAGCGGGACCTATGAGTTTACGCTTACGCAGAACGTTCCCGCGGGCGGACAAATTGTTCTCGGCACGGCATTTTCCGGCAGGGCGATCACGGATTGCAAAATTTCCACCTATGCGAGTGTCGGCGCGGCTACCGCGATCGAGAGCAACATCTCGGTAACAGCCGGTTCGGGCGGCACGGATCTTGGTACGGTCCATGAAACGACCGCCACCGGCTGTCTGAATTGCGGACAGCGGATCACCTCGGGTTCCAACAACTACGCGCAGAGCGACATCCGACAGTGGCTTAACAGCAATCAGGAAAAAGGGCATGTCTGGAGCGCGGCCGGTCCGTTTGACCGCCCGCCCGCCTGGCAGAGCAGTCAGGACGGATTTATCTTTGGTTTGAGCGCCGATTTTCTGGCGGCTGTGCAGACCGCCAAGATCCCTTGCCGCACCAATTCCGTTTTTGAAGTCGACAGTTTGGACGAAACGGAATTCAGCACCAATCAAGTGTATGAATTGGAAGACAAGTTCTTCCTTCTTTCACGGGGCGAAGTCTTCGGAACGTGGGAAAGCAGTTCCTACAAAGACGGAGAACAGTTAGCGTATTACAAGGACCTCACCGACACCGAACGGATCAGGCGCGATCTGAACGGTACGGCGCGTGCTGTCTCCTTGCGCACGCCTGTCGCATATGGTGCAAATCGCTTTCACGATCTGATTGAAAACGGCGCCATCAACACCAATTCCGCGGCAAACGGGATCTATGTTGCGCCGGCATGTATCATCGCTTAGGAGGGACCGAAATGGATCAGATGTTTTATAAACGCTTTCAGCAGATGGAAGCCATGAGCAATTCACAAAAAGCCGAGCAAACCGAAACGTTGAAACGCGGCTACCAAACGGCGTGCGAAGACGGAAACGCGGAAGACGCCGCCTTTTTTGCCCGAAAGATCCGTAACAAACTGTTGGAAGAATCCGACTGCCGTCTTACGCTCGATCGCTTAGGGCTGAAGGTGCCGGGCGGAAGCACGTTTTCTTCCTGGCTTTCTTTTCTTCGCGGGTTGGGAGAAATCCTGACAGGTAAATGGGCGTCTTACCGGAAACAGTTGCGGGATCTGCCGGAGCAGGAAGGATTTCCTTTTGAAATTGTTTTTCCGTCCAAACCGGAAAACGAAGAATAAAACGCTGCGTCGAAAGAGCCTACAAAAGCATTACGCAACCGCTCTGTCCCATGGACGAAGCGGTTGCGTGCCGTCTGGTAAAAAGCGACCCCCGAAAGTCCAGGACTTTCGGGGGTTTGAGAATGGAACTTTTTTATCGCTTGGAGAACTGGGGAGCGCGGCGGGCGCCTTTGAGACCGTATTTCTTTCTTTCCTTCATACGCGGATCGCGTGTCAGGAAACCGGCTTTTTTGAGCGCCGGACGAAGTTGATCGTCAGACTGCAAAAGCGCACGCGCGATGCCGTGGCGGATCGCACCGGCCTGACCGGTCACACCGCCGCCTGCAACACGGCAGACAACATCAAACTTTTCGGATGTTTCGGTAAGCGCCAAAGGCTGACGAACGATCAGTTTCAAAGTTTCCAAACCGAAATAATCGTCAATGTCACGATCGTTAACGGTGATCTTTCCGGTTCCGGCATACAAACGAACACGCGCGACGGAACTTTTTCTTCTGCCGGTGCCATAGAAATAAGATTTTGCTTCAAACATCATTCATCGCCCCCTTAAAATTCCAATTTTTCAGGTTTCTGAGCAACCTGCGCGTAGTTAGAACCGCTGTAAACATGCAGTCTGGTCAACGCTTTGCGGCCGATGGTCGTATCGGGCACCATGCCTTTTACGGCCAGTTGCATCGCCAGTTCCGGACGGGTCTTCATCAGGGAAGCGTATTTGACTTCCTTCAGACCGCCGATATAGCCGGTATGACGGCGATAAAATTTCTTTTCGAGTTTTTTCCCGGTTAAAACCGCCTTATCAGCGTTGATCACGACCACATGGTCGCCGCAATCGACATGCGGAGTAAACTCCGGCTTGCATTTTCCGCGCAGAACGTCCGCCACTTTGGTGGCTGTCCGTCCGAGCGGTCTGCCGGCCGCGTCGATGATATACCATTTACGCTGAATGTCAGCAGGTTTTGCCATAAAGGTAGACATCATTCAAAACCTCCAAAACTTTCTTTTCAAGTTAGCCTCCCTATCATACCATAACTCATGTTTCTTGTCAATCATTATTTTTTAAAATTTTAATTTAATGGTTTCAATCTCTTTTTTTCTCTTATTTTCTCGTTATATCTCTTATTTTCTCAAAAATGATTTTACTTGTTTGTTGTGTTTTTTCTGAGGGAGACCCTGTTTCATAGAGATCGGGACCGTGCCGTGTTCTCCTGCCGCCAAGACTTGACTTTTCTTTTAAAATATGTCAAAATATGTTTACCTTGTATGAGGAGGGAATCGGGCATGGATAAGCAAACGCCCACCGAACGGCAATATCATATTGCCTGTCGGCAGGGGGATGTCGGGGCGTATTGCCTCTTGCCGGGAGATCCGGCACGCTGTGCGATCATTGCCGGATCGCTCGATCACGCTCAGATGGTTGCACAAAACCGCGAATTTACCACCTATACCGGCACGTTAAACGGCGAAAAGGTTTCGGTCGTATCGACCGGGATCGGCGGACCTTCCGCCGCCATCGCCATGGAGGAACTGGCCGCTCTCGGCGTTCATACGTTTGTACGTGTGGGCACCTGCGGAGGGATCGCGCTGCCGGTCCAAAGCGGAGATCTTGTGATCGCGACCGGCGCGGTGCGTATGGAAGGCACCAGCCGGGAATACGCGCCGATCGAGTTCCCGGCCGTGGCGGATTTTTCAGTTGCGGCAGCATTGTCGCGTGCGGCAAACAAGGCGGGTTTTCGCTTTCACACCGGCGTTGTACAGTGTAAGGATTCGTTTTACGGTCAGCATGACCCCGCCCGTATGCCGGTGGGTGCCGAACTGCTTGCCCGTTGGGAAGCCTGGAAAAAACTGGGCGTGTTGGCCAGCGAAATGGAATCGGCCGCGTTATTTACCGTCGCGGCGGCGCTGGGAGTACGCGCCGGCACCGTGTTACAGGTCGTTTGGAATCAAGAACGAAAAGCCGCCGGATTTTCCGAGCCGGATTGCCTGATAACCGACCACGCAGTAATCACAGCGGTCGAGGCGTTTCGCTTGTTGATCGAGCAGGACAAGGATGACCCGCTTTGCAAAAAAGAGGAAACGCCATGAATGTTCTGATTACCGGCAGCAGCGGCGGGATCGGTTCCGCGATTGTGAAAAAGTTTTTGGAAAACGGACATCACGTTTTCGGGATCGATGTCAGACCCGCTGTGATCGAGCATCCCGCTTACCGGCACGAACGGCGGGATATTTGCGGCGAATTGCCGGCGTTTCCCGCGCCCGATATTCTCATCAATAACGCAGGCGTACAGAACGATCGGGACATTGCAGTCAATCTGCAAGGCACCATCCATGTGACCGAACAGTATCTCCATCCCGGCATCAAGAGTATCGTGTTTATCGCGTCTGCCAGCGCCTCCACAGGCGCGGAATTTCCCGAATATGCGGCATCCAAAGGCGGCATGGTGGCGTATATGAAAAATGTGGCGCTGCGGGTCGCCGCTTACGGGGCAACCGCAAACGCACTCTCTCCGGGCGGCGTCATCACCGACATGAACGCTCATATCCTGCAAAACGAAACCTTATACCGTCGGGCTTTGGAAGAAACGCTTCTGAAGAAATGGGCGACCGCCGAAGAAATGGCGGATTTTGTCTATTTTCTTGCGGTCATCAACCGGAGTATGACGGGCGAAGACCTCTTTGTCGATAACGGCGAACGGTTAAAAGCAAACTTTATTTGGTAATCTTTACTGGTTAGCCTCTGCCACCCAGTATAAAAAAGCAAAGGAGAAAGAAAAATGAATTTTTGTTTGGGAATCCTCTGTATCCTGGCGGCTTTCGGCGCGATCGTCCTGATTGAAAAGTTTTTCGGCAAGGAGGGTTTGTTTGTTTGGGTCAGCCTTTCCACTGTGATCGCCAACATTTTAGTCTGCAAAAGCATTTCTCTGGCAGGGTTCACCACCAATCTCGGCAATGTGCTGTTTGCCTCCAATTTCCTGTTGACAGACATCATCAGCGAAAAGTACGGCGCGAAACAAAGCAGGAAAGCCATTCTGCTGGGCGTTTGCTCTCAGGTAATGTTTGTCGCATCGACCCAACTCGCTTTGTTCTTTGTGCCGAGCAGTACCGATTTGGCTCAAAACAGCATGCGGGAATTGTTTTCCTTAAATCTGCGGGTCAGCATTGCCAGCATTACCTTATATTTCTTAAGCAATATGCTCGATATTGCTTTGTTCGAAGCCATTAAACGCAAAATCCCCGGCAAATTGTGGTTACGCAACAACGTCGCTACGATTTTTTCCAACTGTTTGGAAAACTATGCCTTTACATTTTTGGCGTTCGCAGGCGTTTTTGATTGGAAAACCATGGTTTCCATCGCCACTCTCGCTTCGTTGCTTGAAATGCTGATCGCTTTGTCGGACACGCCTTTCCTCTATCTTTCCAAAAAGATCTCTCCGTCGGGCAAAACATCAACCGTTGAAAAACCGTAGACCTTCCTAAAAAGAACCGAAAAAACAGCCTAAAAAGAAAGACTGCCAAACGATCCAAAAGGATCGGAAAGCAGTCTTTTTTGTATCCGTTCTTTTGCTTTCAGCGGACGTCTGTTACGCTGTTTTCCGCCGTTTGTTTTGCATGCTTTTCCCGCATATTGAGCGGACCTGGCAAAACGACATAGTTGTCCGGGACGTCCTCCATGATCACGCTTCCCGCGGCGATGCTGACGTGATTGCCGATATGGACATGACCGATCACCTTCGAACCCGCTCCCAAAACGACATCATCTCCGATCACGGGAGCGCCGCCCCGCCCTTCGCCGATGGTCACCTGATGATAGATCGTACAGTTTTTTCCGATGACGCTGTTATGCGAAATGATAATGCCGTTAAGACCGTGCGGCAATGACGGATGTGTGGCAAATTTAGCGCCGAAGCCCATATGCGTGCCGGTGGATGCGTTGTTGAAGGTGTCCGCGCGTTTAATATACCAAAGTTTCCATATTTTAAGCAGTTTGTTTTTCTTCTTCGGATCGATCACATCATCCCTGTATTTCCAATACCTTTCGGCTTTGTAGTGATACATGATATTTCGCATGATCTTTTCTTTTTTTGAAAGTTTGATCTCCATGATTTCCTCCGAAAACAAAACAAACCTTATTTTTTACAACACCCTTACGCCGTGCAAAATCACGGTGCCAACGCTGTGTGATTTCATTGTAGCATAGACGTTTTGATTTTTCAAGGATAACATCTTGTTTCAGAGCCTTTTTGTCTGCCGAAATCGGGTTCGGAGGATCTCGTTATACCGAACGGTTCTCCGCGTTTTTCTACTAACTGATTTTTAAGCGAAGCCGCAATTTATCGCTGATCATCGCGATAAATTCACTGTTTGTCGGTTTCCCGCGATCGTTTTGAACGGTATAGCCGAAGTACGAGTTCAGCACATCGATATCCCCTCGATCCCACGCCACTTCGATCGCATGACGAATGGCGCGTTCCACACGCGAGGAGGTAGTCCCATAGTTTTTGGCCACCGTCGGATACAACAGTTTGGTCACGGAATTGATGATTTCGCTGTTTTTGACCGAAAGAATGATCGCGTCACGCAAATAGTGATACCCCTTGATATGGGCGGGCACGCCGATCTGATGGATAATTTCGGTCACCATCAACTCCAGTTCCGGATCGGTTAAGACATTATCTTTGACCACCACAGGAGAAATTTCGTTTTTCCATCCGGAAAGTTGGATGATTCGTTCGGCCATCATATGAATATCGAACGGTTTCAAAAAATAATAACTCGCGCCTGCGTCCAGCGTCTCTTTTTCGAGGCGCTGATTGTCAAAACTGGACATAGCCATCACCATCGGACGGTTCTTCGGCTCCAATACCTTCAAACCGTTTAGCACGCCCAAAATATCAAGATTCGGCATAAACACATCCGCCAGTATCACATCCGGGCTTTCCGTTTTGATCTCTTTCAATAAGGCTTGTCCGTCTTTCGGACACAGCCTGACCTCCATCCCGTAACTTTTCAACGCTTTGCAACAACTTTGTCCCAATTCCGTAGAATCATCCGCGATAATGATTTTTAGTTTTTTTCCCATTCTCTCGACCTCCGCCGTATTTACTTTTGCATATATTACCATATTTTAACAATAATTGCAAGCGTTTCTGCAAAAATAGTGTAATAATTCTGTAATAATCATAAAAATTACAAAAAATACAAATTTTTTGTCTTTCTCGCGAACAANNTTTTTGACATTTTCAAAAAGCGGATGGAGCGTTTTGTTTCAAAATGTATTCGCATATTTTTAAAAATTGACTTGCTTTTATGGAAGAACTATGATACAATAACCAACAGAGAATTTTGATTTGAAAGAAGGAATCTACGTGAATCTACAGGGAAAAACCATTCTATTCTTAGGCGACAGCATCACCGAAGCACATGGAATAACTTCACAAGAAAAACGCTTTACTAATTTAATATCAGAAAAAACCGGTGCGATTTGCCGGAATTACGGCATTGGCGGCACCCGTATCGCACGGCAGAAAACACCCTCTGAAATCGAACGACACGATTTGGATTTCTGTATGCGTGTTGCAGAAATGCAACCGCAAGCAGACATTGTGGTCGTTTTCGGCGGAACCAACGACTTCGGTCACGGCGACGCGCCAATCGGCAATTTTTCCGACCGCACACCGGACACCTTTTACGGTGCGCTCCATACTCTTTATACATCGCTGATCGAAAAATATCCCCAATCGGTCATCGTGCTGTTGACGCCGCTCCACCGCTTGAACGAGAACAATCCAAAAGGTGACAGAAAACCCGAACCGGTGGCCACTTTGAAAGAATACGTCCAAATCATTCGGGAAGTGGCGGAGTATTACTCCCTTCCGATTTGTGATCTATTTGCCAACAGCGGAATCCAACCGGCAATCTCTGTTATGAAAGAACGTTACATGCCCGACGGATTGCATCCCAACGATGCGGGTCATGAAATTTTGGCGCTGAAAATCGCTCATTTTTTGGAAAATCTCTAAAATGAAATTCGGGCTTTCACACATCCTTGCCGCGTGAAAGCCCGAATTTGAACTTCTATTGAAATTTTCATTTTTTTGGAAAACCCAAAGCGTTTTTGATGTTTTTTTCTTGACAACGAAAGCAATTCTTTATATAATGATATACAGATTTTCAAAACATTTGGTATACACGGAGAGGTATCGAAGTGGTCATAACGGGGCTGACTCGAAATCAGTTTGAGAGCAATCTCACGCGGGTTCGAATCCCGCCCTCTCCGCCAGAAAAGACTCATCTTTTGTCTACCAAAAGATGAGTCTTTTCAACTAAATCCGTCCTTGCGGACGGGATAAATCGCCCTAACGGGCGGTGAAATCACTTCGTGGTGAAATCCGCCTTCGGCGGGTTAAGGACGGATTTAATTTCACCGAGCGTGAAACGCTCGATTTCACCTGAGGGCGAAGCCCGAAGATTTCACCGCGGCATAGCCGCGATTTCACTTTTTTATTGACATTTTCTGCGCAGGAGAGTATATTGTGCTTAGAGGATTTATCGTTAATAGTCCCCATCCAGTTAAGCAGTTGGGGATTAACTTGCGATAGGTTCTCTATTTTATACCAACCTTAACGACAAACAGAATTAACTCCCTGTATCATTTTGGCTGACTTACTATGGTTTATGTATCATTATGGCTGACTTATACAAAAAAGTAAGTCTGCAAGCGTTTTTTGCCGTTTGCAGGCTCTTTTTTTGTGCGTGCGAAAGCATATGATTTTTATTAGACTACATTGTGCCTTCTCATTTATTTATCACCTCCACTCTCGGCTTAGATCGCAAACAAGTGAATATGACAAATACCGAAAGCAGACAAAAATGTTTATGCTTTTGTTGTTATGCAAAGTTTTCCGCTTTTTCGTGTGAAAACCGTGAATTCCAGCTGATTATGGGCACAAAAATAGGGACTGTCGCAAAATAGTTTACTCAAAAAATATTGCACAAAAAACTCCTGAAATCAGCCGATATAAAGTTGAATTTCAGGAGTTTTTCTTTGATTTTTAGGGTCTGTTTTGTGCAGTCTGCTATTTGGAAACCATTTTGCGACAGCCCCTTTTGTCAGAAATTATTTTACATAAACGGAGCAAACAAATGCAGAACGGCTTGCTTGAGCCGTTGGCGAAGCGACCGTTTTTTCCACTCTTCGATTTGGATTTCTTTAGAGACCTCAAAAATCTGTTCAAACTGCTCCCGAACGGTCAACACCGTAGGGCTGTCGCTCAGCCAAACGCCGCATTCAAAATGGAAATTGAAACTGCGGTAATCCATATTCACGGTGCCGACGGTCGCCACCCGGTCATCCGATACAAACAGTTTGGAATGAATAAATCCCGGCGCGTATTCATAAATCCGGATTCCGTTTTCCAGCAATTCTAAATAATTATACTGCGTGGCGGGATGAACATACCATTTATCGGGAATATGAGGCGTGACGATCCGGACATCTACCCCCGATTTTGACGCCATGCGCAAAATGCTCATCATGGTGCTGTCAATAATCAAATAGGGGGAGGCGATATACACATAGTCGGTCGCCGTATTGAGGATCTGCATATAGATGCCTTCGGCGGGGTTTTTGCCGCCCAGCGGACCGTCGCAATACGGCAGGACAAATC
>LXOW01182557.1_pt1 | contig 33289 bp, 18 predicted proteins | sample 1368591 | NCBI WGS metagenome assembly LXOW01 (sample SAMN04884650, study PRJNA319009) | bovine gut metagenome | isolation source: Cow rumen | host: Bos taurus | place: Italy: Legnaro (PD) | collected 2014-07-09
TCGATGCGGCGGTAGGAGATGGCCTTCTTGCCGTTCCAGCTCTTGAACACGGCCTTGATGCCGCCTTCCAGCTGAGCCTCGGCATCATCCGGGAACTCAGTGCCAAGCACTTCCTTGATGCGGACCTTGAATTGTTCGGCCAACATCTGAAGTTCTTCGGCCTTCAGTTCAGTGTCGCTCTTGTAACCCATCTTCTCCTTGTAAGCGTCGAGCATGTCGTCGAGTTGCTTGCGGATGCTCTTGCCGTCGGCAGGCTCGATGCCCTCGGCCTTCTCCATGACGACGTCGGCGTACATCATGATGAGGCGGCGGTAGGAGTCATACACAAAACGGGGGTTGTTGGTCTTCTTGATCAAGCCAGGGATGGTCTTGGAGCAGAGACCGATATTCAAAACGGTGTCCATCATGCCAGGCATCGACTTGCGCGCGCCGGAACGGCAGCTGACGAGCAGCGGGTTCTCGGGGTCGCCATATTTCATGCCCATGATGTTCTCCATGTTCTTCATGCCAGCGTGAACCTCGTCCATGAGGCCAGCGGGAAGTTGGCAATTGTTCTGGTAATAAGCGGTGCAGCATTCCGTGGTGATGGTCAAACCAGCGGGTACGGGGAGCTTCAGCAGGCACATTTCGGCCAGGTTGGCACCCTTGCCGCCGAGCTCGTTTTTCATCGAAGCATTTCCTTCAGCAGTCTTTCCACCAAAGGTATAAACGTACTTTGTCATTGATTATTAGGTGTTTATTGTTTGAATAAAATGATATTTCGGGTCGAAAAAAATGAAGGTGCAAAAGTACAAAATAATGGAAAACTACACAATGGGAAATTTGGATTTTTTTGAAGAAAGCCCTGAAGCATTGCTCCAGGGCTTTCTTGACACATAATTAGAAAAGACGTTACATCCACATTATGAGGCGAATGTATCGTTTCACTCCCTATTGTCAGAGATGGAGATGGTTAGCTCAATGCTTTGGTCGGGGCGGGGCTTCTTCTTGCCAAAGCGTTTGTTATCGTAAACGCACGTGGCTGCCACCTTCTTATCGGGAGTTTTCCACATTTCCACAATCTGTTTCACCTCATTGGCGTCCAGCTCCTTCAGCAGCTCTATCAGCTTGGCATGGGATTCGGGCATCTTGGCTTTGAATGAGCCTTTGACGGCACAGACATATTCGGTAAGCCCTTCTTCCACGCATATCGCGTTTTGGGCGTCGGAAAACTGCTGAACACGAGCGAACATCTTCGCCGGGTTGTATCCTCCAACGGTGAGACCCATGCCAATTACTTTGTCGCCCATCACGCTGAGCATGAATCCGGTAGTGTCGTTAATGTCGTTGCTTGCAAAGGGCTTCATCTGCATAGTAAACATGTCAATGATACCATTTTTGTTGAGAGTGAAACCCCATGAGGTGACTTGCTTGCTGCAAGTCTCGTAACTCTGGTGGTTGAGTTTGACCAGTTGCTTGTAACGTTTGATGTTTTTGCTGTCGTTACTCTGGGCCGACACCCCCGCAAAGGTCAGTATGGCCGCGAGGAGGAGAATGACTTTTTTCATTGGATGGGTGGTTTAATTGATAATTTGAGTACTGTTGTATTTTGTTGTGTATGAGCTTATTCCTTCACAAACTTCAAAGTCCTAACAACGCTTTCCGATTTCACGTTGACGAAGTATACGCCGTCGCTCAGGTTTTCAAGGTTGAGGGTGGTGAGGCCTTTGGCTGTGCTGTGGTGCACCTCTTGGCCGAGGCTATTGAAGATAGCTATGTCGCAGCCTTTCTCGGGCAGGTTGATAGTGAACTGACCCTTGTTCGGGTTGGGGTAGAGGTTCACGTCGCCCATGGCATTTTCTTCGGTGTCAGCGAGGTATAGCGCTATCTTCTGTGGCCATGCGTCGCAACCCGTGACGAAAAGCTCCATTTCAGAGAATATGCCTAGATTGTCATCAAATTCGATGGTGGCCATGCCATTTCCATCCGTATAAGCCACACCGACAAGCCCATGTTGGTCCTGACCGTGGAAAAGGGCGCAGCGGAAGTTCTTTAGTCCTTCACCATTGTCATCGGTGACAATCACATTTATGGAATTGATGCCTTCTACATAATCAATCGGGCAATCCACATTGGGTGTGAAAGGCTCGTCGTGCCATGGGCTGCAGGCCACGTCGCCCATCATGTTGAGGTCGTAGAAGTTCCAGCGCAGGGCGCCTTCTTCCCATTGCCCAGGGGCGTTCACCCATGGGGCTGTTGCATTCTTACCTTCTCTCAGCGCCATGCCGCCGTAAGGGATGCGGTCGTTGTAGTAGGCGTCTTCCGTCTCGCGGTGCAGGTGGATGGCGGGACCCTCGGTCTGGCCTTCGTTGAACCAGCCATAGCGTGAGTTGCCGAAGGTGGCCACGGCGAAGTTGGTGATCTTGGTCATGCGTTCCAGGATGCAGTTGTCGGGGAAGTTGCCGCAGATGCAGCCCGAGGTGTGGAAGAAGGTGTAGTTGTGGTCAACGCCATTGGGGCCATAGAAGTTGGCGTCGGTGATGTCGCTGTTGACCCATCCCGCCACATATTCGCTGTTGGCATGTCCGTCGTGGTGGACATACTGTGTTCCAGCGTTGATGGCCATGCATAGGTTGTAGCCGCTCCAGGTGCCTTCTTCATAATAGAGGCGTGTAAAATCGTAGTTCTCAGGGATACCCGTGGTGGTGTAACCGTTGTCGTCATGTGTGCCGATGAGCAGCTCGAGGTATTGGCTGCCATTGCTCAGATAAGGCTCGTCATAGAGGTGTTCGCCCGCCATGATGACTTTATGGAACTCGCCGAGGACGGGCTCTGCCTGATATGTCATGGATTTGTGCAACATGTTGTCCAGCTCCGTCTGGTTGCTGAAGCACATACGGCCAATGCCAATCTCAGGCAGCAGGTCGTCTTCGCCAATCTCGCCCCAGCGGTTGTTATTGTTGTCGTTCCAAGTGCCGTCTAAGGCAGCAAAATACAGGTCGGCGGGGATGCCGCCGTCGTCATAGCCATCGCCGCTGTCCACGTGGCAGAAGAAGCCACGGTAGGGGATGTCGGGCACGTCGCCAGCGAGGTTCACCATCATGATGCCGCTTTCCTCGTATTCTTGGATGATGAAGTTGCGCAGCTTCTCGGCATCGTCGCGGCCACTCATTGTACTGAGGATGGTCTCTAAGGCGACGACATGGGTGCGGAGCCCACGGGCTAGATAGAAGGCGACATATTCGTCGAAGGTGCTGACCCACTGCTCTCTGGTGACCAAAAGCAGCTCATAGCCGCCAATGAGTCGATCTCTGGTGTTGTAGGTCTGCAGCATTTCGGGGTTTTGGGCGAGGCGCATGGCACGCGTAGCGTTGTCGCCATTGAGCCACAACATGCGGCTGTGGTCGGTCTTGGCGGCCGTCGTGGTGACTCTCACCGTGGCCTTGGTGGCATATCGCACTTCTCCAGTGCCAGGCACATACTGCACGGGCGTGAAGGCCGAGAAGGCAAATCCGACACCATTCATGTATTGCGTGGTGAGCTTGCCATAGGTCTGGGCGGGATAGACGCTCTTCGAAGCATAGAGAGCTTTGTCTTTCACAAACGCCTTGCGCACAGGGTCGGAATAGGTGAGGGCCGTTTGGTAAGGATACAGGTTATGGCTGCCTTCGAGGGTTTGGAAATCGGAGAGCTCCACTTCGATGCTGGCGGCTTCGGTGCCTTGGGGCAGCATCAGGCTTATGCTGTGCCAGGGCAGTGAAGGCTGTCCCGCGAGGGCACTCTGCATACAGTCCTTAAATTGAATCTGCTCATAGCCTTGGATTTGGCTGATGCTGGGTTGCCCCAACTCATAGGTCTTCTCGATGGTTTGTGCTGTTGCGAACAGGCTGATCATCGTGCAAATAAGGATTAGACTTAGTTTTTTCATAATGAATTGATTATCTTATTTTACTTCTTTAGCAAGAGATTTAGGCTCTCGTCGTGTATCCCATAAAACGACAATTTCTAATGTGTTTTCATGGATATAATAAACTAATTTATTGATATGGTTTACGACAATGCTTCTGTATTCTACGGATGCTTCATCCAACAAAGGCTCAACTTGACCTATATATGGATTGCTTTCCAATAAACCAGCTACATGCAATACTTCATCAAGGAATTTTTGCTTTGATTTCTTGCCGAACTCTCTCCTGATATAATTTGAAGTTTGCTGTAGGTTTTCCTTGGCTTGAAGAGACCAAACTACTTTCATAACGATTTACTTATAGTTCGATTCCTCTGCACAAGCAGAAATCACTTCTTCCGTAGTGTAGCAAAACCCATCGGCAATCTGTTTTCTCCCTGTTTCAGCCATTTGGAGAAGCTCTTCTTTCGTGTATGGCCTCATGGGGTCTTCCTCTAGTTTTGCATGCTCAATCAAATGCTCTCCAAGCCACTTTTGGTTGTTGGGTGTAAGTGTGGCGTACAGATATTCAAGAAGGTTGTTTAATGTCGCTGTGCTCATTTTTTTTTGTCGTTATTTATGCGCAAAAATATACATTTCTCTGGGAGGTCATTCAACTATCACCTTCTTCACTTCCACACCCATTTCATTGCTGATACGGACGAAATAAACGCCCGCCGCATCCAAATGAAGATGCTGCAATCCGTTTGCCTTGTTAAGGTTGAGGACATTTTGTCCCATCAGGTTGAAGACGCTGACTTGTGATGTGTGGTTCAGTTCAAGCGTGAAGCTGCCTTGGCAAGGGTTGGGGTAGAGGACGTTCTCTTTTGTCGTCACCACCTCTTCCACGCCACTGATAATGCAGGTGCGCGGGAAGGTGATGTCATCAATCCAGACGCAGTCGGAACCCACAGCAGTGTTACCGTTTTTGTCGTACAGCCAAAGGAAAACATGCCTGCCGGCGGTGAAGTCGTAACTGACATAAGTCCAGTCGTTTTCGCCCGACCACCAATCTTTTCTCCTGTTGTCAATGAAGAATGCGAAGAGGTCTCTGCGCTGCTCCGTTGAGGTCTTGAACCAGAAGCTGATTTCGCCGTCATTGAGGATGTCGGCATAGATGACGAGACGGGTCACTTGGTTGTCGCCGATGGCACCCGATCGGGCACTGTAGGTGCCAGTATGGGCTTCTTCGTCAGTAACGGTCCAAGGCAAGTCTCCCTCATGGAACCAGTCCATGTAGCTGAAGTCTGTTGATTCAAAGGTCTCCTTGATGAGGCCCACAGACGTGGAATAATCCATCTGTGTGGCGTAGCTGCCTGTATTGAGCGTCATGTCAATGTGGAATGTAGTGCCGTTGACGATGTCGGGGTCGGTGGTTATGATAAAGTCAGCGGTAAAGTCACCACTGCTGTCGATATTACCGACTTGAACGGTATTATCGGCAAACAGCAGGCCTTCTTCATCGCAGTAAGCTGTCACATAGGTATTGGGGGCGATGGCATGGCCAATGTTCTTGGCATGGACGCGCAGAATGGCCTGCTCGCCCGGGTCGAAATAGCCGTTTTGGTCGCCTTGGACTTCTATGATCTCAAAGTCGCCGAATTGCAAGTTCGGTGCAAGCAGCAGGAACTGACGGTTTGTGGTGTGTTCCACAACGCTATTTATGGTGGTGAGGGTCAAGGTGAACTGTGTTTGGTCGGGGACGTTGTCGGCAATGCTGATATAAGCACCTTGCTCGAAATTCATAGTGCTGTTGGCAGCGAGGTTGGCGACAAACAAATTGCTGGGATATACAGTGACATATTCGCAATCGGTGCTGATTTGGGCTTCAACGCCAATAGCCGCTTGGTTGCCCACATTATGGAGGTCGATGCTGACATAGCGATTTGTGCCGAACTCAGGAAGGCCGTCAAAACCAATGATGTCTCCGTAGACGTAGGCCTCGTTGCTGTCGAAGCCCAAGACATTAAAGCTCTGAGGCCAAGCGCTTTGTCCCGTGACGACAAGACGCATCTCGCCGATGACGTCGAGGGCGGGCGAGAAAGTCAGTTCGACATCGCCGTTTTCATCGGTGATGCCAAAACCAAGCAAAGTCTCACCATCGTACAAACTGACGCGGAAGTTGTCCAGCGGAGTGTCGAAGTGGCTCACATGGACGGTGGTGGCGGTGGTGCCTGTCTTTAGGCCTTGCTCGAAGACGACATTGGGTGTGAAAGGTTCCTCAAACCAAGGATAAAGGGCAGCATCGCCTATGACGTTGAGGCAGTAGATGTTCCAACGCAGGCAGCCGTTTTCTTCGCCTGTCGGCTCGCCATGTTCGTCAATGTAAGGGATCTCTACCCATGGTGCCGAGGCAATCTTGGCTTCGCGCAGTGCCATGCCAACAGTGGCAAGGTGGTCGTTGCAATAAGCATCCACAAACTCGCGGTGGATGTGGGCGGCCATGCCATCGCCCCACGGCACATACCAGCCGTAGCGTGAGTTACCCGTGGTGACCACGAAGCCGTTCGGCACGGTGACCATCTTCTCGAGGATGCAGCCGGCAGGGAAATTGCCGCAGATACAGCCGTGCGAGTGGAATAGCATGTAGTTGTGGGTGACGCCGTCGTTACCCGCGAAGAAGCTATTGTTGACGGAAGAGCCGTCCCAGCCCGCTACATAATCACTGTTGGCGTGGCCCACATGGTGCACATATTGTCCACCCGTGCCAATGACCCTCTTGAAGTCACCGCCGCTCCATGTCTTGGTGGGAGAGGCATAATAGCGCTTGAAAGTATAGTCTTCGGGATAGCCGTAGGTGGTATAATCGAAGTCGTTGTTCTCGCCGATGAGTCGTTCCATATCGGCACTGCCGTAATAACCGTCGCCGAGGTGCTCAGCACCGAGGATGGGGGAGGTGAACTCACCCAACACGGGGGTTTGTAGGTAGCTGAGTGTTTTGTTCATGATGTTCTCAAACTGCATCTCGTTGTTGAACGGCAGGCGGCCGATGCCGATTTCAGGCAGCAAGTCGTCTTCGTCTACTTCGCCCCAGCGGTCGTCGTCATCGTCGTTGAGGGTGCCGTCGAGGCAGGCATAGTACATGTCGGAGGGCAGCTGGTCCTCATAGCCTTCCTGTGCCCAGCAATAGAGGCTGCGGTAAGGCACGATGCTCACGTCACCACCGAGGCTCACCATCTGGATGCCGTTGTTTTCGTATTCCTGGATGATGTAGTTGCGGATCTGCTCTTGTTCGTCACGGCCTTCCATGGAGGCGTAGATGTCTTCCAAAGCGACGATGCGGGTGCGGATGCCCTTGTCGTTGTAAAGGTTAAGGTATTCGCCGAAATGCTCAATCCATTCCTCTTTGGTGATGACGAGCATGTCGTAGCCACCGATTTCACGGCTACGCTTGCTGTAGGTGTCGAGGAGGTTGGCATTTTGTGCCAGACGCTGCAACGAGGCCTCGTTTTCGGGCGTGAGCCACAACTTGCGGCTATGGTCGTCGCGGCTCATGGTGGTCTCGATGGTCACCGTCACTGTTTGGGCGTAGCTGACCTTGCCCGTGGCGGGCACATAACGCAGCGGCGTGAAGCCGCCGAATGCCACCGAAACGCCGTTCAGGTATTGCGTGTTGACGCGGCCATAACCTGTTGTAGGATAGGCCGTCTCTGAACGATAAAGGCCTTCTTTCTTGGCGAAAGGAATCTCTTTTTCGTTGGAATAAGGTCTTGGTTGCTGGTAAGGATAGAGATTGAAGCTGCCTTCAAGCTCCACAAAATCAGTAAATTCCACATTGATGGAAACGGCTTCCTGACCTTGAGGCAGGATGAGGCTGACGCTCTGCCATGGCAGGGTGGGTTCGCCAACGGTGCCGTAGGGCAGACAGCCTTGGAGGCCAATTTGCTGGTAGCCATCGCGTTCGCTAACGGTAGGCTGACCGTAATGATAGACTTGTTCAATAGTTTGGGCCTGTGCGACAAAGGCGACGGCCAACATGATGAGGATAAGATGTAGTTTCTTCATGAGAATTAGGATATTTGGGCGCAAAAATAAAAAAATATCGTCATAGTTCAGGTGTTTTTTCTAATTTTGCTTTTTAAATCCGAACTCAAATGAACAAAATCAGAGCCGCCGTAGTAGGTTACGGCAATGTTGGTCGTTTTGCACTCGAAGCCATCGAAGCTGCCCCTGATTTCGCAGTGGTAGGTGTCGTACGTCGCCAAGGTGCAGAGAATAGACCTATAGAACTAACTAACTATCAAGTCGTTAAAGACATTAAAGAACTGAAAGACGTGGATGTGGCCATCTTGGCCTGCCCCACGCGCAGCTGCCCCGAGTATGCCAAGCAGATTTTGCCGTTAGGCATCAACACCGTCGACTCTTTTGACATTCACACTTCTATCCTTGATTACCGCAGAGAACTGATGCCAATTAATAAGGAAACGAAAACCGTCAGTGTCATCGCCGCAGGCTGGGATCCAGGCTCAGACTCCATCGTCCGCACCCTGATGCAGAGCCTTGCCCCTAAAGGCTTGTCCTACACCAATTTCGGTCCTGGCATGTCGATGGGTCACAGCGTCTGCGTGCGCTCCAAGAAAGGTGTGAAGAACGCCCTCTCGGTGACCATTCCGCTGGGTGAAGGCATTCATCGCCGTATGGTGTATGTGGAACTCGAAGATGGTGCCACTCTTGAACAGGTGACCAAGGACATCAAGGCCGATCCGTACTTCGCCAGCGACGAGACCCATGTGTTCGTCGTTGACAGTGTCGATGCCGTCCGTGATATGGGCCATGGTGTCAATCTGGTGCGCAAAGGCGTGTCGGGCAAGACCCAAAACCAGCGTATGGAGTTCAACATGAGCATCAACAACCCCGCCCTGACGGGACAGGTGCTGGTCAACGTGGCCCGCGCCACGATGCGCCTGCAACCGGGATGCTACACGATGGTGGAAATCCCCGTTATTGATATGCTCCCTGGCGACCGCGAGGAATGGATTGGACGTTTGGTATAAATGATTATGGGATTGCTTCGCAAGAAATCATAGAAAATCAAAAATAAAATCATGGAAAAGAAGATTTTTGAAAGATTTTTGAGGATTTTTGACCGATTTCTTGTCCTATGGACAATTCCATTGCTATTATCATCTTGCGAAACCCAGCAAGACCCCGTTGAATCGTTGCTCTCCCAGATGACCCTAGAGGAGAAATGTGGTCAACTGACCTGCCCCATAGGCTTCAATTATTATGGTAAGGATGGCGACTCGCTCTGGCTCTCTGATGATTTCCTCGGTATGATGGACACGATGCCGTTAGGCTCGTGCTGGGCGGTGCTGCGTGCCGACCCTTGGTCGAAGAAGACCGTGGAGACGGGCCTGCATCCGCGTGAGTCGGCAAGGTTGCTCAATATGATGCAACGCCACGCCATAGAAAACACTCGTCTCGGCATACCGTTGCTCTTTTGTGAGGAAACACCGCATGGCCACATGGCTGTGGGCACGACGGTGTTCCCGACAGGCATCGCCCAAGCCAGCACTTGGAACCCTGAACTGTTGGAACAAATGGGCGAGGTGATGGGACGCGAGGTGCGCCTGCAAGGCGCGCATATCGGCTATGGCCCCGTCCTCGATATCGCACGTGACCCGCGCTGGTCGAGGGTGGAGGAGACGATGGGCGAAGACCCCTATCTCTCTGGAACTCTGGGCGCTGCCATCGTCAAGGGGATGCAGAAAAATGTCTGTGCCACTTTGAAACATTTGGCTGCTTACGGCGTCCCGCAAGGCGGTCATAATGCCGCCACTGCTGAGGTTGGCCCCAACCGCCTGATGAGCGATTACTTGCCTTCCTTTGAGAAAGCTGTCTGCGAAGGCGGTGCCAAAACCGTAATGACCTCGTACAACACCATCGACGGTGTGCCTTGCTCGGCCAACGCTTGGCTGTTGCAAGAGGTGTTGCGTAATGCCTGGGAGTTTAAAGGTGTGGTGTTCTCCGACCTTAACGCTGTCAATGCGATATGGGCTACACAGCATGTTGCCACCGACCCAGCCGAAGCCGCCGCTATGGCATTGAAAGCTGGTGTTGACATCGACCTGGGCGGCTATAACTATGGCGGATTTTTGAAAGAAGCCTTGCAAAGAGATCTTGTCACCGAAGCCGACATTGACCGTGCCGTGCGCCATGTGCTGCAGCTGAAATATGACCTCGGCTTGTTCAACAACCCGTATGTTGATGAAAACCTTGTTGAAGCAGAAGTGGGCACAAAAGAAAACGCTCAACTGGCCAAACAGGTGGCGCTGGAATGTGCCATTTTGCTGAAAAACGACGGGGTCCTGCCTTTTGGTGACCATATTAAAAAGGTAGCAGTTATCGGGCCGAATGCCGACAATATGTACAACCAATTGGGCGACTACACCGCTCCCCAAGATCCTGACCATCTCGTGACCATGCTCGAAGGCATCCGCGAAAAGGGCAGGGCAGAGGTGGCATACGCTAAAGGCTGTGCCATACGCGAAGAGAATGATGCTGACATTGATGAAGCCGTGCGCATTGCCAAAGCTGCCGATGCCGTGGTGCTTGTCGTGGGTGGTTCTTCTGCCCGCGATTTCAAGACGAGCTATGAAGACACTGGTGCCGCCATCGTCAATGAATCTGTATCCGACATGGACTGTGGCGAGGGCTATGACCGCTCCACTTTGAAATTGTTAGGCAAACAGGAAGAACTGATGCAACGCCTCTACGCCACGGGTAAGCCCGTCGTGACGGTCTACATCCAAGGTCGACCTTTGGACATGAACCTTGCGAACGAAAAATCCAATGCTCTTCTGACGTTGTGGTATCCTGGCATGGAAGGCGGTTCTGCTTTGGCCGATATTCTCTGGGGCGACTACAACCCTACTGGCCGTTTGCCTATCTCGGTGCCCCGTTCAGTGGGACAAATCCCTGTCTATTACTCCCAACCCTCCACGGGCGACTATGTGGAGGAAACGGCCCAGCCGCTGTTCCCCTTCGGCTACGGCCTAAGTTACACCCAGTTCGAATACAGCGATTTGCAGATAGAACGCACCAAGGCCATGTCATTCCAGCGGGGGAAAGTGGGGCAGGGGGAATCTATGGCCGACACCCTATATGCAATCACCTGCACCATAAAAAACACAGGCCCATACGACGGCGACGAAGTCGTGCAGCTTTACATCCGCGATGAGGTAGCATCCATAGCACCCGCATCCAAATTGTTGAAAGGCTTCCGACGCATCCATATTAATAAAGGTGAAAGACAGAAGGTAACCATCTTCCTCACGTGTCGCGACCTAGCCGTGTATGACGCCCAAAACGGATGGCATGTCGAAAGCGGCAACTTTACCGTCATGATGGGTAATAATTCGGAAAATATTCAGTTAAGTAGTAAAATAACATTAGAATAGTATGAAAAAAACATTGTTCTTTTTTGCCTTGACAATGCTGTTGCTGTCGGCCACAAAGCTGCAGGCACAGCTGGGTTTCCATGTAGGCTATGCGCCGCAAACCTACGCAGTTTCGGGTCAAACCAGCGATGGTGTAACGGCATTGCCTAGACTTTCCCATGGCTTCTACGGCGGTATACATTACCATCGTGACATCGTCAGCAAATTTGGTTTTACAGCCGCTTTGCAGGTTCGCATGAACTCATCCACTGTCAATGAGACGGATTTCACTACCCAGAATAGTCAGTTCCTCGCCGACCTGCCTTTGTTGCTGAATTACGGCTTCTCGCTGGGCCACGACCTTACTCTTGGCATCTTTGCTGGACCTATGCTGTCGTATGGCATTAGCTATTCGTATAAGAAAACCAATGCGGAGACGTATGAGGTCGAAGAAACCCACAACCGCTATAGCAAATCAGGGTCTTCTGACTATGCCCTCAAGCGCTTTGAAGTGGCTGCGGAAGGAGGTCTGTTCTTCAAGTTCAGAAGCTATATGATCTTTGGAGGCTATCGCATAGGCATCAACGACCTGGATAAAATAAGCGGCTGCGCCACCAGACCCAAGGGCTTTTTCGTTGGCTTAAGTATCAACTGATGAGCCTTTTTTGCTGAAAAATGATACAGTTTCAAAGTTTTTGCTTTATCTTTGCCGAAAAATAACACCTACAAAAGATGAAAAAAGTAGTTCGAACGGTTTGGATTGCCGCCTTGTCGGGCATGGCCTTCTTGGCGGCATGTTGCACCACAAAAGGCGGTCTCACACGTTCCGAGAAACGACAGCTGATGAAAGAGCGTGACTCCATTCAGCAGATGTTGAGTAGACGTGAAGGCGCCTGCGTCTACGGCTCGCCTGAGATCATGCAACAATACAGCCTTGAGACCTTGCGCCTCCGTAGCCAACTCGACTCCATCAACTACCGCCTTGGCGAGGACGTTGACTTGGAAGCCAGTGCACAACGAGTAAAAGATAAGGAACAACAAATCGAGAAAATGCAACAAATTAGCGCAATAAGAGAACGCCTCGAGATCCTTCGCAATACCATCAAAGAACGCGAAAGCTCATGCGTTTACGGCTCACCTGAAATCATCCAAAGCTATGGACAGGAGACGAATCGTTTGAGGGAGGAAGCCGCCGAACTTGAACTGCAACTCTTGGAGCTCGAAAACAAGTGACTTCCATGAAGGAGCGCTTCGGCTTTTACAAGAGGGTGATGCTCGAACTCAACCGTGCCGTGCTGCAAAAGCGCACCGATGAGCACGAGTTGCATCAGTTGTTTTGGGAGTGCACCTTACGTTGTAACCTCAGCTGCCGCCACTGCGGCTCCGACTGCCGTATGCTTTCCGAGAAAGACGACATGCCCCTTGAAGATTTTCTCAAGGTGCTTGACGACGTGCGCGCCCACCAAGACCCGGCCAAGGTGATGGTCATTACCACGGGTGGCGAGCCTACCATGCGGCAAGACCTGGCGCATTGCGGTGCCGAAATCAGCAAGCGAGGCTTCTTGTGGGGCATGGTATGCAACGGCATGTTGTTATCGCCAGAGAAACTTAACGAATTTGTAAAGGCAGGGCTGAAAAGCATCGCAGTGAGCTTCGATGGCTTCGAAGAAGACCACAACTGGATGCGTGGCAATCCTAACAGTTACAAGAATGTGCTCCGTGCCGTGGAAGGGCTGAAGCAACATCCCGGTCTCACTTGGGATGTCATCACTTGCGTCAACCAGCGCACCATAAAATACCTGCCCGAGTTCCGTGATTTCCTGATTTCCTTGGGCATTCGCCGCTGGCGTCTCTTCACCGTGTTTCCCTCGGGACGTGCCGCCAACGACCCAGAGTTGAGGCTGTCAAACGAACAGTTTGTGCAGATGATGGAATTCATCAAGCAGACGCGACAGGAGGGAAGGATTCGTGCCGACTATGGCTGCGATGGCTTCCTCGGTCGCTACGAAGGCGAGGTGCGCAGTCATTACTATTCGTGTAGCGCGGGCATCAACGTGGCCTCCATCCTTGCTGATGGCTCCATTTCGGGCTGCCTCAGCATTCGTGCCGACTACCATCAGGGCAACATCTACAAGGACAGTTTCTGGGAGGTATGGCAGAACAAATTCCAGGTGTACCGCGACAGGGAATGGATGAAGACCGAACAATGTGCCGACTGCAAGATGTGGCGTTACTGCCTCGGCAACGGCATGCACCTCCGTGACGGCGACGGCCATCTTCAACTATGTCAATATAATATGATAGTTGATGGCTGAACTATGGCTAATAGCCTATGGCTGATGGCCCGCTTCGTTCAAAGGCACGAGGTCGTGTGTTTCGGTTGAAGCAGGCCATGAGCCATAGTCCAAATAATGGAAAGCAAAAACTATGAACAAGATATATTTCGTCGGATACATGGGTGCGGGCAAGACCACTGCGGCACGCCGCTTGGCGCAGCGCTTGGGTTGGCAGGTGGCCGACACCGACGCGATGTTTGAGGAGAAATACAAGATCTCCGTCTGTGATTTCTTCAACAAATACGACGAACCTCTTTACCGTAAGCTGGAGTCAGAAGTGCTGAAAAGCACGGAAAGTATGGAGAATACCGTCATCTCCACCGGCGGCGGCACGGCCTGTTATTTCGATAACATGGAATGGATGAACAACCACGGTCTCACCATCTTTTTGCGCATCAGTCCCGCCGCCGTTGTCGACAGGCTGCTTCACGCCAAGCGCAAGCGTCCTCTCGCCGAAGGCAAGGATGAAGCCGAGTTGTCGGCCTTCGTCGCCAGCCACTACACGGAGCGCCTGCCTTTCTACGAGCAAGCCCAAATCACCGTCAAGGCCGAGGATTTCGATTTGGATGGGGTGGTGGAGAAGATAAAGCAAAAAGAGCTGTAAGTCGTTGATTTACAGCTCTTTTGTAGCCCATAGCGGAATCGAACCGCTGTTTTAAGTGTGAGAAACTTACGACCTAACCGCTAGTCGAATGGGCCAAAAAAAGGTTCTTTTTGCGGAACCTTTTGTGAACTAGGCGGGAGTCGAACCCACAACCGCCTGATCCGTAGTCAGGGACTCTATCCAATTGAGCTACTAGTCCAGTCGTTATTGACGCTGCAAAAGTACAGCTTTTTTCGTTTATGCAAGCAAAAAAACGGGAAAATTTTTATTGTTTTTCACAAATATTTGACAATCAGAGCGATAGTTTTCTACCGAAATCAACGATTTCTGCCCTTTCTTGCGCCCGCTATCGCTTTTTTGCTATCTTTGCGCCATCGTTAACCAACATTTTACGCTATGAGATTATTACTGATCAGCAATTCCACCAATTTCGGCGAGAATTATCTGGCTTGGGCCACGACCCAAATCGAGCTTTTCTGCTTGCAGAACCATATCAACAAGGACAGCCGCATCATCTTCGTGCCTTTCGCTGGCGTCAACATCGGCGGCATGGTGTACCCCGAGAGCTATGATGCCTACGAGGCCAAGGTGAAGAACGTGTTCTGCACCAAGTTCGGACTGGAAAACTTCACTTCGGTGCACCATTTCGACGATAAGGTGAAGGCCGTCAACGAGGCCGACTGCATCGTTGTGGGCGGTGGCAACACCTTCCACCTCGTGGCAGAGATGCACCGCTATGGCTTGATGGATGCCATTCGCGACCGCGCCCTCGCTGGCGTGCCGTACATGGGCTGGAGCGCAGGCTCCAACGTGGCTTGCCCCACACTCTGCACCACCAACGATATGCCCATCGTGCAACCCGCTTCGTTCAAGTGCCTCAACCTGGTGCCGTTCCAAATCAACCCGCATTACCTCGACCCGCACCCCGAAATCGACAAGATGATCAAACACGGCGGCGAGACGCGTCAGGACCGCATCAACGAATATCTGGCCGTCAATCAGGAGATTACGGTGGTCGGACTGCGTGAGGCCACGGCTTTGTGGGTCACCGACGGACAGATGATGCTGAAAGGCGGGAAGAAGATGATTGTGATGCGCTACGGCAAGGAATCGGTGGAGATTGAGCCGAATTCCGACGTCACTTTCCTCTTGGGAGGAATGAATGCTTAAAATGGAGATTCCCTGCGGGAATGGAACGGGAGTGTCTCATCAAAAGCGGCGGCTGAAAGTGTTATATAGTAACGAGTGACTTATGCCGCCGCGCTTAACAAAGCATGCATCACTCCATTCCCGTAAGGGAATCTATAATTCAAACGCCCCACGGTCTTCAAAGACCACGAGGCGGCGGTCAAGGTGGATGGTCTTCTGTCCACCTTTTTCACCTTTAATAAGGTAGATGTTGGCCTCGTCGCCAAGGATGTCGCGGAAGGCCTTCCTGATGCGCGAGAGGTTGGCGTTCATGGTGGAGCCAATGAAGTCAGTGAGGTTGTCGATGGCTTTCCTGAGCAGTGCCTCGTCGCCGTAGGTGGAAATGCGGCGGTAAATCCTATAAAGTTGTTCCGTGTGGTCGTTGAGGTAGTTCAGCGACAGCCCATCTTCATGGAGCAGGAAAAAGATGTAAAGGACCTTGCAGAGGGCGGGCATCTTCACCTCGGTGTTGTTGAGGTCGGTGAGGAAGATATCGCCAGTGTTTGAGATGTACAATCGGCTAACTTCGTGCAATCCGTTGTATTTCAGTAGGATGTCAAGGATAATCTTGTGGAACCCTGTATAATCTAGCTCGTCTTTGTGCTTCTTTTCGGGTTTCAGCGTCAGCTTTTTGAGGAAGGCTTCCTCTTTCGGGTTGCCCACCGGAGGATTGATTCTCATAATGTTGGCATTGAGTTGCACGAAGCGTTCCAAGGTTAGTAGGGGATGACTACCCGTTTCTATAATAAGGAAGTCCTGGTCGGTGCCGGGTTTCATGTTGCCGATTTTCAGCAAAAACGAGGGTTTGCTAATTTTCAAGCCGTTGGTGTTGAGGTAGTTGAGGAAGATTTCCTTGGAGAGAAACACGCTGTCGAGTTGCGGGAGTTGCGCGTCAATGTGGTCGAGCTGGTCTTCGGAGAGGGTAGGCTCAATGTAACTGAGGGCGTTGCGGAAGGTCTTTTTCTTCCTTTTCAGGTCGCCGACGACTTTGGGAAGGAAGAAAAACTCGCGCTGTGATTGGCGCAGCAGACGGCAGATGGCTTCGTAGTCGCGCTTGATGCTGGCGTTGGTTTTCTTGTCATAGGCGGGCTCGACGTATAGGACGGCGTTGCGGGTGTCGAAGCTGAGGTCCGGGATGGAGACGAAGGTGGCGTTGAGGTCTTGCGTTTCGGGCAGGTCAATGCCGATGGACATGATGATCGAGGTGATGAACAGCGACTCGGTGGGTGCCAAAGAATCATCGGAGAGGGAGAGGCTCTGAAACATCTTGAGGATGGCGATTTTCTCGGGGTTGCCGATGCCTTTCAGGATGTCGACAGCCTCCGAAAGGCTGATGTTGGTCGCTTTTTTCCTGCTCGTCAGCGTGATGTTGAAAAGTGAGTAAACCTGTTGCAGGAACTCGATTTCGCCTTGGTTGACGATGCCGTCGCACTGAACGAGGTCGGAGAGCACTTTTGCCAAGGCGGTTTTATGTTTTTCTTTGAATTTCAATGTGTTATCCTCTCAATTTTTGGGTTGTAACCTTGCAACCTGTTTTTGGTTGGGTACTAGAATGTATTTTTGCGCGTTTTTCTTTGCAAAAATAGTAAAAATTGAATTACGAGTAAAAGTGCTTGAAAATGGCAAGAGATTATAGGAATGGGCTGACAGATGCTGAAGTTGAGAGAAGTCGCCGCAAACATGGCGACAACGTGTTGACCCCGCCCGATAAAGATCCGCTTTGGAAACAGTTTTTGGAAAAGTTTTCCGACCCCATCATACGCATCCTCCTGATAGCCTTGCTGCTGTCGGTGGCCGTTTCGTTGTATCAGTTGTTCACCGGTGCCGCCAATCATTCTGTGTTACTTGAGCCTTTGGGTATTTTCGTGGCCGTGATGCTGGCCACCACCGTGGGATTCTTCTTTGAGTTGAGCGCCAACAAGAAGTTCGAAATCCTGAACCAAGCGGAGGACGAAAAGTTTGTCACAGTCTATCGTAATGGTTTGATTCACCGCATTGAACGTAAGGATGTTGTCGTGGGTGATACCGTGGTGATTGAAACGGGCGACGAGATTCCTGCGGACGGCACGTTGCGAGAAGCTATCTCATTGATGGTCAATGAATCGGACCTGACCGGTGAGCCTTCGTGCAGCAAGACTACGGATAAGGCGGAGTTCAAGGAAGATGCCACCTATCCTTCCAATTATGTCTGTCGTGGCAGCGCGGTGATGGAAGGCCACGGCGTTTTCGTGGTCGAGAAGGTGGGCGATGCCACGGAATGGGGCAAGGTGTATCGCGGTGCGCAAATCGACAACAAGATAAAGACGCCCCTGAACGAGCAGCTTGACAAACTCGGTGAGGGCATCACCATCGCCAGCTATGTCATTGCCGGCCTTATCGTGGTGCTGCGCCTAATCATGTATTTCGTCTACCCCGAAGAGGCATTCAACTGGATGGACTTCGTGCGTTATGTCCTTAACACCTTGATGATTGCCGTCACCTTGATTGTGGTGGCCGTGCCAGAGGGCTTGCCTATGAGTGTCACGCTGAGTTTGGCGCTGAGCATGAAGAGGATGCTGGAAACCAATAACTTGGTGCGTAAGATGCATGCCTGCGAGACCATGGGCGCTGCCACGGTGATTTGTTCGGACAAGACGGGCACGCTCACCAAAAACCGCATGAGTCTGGGCGATTGTCTCATCTATGGCTTGAAGAATGGCGTCCCCGACGATTCGCCAGTGGGCCAACTGATGGCGGAAGGCATTGCACTCAACTCGACGGCATTTCTGGATTATAGCGACCAACAAAAGGCCAAGGTGATTGGCAACCCCACCGAGGGCGCCTTGCTGCTTTGGCTTTTCGACAATAATGTGGACTTTGTCAGGATTCGTGACAACACAAAGATTGTCAAGCAGTTGCCCTTTACGACGAAGTACAAGTACATGGCCACGGTGGTCGCAACGACGACCCCAGGGAAATATGTACTGTATGTGAAAGGTGCTCCCGAGATTGTGCTCAAGCGCTGTGCCACGGTCATGAAAAGCGATGGCGAGGCGGGTATTGTTTGGGTGCGCGAAGAGGTGGAAGCCAAGATGCTGGAATACCAAAACAAGGCCATGCGTACCTTGGGATTCGCCTATAAGTACATCACGGAGAGCGAGTTGGATGCGGTCTTCGTCAACAGCAAGCTGCAGGTGGAGGACCTGTGTTTCCTCGGCATTGTCGGCATCATCGACCCCATTCGTGACGACGTGGCCGACTCGGTGAAGGACTGTCTCAACGCTGGCATCAGCATTAAGATTGTGACGGGCGACACGCCCGGAACGGCAAAGGAGATTGGCCGTCAGGTGGGGCTGTGGAACGACGAAGACGACCCCGAACGGCAGATGATTACGGGTAAGGAGTTCAACCTGATGACGGACGAGCAGCTGCTTGAGCGTGTGGGCGACCTGAAGATCATGTCACGCGCACGTCCTTCCGACAAGGAACGCCTCGTGCGCCTGCTGCAGGAAAGGGGAGAGGTGGTGGCCGTGACCGGCGACGGCACCAACGATGCCCCCGCCTTGAACCAGGCACAAATCGGCCTGTCGATGGGCGACGGCACCTCGGTGGCCAAGGAAGCCAGCGACATCACCATCCTCGACAACTCGTTCAAGAGCATCGCCCGTGCCGTGATGTGGGGCCGCTCGTTGTACCTCAACATCCAGCGTTTCATCCTGTTCCAGATGACCATCAACGTTGCGGCATGCCTCATCGTGCTGTTAGGCGCTGTAATGGGCGTAGAATCACCTCTTACCGTGACGCAGATGCTGTGGATCAACCTCATCATGGACACTTTTGCCGCCATGGCCTTGGCCTCGTTGCCGCCCGACCACAGCGTTTTGAAGGACAAACCCCGTGCACGTGATGCTTTCATTATCACCAAGGAGATGATTGCTCGCATCTTCGGCGTGGGCCTGTGTTTCGTGGCGGTGTTGTTTGGCTTCATCCAATATTTCATGCATTATGGCGTGGATTCCATGGCAGAATTCTCCTTCTCCGATTACTGTGCCAGCTACTTCTGTCTCCATCATGTGGGCGGCCATTTTACACCAAAGGAACTGTCTCTGCTCTTCACGATTTTCGTTTTCATGCAGTTCTGGAACATCTTCAACGCCAAGGCCTTCCATACGGGGCAGTCGGCGCTGAAAGGCTTGCTCGACAAAGACGTGTTGAGCGGCTTCGGCTTTACCTTGTTGATTATCGCCCTCGGGCAGGTGCTCATCGTCAGCTTTGGTGGCGAGATGTTCAATGTGGTGCCTTTGCCGCTGAGCGACTGGGTGCGGATTGTCTTGGGAACTTCGGTGATATTATGGCTGGGAGAGATTGAAAGATTGGTGGGCCGCTATTTTAAACTGGCCAAGAAATCAGCGGCTGTCATGTAAGGCAAGTCGCAGAATTCCGCATAGTCCTTCCCGTTATTTGTGATAATAATATCGCAGCCGTTGGCTTTGGCGCATTGGTATTGTAACATGTCCTCGAAATCACGTACCCGTATTCCCATTGCTGCCATCAATTGTGCGTTGTCGGTAGACAACACGCCAATGTATTGACATAAGTCGCCAAACAACTTATATACATCTACTTTCGTCTTAAGTATGTATGCTAGGTTAGCAAAAGTGAGGTAAGATGCCTGTAAGCATAATTCACCGTTGCGGCCACGTTGCAATAATTGTTCAGCATCATCGCAGTGTTCACGCCCCAAAGCGTAATCCACGAGGATGTTCGTGTCAAGGAATACCTGTTTTATCGGTTCAGCAAGGCTTTTAGTCTGGGGTCACTTTCTATTTCTTCTTCTGTGAATGATGCACATCTGCTCCATTTTTTAATTTCGGGTGATATGGGAATCACATCGTATAGCTTTTCCGCTGAATCATCTTTCACTTCAGTAGAAGCCTTTTCTACAGGCTCAGAAAGTTTCCCTGCCAGCCATTCACGCTCGCTTTGCGAAAGCATCAGCCCTTGAAGGTATGTCCATAAATTATTTAATGCAAATGTCGTCATAACCTAATTGTGTTGTTTTTCTCGCCGCAAAGATACAAATTTTCGCCCAACTTGTCATGCTTTTCCGTTTTTTCATTACCTTTGCCCCCATCAATCGAAATAAAAGTTTAACCAAAATATATTAAATGGACTAAACCTCTTCTCCAGACATATTTGAAGAAATAGCGTTATCTTGGCAGCTTGTGTCACTGAAACTTAGACAACTTCATAGGCACTACAAACTACTAAAGCAAACGTCCGTGTGTTCATCGCATGGACTTTACTAATAGTTGTAGTGTCGGCAGTCTAAGGCCTCAGTGACCAACTAAGAGTAAAAGTCCATGTTTTTTTATTGTCTCGAAGGAATAAACAAAAGGAAAACACAACAAATACAAACTAAATATGCAAACTAAATCTTTACCAATGAGAAGGGCGTTGCGTGTAGCCCTGTTTGTCCTGCTGCTGAGTGTGGCTGGGATGGGGAAATTGTGTGCCCAAACAAGAGGCGTTCAAAATGAATTAGGCTCATTAAGTGTATGCGAATACACAGAGCGTATCTATGTTACCGAAAATGGTGCAGGTGCCAAAAATGGCGATTCGTGGGAAAATGCCATGGATAGTCTCCAATTGGCTGTGACCATTGCAAACGAGAATTACAATACTTATGGTAACCGAACGGATGTCTGGGTGGCAGAAGGCACCTATTATGGTGATAGCATCGCTTCTAACAATGCTTTTACGATGTTGGCTGGTGTGAATGTCTATGGAGGTTTTGCTGGAACTGAAACCTCAATAGAAGAACGTGACATAGATGTACATCCGACCATACTTGATGGACAAAATGTGCAGCGAGTTTTGTGTCAAAACTCCGATTTTACTGAAAGCACTGCAGCGGTTTGGGATGGATTTGTCATTGAAAATGGAAAAGTTAATTCTGGAAATGGAGGTGGAGCATATATCCAAAAATTTGGTACATTGAAAAGATGTATTATTCAGAATAACATAGTGGTATATTACTATGGGGGAGGCACTTACTTGGTAAATGGTGGCATTTTGGATGAATGTAAGGTGTTGAATAATACGGTGACATATTCTAATGGCTATGGAGGTGGCGTCTATATCAATGGCAATTCATCAAATTACAGTACAGTGATTAATTGTTTGATAGAAAACAATTCTAGTTATGGCGGATTTGGCATATATGGATATAAGTGCAGACTTATAAACAATATTATTGCCAATAATTATTCCACTAGTAATTATGGCTATGGTGCAGTATGGATAGGCTCGGACTCTTTTGTTATAAATTGTCATGTTGTAAATAACGCTTCTCCTGATGGAAATGCAGGTGTTTATTCAAACACGAACAATGCATCATCCGTATCTATAACAAATAGTGTTATTTGGGGCAACAAAAGTGGAAACACGGCAAGCAATGTTAGTGGTTCGCTCGTTATGAATTATTCGGCTATTGAAGGTGGGCATAGTGGCACTGGCAATGTTTTTCTTTCAGGACAAAATGAAGGCGGCATTTGGTCGCCAAAGTTCATCGCTCCAACCGAAGGTGCTGGAAGTGAATTCAGTGGTGGAAATTGGAATTTGCAGGAAGGTTCCATTTTAATTAATAAGGGAAACAACGAGGCAAACAATTTGCCCGATTATGACATTGTAGGGAATGACCGTATTCAACATGGTAGAGTTGACATTGGGGCCTATGAATCATCTTATGGCATCAGTATTTCTCCAGATGCTAATAATATCATCTATGTGACTCAAACTGGAGGTGGAACACATGATGGCTCCTCATGGTCAAATGCTGTGAATGACATTAACCTTGCGCTATCCGCTGCGACAGCCATAAATCCAAAACCAACAATTTGGGTGGCGGAAGGTACATACGTTGGTGATAGTGTAGCCACCAATAACGCATTCATCATGCAAGAAGGAGTGAATGTATATGGCGGTTTTGCTGGAACGGAAACCTCAATAGAAGAACGCATTATTTCTGCACATCCAACGATTCTTGATGGACAACATGTGCAGCGTGTTTTGGGAGCAATGAATGGCTTTAGTGCAAACAACGCAATCTTTTGGAATGGGTTTATTGTCGAAAATGGTAAACTACTAATTAATAGCACAAGTAGTAATTGTTATGGGGCGGGTGCATATTTGCGGAATGGTCAAAACCTTAAAAACTGCATTATTCGTAATAATTCAATTGGTGCAAATAATTATTCAAATTCAAACAGATATCTTTATGGCAGTGGAGTCTGTATTTCTGATGCATTATTAGAAAACTGCGAGATTTATGGCAATACTATTAATTGGAATTCTTATTATGATTACGCTAGGGGTGGAGGTGTTTATGCTAACAATGCCACACTTACCAATTTGAATATACATGATAATAATGTACCTGGTGATGATAATGGACGTTGTTGTGGTGGAGGAGTTTATGCATATAGCAACACGACCATAACCAATTGTAATATTCACAACAATTCAGTAGGATCATTAAACAGCTATGGTTATAGTGGTGGCTTGCATATTGGAAGCACTGGCGTTTCTGTTGTCAACTGTCGTATTGAACAGAACCAATCACAGAGTTATGGTGGAGTTTATGCGGTAGCGGGTTCTACAATGATGGGTTGTTTGGTGGCCAACAATTCGGCACAATACTATGGCGGATTATACTGTAGCGGCGTTAGTATCTTCAACTGTACATTTACGGATAATTTGACCGTATATGGTAATGAGGACGTTTATTCGTTTGCAAATAGCGTTATGACCAATAGCATTGTATGGGGTAATAAGAAAAACGATGGTACTTCACTATCATTGTCAGGATCATGGACGGCAACTTATAATGCCATCGAAGGTGGCTATGCAGGCACAGGTAACATTTCGCTTTCAAACCAAAATGTAGGTGACCTTATGTCGCCCCGTTTCACTAATCCTGCTGTAGGAGTTGGTGTAAACTATAGCGGCGATTGGTCGTTGGACGAGGATTCTCCATGCATTAATTCAGGAACACTTTTGGGGCTTCCCGAAAATTTCCCTGATAATGATATTGCTGGAAATGTTCGTGTACAACAAGGCAAGATAGACATTGGAGCCTACGAATCTCCTTACACAAAAACGGAAATCACACCTGATGCCAACAACATAATTTATGTTACGGTCACAGGTGCTGGCACGCAAGATGGCTCTTCATGGCAAAATGCGGTTTCGTCTATTTCTCTCGCTGTGACCGCTGCAGGCATTCATACCCCTGTTTCTACGGTATGGGTAGCCGAAGGTACTTATATAGGTGACGGCATTGCCAACCATAATGCTTTTGTCATTCAGGAAGGCGTAAATGTCTATGGCGGTTTTGAAGGAACAGAAACCTCGTTGGAAGAGCGTAACTTTGAGCAACATTCCACCATTCTTGACGGACAGAATGTGCAACGTGTACTTGGCCAACTAACAGCTTTCACCGATTCCACTACAGCCGTTTGGGATGGCTTCATCATTGAGAACGGTCGAGAGATGTCTGAACATAATGGAGGCGGTGTTTATATACGACGCTTTGGCACTTTAAGAAATTGCATCATTAGGAATAATACAGCCTATAATGGAAATGGACTTGGTTCTAGTGCAAATGGAGGTGGTGTTTATATGAATTATGGAATGTTGGAAAACTGTGAAATATATGGAAACAATGTAAATGCAGCTGCTGGAAAAAACGGAGGAGGTGTATATTCAGAATACGGTACTTTGATTGATTGTGATATTCATGATAATACGGGAAATTCAGGTGTTGGTATATATGCCAAATATTCAACCATTGATGGATGTTCAATTAGAAATCATACTGGAATTTATGAAGGTGGCGGTATTTATTCATCTGGTAGTTCTTCATGTTACACTACAATTACCAATTGCATTATAGAAGGCAATAAAGGTAAAACTGGAGGTGGTGTTTACTCTTCGGGATATACACGACTCGTTAATTGTTTGATAGCCAATAATTATGCAACGTCAACTGAATATAACAATGGAGGAGGAGGGCTTTGTGCTTCCGGATCGGGAAATAATAGTGTCATTAATTGCCATATTGTGAATAACGGTATGTCTTCTGGAGGTTATGGTGCTGGGGTGTGGAGTTCTAATCTATCCATTACCAATAGCGTAATATGGGGTAACAAAAGTGGCAATTCTGAAAGCAATATCTATAATTTTACAGGAACTTCCATTACTTATAGTGCTATTGAAGGTGGATGGTCAGGCACAGGAAACATTACGATTTCAAGCCAAAACAATGGCGATGCCATGTCGCCAATGTTTACCGCCCCAACCGAAGGAGCTGGAAATAATTATTCAAATGGTGATTGGACTTTGCAGGATGGTTCTGTTTTGATCAATAAAGGCAACAATAATGCATCATATCTTCCTGAATACGACCTTGCAGGCAACGAACGCATTCAGCAAGATAGAGTTGACATTGGCGCATACGAATCTCCCTATTTGTCGCCACAATTGCCCAACTATGAAAACAATGTCATTTATGTGAAAAGAGATGGCACAGGGGATGGCACTTCGTGGGAAAATGCGATGGGTAGTTTGCAAAATGCTGTTCAGACGGCATACTTTATTGAAAATCAAAATCCCGCTCCACAAGTCTGGGTAGCTGAAGGCACATACTATGGTGATGGCATTGCGTCACATACGGCCTTCTATATGATGGAGAATGTGAATGTTTATGGTGGCTTTACAGGAACAGAGATATCTTTGGACGAACGTGATGCTCATTCTCATCTTACAATTCTTGATGGTCAACAAACGCAAAGGGTACTTTTGCAACAGTCTAATTTTACCGATAGTACATCTGTCATCTGGGATGGCTTCGTCATGGAAAATGGACAATTAAACTCTGGATATGGAGCAGGTGCATATATTAAGAAATATGGTACTTTGAAGAACTGCATTATCCGTAACAATACCATCTCAAATTCTAGTGGAAATAATTACGGTGGTGGTGTGTATGTGTCATATGGCACTTTAGAGGATTGCGAAATATTTGGTAATCAGAATACTGGAAGTTATGGAAAAGGCGGAGGCATATATTCATCTTATGGAGTGATTTCAAAGTGTAAAGTCTATGACAATATTGGGAAACTTGGTGGAGGTGTGTATGCTGAAGGAGCTAGTGGCAATCATGTAATGATAAAAGATAGTTATTTTGAGAACAACACATCAAGCTCGAATGGTGGTGGCATTTATTCAAACTATTCTACTTTGATCAATGTTGTAATTGCTAATAATCAAACTACAAATGCCGATGGTGGTGGCCTTTATGCTAGAAATTCTATTGTTACCAATTGCGATATTGCGAATAATGCGATAAATACAACTAATACTAGTTACAGCGGTGCGGGTATTTATGGTAGCTCTAATACATTGAAAAACAATATAGTTTGGCATAACCTAAGAGGTTCCGTCTCAAACAATGTTTCCAGTAATGTAGGTAATGTCACCTATTGTGCAATTGAAGGTGGCTATACAGGGACTGGCAACGTGGCACTTGCTTCCGAAAATACTGGTGATTATACTGTGGACAATTATGTTTGTTTTGTCAATCCTGAAAATGAAGATTATCATCTTTTGCCATATTCGGCATGTATCAATGCGGGTTCCAATGCAGCCAACACGCAAGAATTTGACCTTGATGGCAATCCTCGAATTTGGAATGACACTATTGATATTGGTGCATACGAGTTCCGTGAAATTATCCATTTTGTAGATACTTCAGCTGTGGCTTGTGATTCGCTGTTTTGGCATGATCAGCATTATTCTTCAAGTGGTATCTATGTTGATACATTGACCAATCAATATGGTTTTGATAGCATTATTGCCTTGCATTTGACCATAAATCCCTCGTACTATCTCGATTTGTATGAAACCGCTTGTGATTCATTCTATTGGGGCGATACTCTTTATACGGAAACTGGAGATTATATCAAGGGTTATCAAACAATTTATGAATGTGATAGTGTTGTTACGCTTCATCTGACTATCAACCCAACAAGACCATTGGGCAACTTCACTTATTTGATCCCAGCCAATGATTACATCTGTCGCTATGCTGATATTAATTTCGCTTGGGATACGGTTCATAATGCCAATACGTATGACTTGTATTTCTGGCAAGGAGATGGTGGACGACCAGTGGCTCCGACTGTAACAGGTCTAACTTCATCTATATACCACTATAATGGTTTGCAGAACAATACTACCTACCATTGGTGTGTGGTGGCCAAAAACGAATGTGTAGAAACGGAAAGTTCGGAAAGGACATTCACATGCCAAATGTCACCAATGATGTCCGTTATCCCACAAGGTATTGTTGATTTTGGAGAAATCGAGTTGGAACAATCTCGAACCAGAACTATTGCTGTTTCTGCGACGGCTCTGCCTGAAAACATCAGCTATTCTTTCCTCGACAATGCTTTTGGACAAGATTCGGAGCTCTTCAATATCACGCCTTCGACAAATTGGAATTCCGCAAACGGAGGCTCCTTGCAAGTGACCTTTACACCTGATGCTACGCATTTGTATTACAATACCGCATTAAGGATTGTTTCAGGCACTTTGGCCGATACAATTTATCTTACTGGTAGTCTCGCCAACAGATTTGTATTCTCTACCAATGTGGAAGAATCGGTTTACACCGCCAACGATGAGATTACAATTACTGGCCATGTGGAAGACATATTAGGCAATGCGGTTTCCAATTTGGATGTAGATGTCTATCTTATTGTCATGGGCAGCAGAATTACCTTGCCAACTGTTTCTGATGCCAATGGCGATTACAGTGTTGTTTATTCGCCGCGCTATTCCGAAGCAGGTTATTATAAAGTTGGTTCGTGTGAAAAGGGTAAGTATGCAAATGCAGAACACGATGCTTTCGACATACCAGGCATGGGGCGCGTTTCAGGTGATTTCATCATTTGGGAGGTGCCTCAAAACAATACATTAACTGGTATAATTAGCGTTAGAAATCGTAGCCGTATTCCGTTGGGCAACATCCAAGTTACTCCGATTTCTTTGCCAGATGGTTGTACGGTTGATTTCACTGGAACCAGTTTAGGCTCGCTTGAGACAGGAGAGTTGCAATACTCTGTTTCTGGAACAGAATTGTCAATAGGTTCAGACTACGAGGTGGCGACATTCCTTATTTCCAGTGATTTGGGAATTACCATGAACCTTACTTGCTATTATTATTGTTATCGTGGACGCGGCGAGTTGGATGTGTATCCGTATTCGATTGCTACGACAATGACAAGAAATCGCCAAAAGATGCTTTCGTTCCAAATCACCAACAACGGAGTGGGAGAAACAGGCCCGATTACGATTGATTTGCCCAATGTGGAATGGATGTCAGTGATGGGTGGCAACACCATAGAATCGGTTCCTGTTGGTGATTCTTGTGCGTTTACAATCAAATTGGCACCTGATGACAATGTGAATCTTAACCAATACACTGGAACTATTGCCGTGAACTGCGGTAACGGCAACGGCATCTCCATCCCTTATCAATTGGAGGCCACATCTGATTCAACGGGTACTTTGGTTGTTGATGTGACTGACGACTATACATTCAACACGAATAATGGCAATGGGCCACATTTGGCTGGCGCCAATGTAACTTTGACAGGATACTATTCATTGCAAACTGTTGCCCAAGGCGTAACCGATGAAAACGGTCATTTCACGGTCGAAAACCTTCCTGAAGGTTATTACTGTTTGAATGTGCAGGCAAGAAGCCATAAAGAATATAACAGAGGTATCATCTATATAGAAGCAGGTAAAACGCATTGGAAAGAAATCTATCTTCAGTTCCAAGCCATTTCTTATTCATGGGTTGTGACACCTACTGAAATACCTGATGTATATGAATATGAATTAGTATGTGAGTTTAAAACAAATGTTCCGATTCCTGTTGTTACAGTCGAATGCCCCAATAAAATTGATACTTTGGCTTACGGTGATTCGCTTTGTTTTAATGTGTCTGTTACAAATCATGGATTGATTAATGCTTATGAAGTACAATTATTAATGCCTACTGAATTTGAAGAATATGATTTTTATTTATTGTTTGATGTTATAGATACTCTTTGTGCAAAAACTACTATAGACATTCCTTGCATTGTTACTCGAAACCAAAAAGAGAGAATTCATAGTATGGATCATTGCAGAATAGGTAAAATTGGTGAGACATATTTGTGGTTATGTAATGATAAAACATTAAGGTATGAAAAACATTCGGCAAGTATTTTCGGGTTTGATGTTGAAAACTGTGGTGATAGTTTTACACATGAACCTACACCAGATCCTCCTACACCGACTCCTCCCTCACCAGATCCTCCTGTACCAAATCCACCAACACCAAGCCCAGGACCATGGCCTGGACCAGTACCTCCTAAACCTTTTCCTGAAATCTTTAAAATCAAGATACCTGGTACTTATATAAAAGAAGTATCAACAACATCAGATGAAGATTGTACTCCATGTTGGAAAGTTGCAGCCTCAACAGCATTGCATTTAACCGCATATAAAGTTAAACCGGTTGGAGCACTCGTTAAGTTTGCAGATTGTGTGATTTACGATTGGTCTTCTTCGGATTTGGAAAATTTAAGACAGTTAAAATCTTTGTTAAAGAACTTTGTAAACAATCCTGCAAATGTAACTAATATCAATCAATTTCTAAATAGTCATTTTGACATGAACACAGAATTGTTACAATGCTTAAAAAACGAAATAATTGGAAAAATCTTGGATGGTGGAGATGCCGGAGAAGGTACTATTGCTGAAGCATTTAATATCACAGATGAAATCATGAGTTTAGGTGATAGAATTAGACAATGCATCAGATTTACAGACCCATACCGAGATGCGTCAGATTTGGAAATATCTATAGAACAACTTGAACAAACTGCTAATTACAGTCAGACTTTTTTGAATGAGTTAACCAATCTGTTCCAAGAAGAAGAATGGGAACAGGAAGACAATCTAATGGAATTCTATTCTAATTTTTCATCAATTGTAGATACTACCACTCGAATGGTTTCACCTCAAGCAACACAACAATTGATTGCAACCAGTGAAATGTCGTATGTCAGTGATTCTATCATCCAACGTTTTGTTGACAGATGGAATCGAAGTGTTCAATATTGGAATGATGGCATTTTTACATACACAGATTTGCCAGAAGGGTATGATAGTAATTTTATTCCTTTGGATACATTAATGTTTTCTCCTGCAATAGAAGCGCTTGAAACTGTTGAAGCGTATGGTTATAATGGCATACAAGATATGTTTGCATCATCAATTACTACCATTGTTGATGTGGCGCAAGAACACACTAACGATGTTTGCTCAAAAGTCAGCATCAGTTTCAAACAAACCACAACAATGACTCGTGAGGCATTTGACGGTACTCTGAAAATCTATAATGGACACGCGACCGATGCCATGAAAAACATTGATGTGGATATAGTTATTAAGGATGCCGATGGTGTGGATAAAACGGATTTGTTCCAAATCAATGTTGTTTCTTTAGACCAAATCAGTGGAATTGACGGTTCAGGCATACTTGGTGCACAAAATGAAGGTATCATCCAATTCCAGATGATTCCGACTATTGCGGCTGCACCCGATTCGGCCGTGATTTATTCATTCGGTGGCTCGTTTACTTTCTTGGATCCTTTCTCTGGTGAAACGATGACCTATCAATTGTATCCAGTGGAATTAACGGTGAATCCAAGCCCGAACTTACATGTGGATTATTTCGTGCAACGCAACATCATTAGCGATGACCCATTGACGGATACCATTGAGACAGCTGAACCCGCTGAAATCGCCATGATGATTCGTAATGTTGGCGCGGGCGATGCCAACAATGTGTATCTTGAAAGTTCACAACCAACTATTGTTGACAATGAGAATGGTCTATTGGTTCAATTTGATATGATTGGGGCAGCAATGAATGGGGAACAACGTCCATTAAGTTTGACGGATATTCCGTTTGGTACAATTCGAAGCCATACTGCAGGAATCGCTGAATGGTATTTTACCAGTTCGCTGATGGGCCGCATCATACATTCAACTCCTCATGTGATTCATACAAGCAGCTATGGTAATCCAGATTTAAGTTTGGTCACAGAACTTAACTCGCACGAACTGATTAAGGCGATAAGGGCATACAGCTCTTTGGATGACGGTATCAATGACTTCTTCGTTAATGAAACCGTCGATTTCAACCATACACCAGACAAGATTTATTTCTCGCACGGTGGAACGGCTGGTGTAAAGAAAGTATTGGTTGCCAATACGGAAGGAGTTGTATCTAATGAAAATAGTACAGTTTTGTTGAATGTCAATCCGATAGCCGTAGGTTGGAATTATGCATGTGTAGATGACCCGGGACAAGGATTATACGAAATCATCAGTTGCACAAGGGATGACGGGCAGGAAATTCCTCTCAATAATGTTTGGGTTACCCATGTGACCATGTTTGACGATGATGCTCCTATTCATGAGAACAAGCTGCATATCGTGGATACACTTGCCGTTCAGCAAACCACCACCTACACCTTGGTCTTTACCAAGAAGCCGTCCAGCCTCCGTATCTTCAACGGCAACGAGGATGAGTATTGGTCGAATGCCGCGAACTGGGAAGGTTACATCTTGCCGCAAGCCGACGACGAAGTCCTTATTGATGGTATCTGCCAACTTGACGAGGATGCCGAAGTGTTCTCGCTGACTGTTGCGGAAAACCAGTCACTGACCATTCCCGATGGCCGAATCCTCACCGTTTCAGGCTCTTTAACCAATGCAGATGCATTGGGATTGGTCATAGAGGAGGGCGGCCAATTGATGCACTCCAACGCTGGTGCTCAGGGTACGGTGCAGAAGAACATTATGCCTTTTACCGCTGGCACTAGAGATGGTTGGTATCTTGTCGCTTCGCCGCTGGTGGGTAATACGGCTGTAACATCAGTCGCCGATATGCTTTACAACAACTACGACTTGTACCTTTACGACGAGTCGACACATTATTGGATTAACCAAAAAGATGCTAGCAACCATTTCGAGGAATTGACAAACGGGAAGAGCTATCTGTACGCCAACAACGAAGAGGTCATGTTAGGATTTGAAGGCGAACTTCAAAGTGGCTCTGCTACCATCACTGTTTTGTTGAATTATACAGATGACATCGATTTGGCGGGCTTCAATTTGGTGGGCAATCCGTATGCGCACAATGTCACCTCGTATGCTTCCGTCAATGTGGCCAACGGCTGTTATCAGATAAACGAGACTAAGGACGACTTTATCGTGAATGAAATCAGTGAGGCTAATCCGTTGAAACCTGCTGAAGGTTTCTTTGTGAAGGCAACGGGCGAGGGCGCTTCGGTTACCTTCAATCCAGGACGCGGCGAAACAGCAAACCATAATGGTTCAATTTATGTGGAACTTTTGTACGATGGTAAACTCATCGACCGCCTTATTGTGAAGAGCGAAGGCAATCCTTTGAGGAAGTTTTCGTTGAACAATGGTCGAGCCAAAGTTTTTGCCATGCTAGACCATCGTGAAGTTGCCATTGTTCCTTATGAAGGCAACGAGCAACCTGTCAACTTCAAGGCAGCAAAGGATGGCACATACACCATCAATGTGAATGTCGGTAACATGGAATTTGATTATCTCCACCTGATCGATAACCTCACGGGGGCGGATGTTGATTTGCTGGCCCTTCGACAGGCTCAGGGACCAATGAGTTACACCTTTGAGGCCAAGACAACCGATTACGATTCAAGATTCAAACTGGTGTTTTCTGTCAGTGGAGATGAAAACGACGAAGATGCACCATTTGCCTTTATCAATAATGGGAACATCATTATTGTTGGTGCTGAGGCTGATGCCACATTGCAGATAGTGGATGTGTTGGGACATGTCATTCATTCTGGAGACGCGATGAATCGCGTCTCTACAAACGGGATGCCCCCGGGTGTGTATGTCCTGCGCCTGATCAACGGCGAGAATGTGAAGACGCAGAAGATTGTGGTGGACTAAGGGAACTCCATCACATTGATGCAGGCCAGGCCGTCTCATGCGGGCGGTCTGTCCTTTTTGAAAAATAATTCCTTGAAAGTGTTTGGATTAAGAAAATAATTCCTACCTTTGCCGTCCCGAACAAAAATGGTTATAGAATGAATAAACACTTGATTATTATTGCTTTATGTGGATTGATGGGCTTGGCCTTCGCTTCATGCTCTCGTCCTTCCATCGTAGGAACATGGGTGGAACCTGCCGCTGAAGGCAGCCTTTTGGGCGATGTGGGCTTCACTTTGCTCGAAGATGGCACAGTGGTTTCCATCAATACCGGCTTCAGAGAGTACAAGACTTGGGAGAAAAACGGCGACCTGCTGATTCTCAACGGCGTCACCAACGGTTCAACCCAAGCCAGTTTCGCCGACACCAACAACATCATTTCCCTCAGCGAGACCGAGCTGGTGATTGGCCAAGACGGTTACTCGGTGACCTATCAAAGAAGATGAAATTGAATCTTGAAATATGAAAAAGCCATCAGCAGTCAGCCATCAGCCTAGGTCTTACCGAGCTGAGAGCTGATTGCTGATAGCTAAGAGCAGAAAACCGAATCTTGAAATCTTGAAATTTTGAAATTTTGAAATCTTGAAATATTAAATTTTAAATCACAAATAATGAAGAAATTAGCTGTCATCGCCTTCGGCGGAAACGCCCTTTTGAGAGGCGGTCAGAAAGGAACCTATAAGGAGCAGATGGAAAACGTCAC
>LXOW01250831.1_pt2 | contig 33253 bp, 32 predicted proteins | sample 1368591 | NCBI WGS metagenome assembly LXOW01 (sample SAMN04884650, study PRJNA319009) | bovine gut metagenome | isolation source: Cow rumen | host: Bos taurus | place: Italy: Legnaro (PD) | collected 2014-07-09
AGATGTGTATAAGAGACAGCACATAAGCAGAGGGTGATATTAAATTAGCCAATGGTACTACCCCCTTAAACCGATTATATAGTTTTTCTCTGACAGAGAATTTTAAATAACCAATGGCTATAAAAATGCAATCAAAGACTCCTTCTTTGTATAAGTTGATTACATCATCATCGTTTCCCAACACTGGAAAACCATTGATAAGAGTCCCTTTTTCACAGTTTCCATCGATGAAACCAACAACCTCATATTGTTGCCATTCTCTGACAATAATGCTCAAATCGACAGCCAAACTGCCAGAACCTATAAATGCTAACTTTTTCATTTTTTAAGTGACACTCAATTATATTCAAAATAACTACTCAACAACAATTATTTCCCTAATTCGCTTGTCATAATCAACAATTAGCTTGTCAATTATTTCCCTACTTTCTGCCTGAATAATAAATTGCCCATATCTGTCTAAACCACTTTTAAACGGATGCACCTTAGAACCTTCAAGTAGGTCACACTGGAATTCAACCATATTTGGCCAAGAAGCGATGTCTTTAATTGTTGGCATAATTTGTTTCACTGTTCCTTCTTTCAATTCCAGAAACCTCACCCCTGAAGCTTTACTTGTACGGCCAGTCACTGTATCAACCCTTTCGCCCAATGCAATATGCAACAACTGGTCTTCCATATTGATACCTGTTGATAGTGGTACCAAATGAGATGTGATATTTCCTCCACCTAAACGAGGACTGGTCTCTATCACAAAAACGCCTCGCTCATTTATCTTTAACTCAGTGTGAGAAGGGCAGTTTTCAAAGTACATACACTTGCCAATCTTTGCAACAACATTGCGAATTGTATCTCTTTGCTCATCAGTCAGATTGGCTGGTTGCTTGTGTGCCAACTCAACATTGTATGGGAACTCCGTTGTAGTCTTTTCTGTAAATTGCAACACCTCAGACTTTTCATCATAATGCAGACCCTCAATGCTGTATTCTTGACCCTCAATATATTCCTCCACTAATACGGTGTCTAAATGTGAATAGGGCAATGCTTCATCTATGGCAGCTTGTAACTCTTCTGCGTTGCGACATAGTTTCACGCCACGGCTACCAGAATTGTCTCTTGGCTTGACAATGACCGGATAGACCATATCGGCCGTTTCCTCCACACTCTTCACCAACCGACCTTTGGCGCATGGCACACCGCCTTCCATAAAGCGTTGCTTCATCTGGAACTTGTCGGTGCTCCACTGGGCAGTTTCAACTGAATAGAATGGGAAGCCGTACTTCTCAGCAATGCGAGCCATCATTACCAAGGGCTTGTCAGTAGCGGCAGTAACAACAGCATCAATGCCATACTTCTCCACCACAGCACAGGTGCCCTCATAGTCCTGACCGCCTACCACCTCAAAGGCATCAACAGCATCGCGGCAAATAGCATTGGCCACGGGGTCGATACCCACTGTGTAAAGCCCCATCAGCTTGGCACGATTGATGATGGACTCTTGCAGAGGCCCAACACCGAAAATTAATACCGATTTTTTATCTTTCATTTCTTCAATTAGTTTGGTCGGCCTCTGGCCTCAAAATCTCTAGAAAATCATTTTAAAAATCTCTCAAAACAGTCTTATCTTATCAATCTCTCCGTTAGAGTCTCGTTCATACCATTCAGAGAATAAACCTTTAGGGCCGAAGTTAATCAGCATACCGTAAGGCATGTGAGTAAGATTCATATAATTGAACAGTTGCTTACGATGCTCTTTATCTGCAAAACTCACTGCTTTCAACTCAAGGATGATATTATCATTCACAACAAGATCCATCCTATAAGTCTGGTCAAGTTGAACATCTTTCCAATAGATAGGAAGATGCACTTGTCTTTCCACCTTATATCCTTGCTGCTCCAACAAGTATTTCAGTGCCGCTTCATAAGCAGATTCCAGCAAACCTGGGCGGTATTCGTTATAAACCTTCATGGCAACACCTGTGATTTCCCTGAAGAAATTATACTTCTTGTTATGTTCTTCTATCAAATTCATACAGGTGCAGGTTGAAAGATTTTATATTAGATTTTTGACAGATTTTGAGCGATGCGACCCTTTTACTTAATCTCCTTAATAGCTGCTTCAAGAGTGTCGCAGATGAAGTCAACCTGCTCAGCGGTCAAGGCGGCATACATCGGGAGGGTAATCTCGTTGTCGGTTACATAATCGGTCTGCGGCAGCACAGCACCCAATTCTTTGTAGGTCGAGAAGTGATGCACGGCAGGATAGTGAACGCTGGTTTGGATTCCAGCCGCATGGATGTACTCACGAATCTTGTTGCGACGCTCCTTGTTGCTGTTGAGCAGCACGACCGGGAAGATATAGTTGCTCACAAACTCGGTGTTGTCAGCAAACGGCACCACCACGCCTTCCACCTTGCTCAGGCGGTCAACATACTGCTTGCGAACCTTGATACGGGTTTCCAAGTCACCAGGGAGTTTCTTCAACTGCTCAATGGCAATGGCAGCACGAATGTCGTCCATACGGAAGTTGTAGCCCAAGCAGGTGATGTCATACTCGGTGGCATGGCCGCTGGCACGCTGGTAGCTCATGGTGCTCATGCCGTGGGAGCGGATGAGGCGGGCTTTCTTTTCCATCTCCTCGTTGTTGGTGATGAACATACCGCCTTCACCAGTGCTGATATTCTTGTTGGAGAAGAAGCTGAATGCAGCACAATCGCCAATGGTGCCGAGTTTCTTGCCTTTGTATTCCGACAGAGGACCGTGGCAAGCGTCTTCCACCACTTTGAGGTTGTGCTTACGGGCAATGGCCATAATCTCGTCCATGCGGGCAGGGAAGCCAGCCATGTGGACGATGACGATGCCTTTGGTCTTGGGCGTAATCTTGCGTTCAAGGTCGGCAGGATCCATATTGATGTGGTCGGGGCCAACGATGTCGGCAAACACCGGTGTGGCACCCACATAGCGGATGCAGTTCACGCTGGCGGCAAAGGTAAGCGAAGGCACAATCACCTCATCGCCCGGGCCGAAGCCGCACACCATGCAGCACACATGGAGAGCATCGGTGCAATTGCTCATCGAGACTGCATATTTCACCTTCCACATGTCAATAAACATCTGTTCTAATTCAGCGTTCTTGGGGCCTGTGGAAATCCAGCCCGACTTGATAGTATCATACGCTGCCTGAGCCTCGCGCTCGTCGAAGTTCAGATTAAAAAGAGGAATTTTGTATGCCATAATATATAACTTTTATTTGTTTGCAAAATATCGCCAGAGCGGAGCCAGCATCACAGCTTCGGCAATGCGCCCGTCAAGCATTATCTGTTTTAATTCTTGTTCTGTCAATAAGTGTATTTTGATGTCTTCTGTTTTTTCGGGTTTTGGTTTTTGTATACGTTCAACGTTGGTTGCCAAAAAGTGGTAGCACTGGGTGGTTGACCCGCTTGCATTGGGAACGCTCATTCCAAAAGCCGTCCAACATCCACCCGTATAGCCTGTTTCTTCAAGTAGCTCACGTTTTGCTGCTTCCATAGGGGTTTCTCCCTCATCCACCATACCAGCACACAGCTCGAAGCAAACCTTCTGAATGCCATGACGATATTGCTCTTCAATAATGAACTTGCCATCAGTTGTGATTGCAATCACATTAATCCAATCTGGAGCTTCGGTGATGTAGAAATCCGGCACCTCAACACCATTGGGGAGTTTGACTACATCTTTCCTAACCCTTAGCCAAGGGCAAGTGAAGGGGTAAGAGCTATTGAGGATTTCCCAGTTCACAATTACATCTTTTGATCCAAATTCTTCCCCTTCTCCTCATGCTCAAAATTAGGTATAAACTCCTTAATGGCATCAACCACTTGAGCTTTGGTGAAATCTTCCTTAGCAAAAAGAGTTTCTAACTTTTCAAAGAATGTATTTACCTCTAGCATTGGCCTGCGGGTGGTTTCTTCCACCACACCAAGAGCCATGAAGCGATTCATATTAATCTTCTCGCCAGGGATGTAGAACTCCTCGTAGGCTTTTTCGCCAGTTGTATCTGATTTGAAATACACAACAGGATAGGTGTCGCTGTTGTAACTCATTTGGGATGCAAATAGCTTAGCTTCAGCATCACTTTCACATTCCTTTTTCACAAAGCCTTCTGTTTTTACAAAGCTGTCACAAATCGAGCTGAAAGTAAGCATCTGGTCTTCACCTAACTTCGGGAAGAACACCTCGCCACCGTTGCCGAGGATGCAAGCCAACATACATATCTGACCGCTCTCTTCGGGGCTGACGAAGTAACGCTTCACATCGTTTGGTGCGGCTAAGGGTTGCTTCTTTTGCAAACGGTGCAGCCAGCCATCGGGCAATGAGCCATTGCTGAAAGCCACGTTGGCAAAGCGGGCAGTAGTCACTTTGAATTTGCCATTGTATGCCATCACCAAGTCTTCCATAATGCGCTTAGAGGCTCCCATGATATTTACAGGGTTAGCGGCTTTGTCAGTCGAGACACAGAAGAAATGGCGTGGTGGAAACTCGCAGAGCAAGTCCATCAATTTCTTAGCTTTTATATCATTGTTCTCGATAAGAGCCTGTACACTGTATTTATCCTTCTCTGAGCGCACATGCTTGTGAGCACTGAAGTTAGCTACAATATCAAAACCTTTCTCCTCACGGAAGATGCGGGTGAAGATAGGGTCAGCAAAGTTCAAGGTGTAGGCACGGTATTCTTCCGGCACAAAGAGGCCTTCGGTGCTACGAATATCTCTTNNGGGTGAAGATAGGGTCAGCAAAGTTCAAGGTGTAGGCTCGGTATTCTTCCGGCACAAAGAGGCCTTCGGTGGAGCGGATGTCGCGTGTCAATTCCGCCAGTCCATTCTCGTTGAGGTCAATCACCACCAGCTTGCCAGGGCGGAAACGCAACACGGCTTTAATAAACGACGAGCCAATGCTGCCAGCTCCGCCAATCACACACACCGATTTCCCCTCAATCTCACGGGTCAAGGTTGCTGCATTAGCCTGTATATCGGGCTCAAACATACTGACCGGGCGGAACGTTACCGAGTCAGCGATAAATTTATCTAAATTGAACATATATTGTTGTTTTTGTTCTTCTGAATTCTAACCAATATGAATTGAATCTATTCGGGTCGTGGAAGTCCGCTGGGAATTGAACCATATTTGAGAGACCAACGGACTTACCCACTTCCCTTATATCGTGGGGCAGTGTGAGCTGTGCGGAAGACCCTCCTGCCCCGTCAGCGGCTCCGGCTGCGCGTAAAGACCGGGTCGCTTTGCTTTTTAGTTTATAGTGTATTGTTTATAGTTTATAGTCAGTTGAAAGTTGATAGTTTCAAGTTCCATGATCCATGTTTCTGGTTTCAAGTTCCAGGTTTCAGTTGGCTTAATTGCTTAGTAGCTTAATTGCTTTTGTTTTTCGCTATTTTCTCAACCTCGGCTTTTATCAGTTCATGGTATTGGTTGATGACTTCTTGTGGGTTGACATTTAACTGATGTACAACTTCGGCAGTGATGTAGATGTTGAGGTTCTGTAGGACATAAACAGTCTTGCCGTCGTTTGCTTCGATGGTTACTGTTTTCTCATTGTCGTCAGGACTGGGTGTTTCGTACGAACAAGGCACAAGCCTTGGCCGTGGCATCACCTCGGCTGAGGAGGTGATCTTGCCCGACTTGTCATCCACCTCGACCTTCAACTGTGTGCGTTTCAGAAAATCAGCCAAATCAAAGGCAAGGTCGGCATCGTCGGCACGGTAGGAGATGAATACGTCATACGAGCTGTAAGCCTGAGCTGCCAGCAGGCCACCAATCAGCGAACGGATGCGAGGGTTGCGGAGCTGCTCTTCGTTGAAGCTTTCGATCAACTGGCCGGCACTGACAGCCATGGCTGAAGAGGCGGCGGTTTCATATTCTTTAACGGGATTCACCTCGCTGCCTTCGCCGCAGTTTAAGCTGCAATGTCTGATTTGCGCATCGGTCTTCAAAGTATTATCATCCACTTCTTCGTCATAATAACATCCGCTTAAAGGCACATAAATGCCACCGAGTATTTCGCTTTCCAAATACTCGAAACTATCCTTATGTGCCTTATACTCTTCTTTGGTGCAGGCACTCTTGACTCGCTCCAACAATGCCAACTGGCTTTGGCGGTCTTTGTAAAGCGTGACGTAGAAGCGGATTACCTTATAGGAATAGTTGTTAGTGACATTGCGCCATGGGTTGAAATCCCTGGCAGAGCTTTCCACTGGCAGCGAGAAGAAGCGGAAAATCTTTTCCTTGAGCGTCATGGAGGTGTGGTACTCAAGGTCGATGCGCTTGGGTATCTGGTCGATGGGGGTTGGCATGGTGCTGAACACACTTACGGAATAAAGCCCGTTCACCTCCATATAATGCACGAATCTTTTGGCATCACCCATAAACACACTGTCGGCAATGAGCGGAGTAAAACTTTGACGGAAAAGCTCCTCCATGGGTTCGGGGTACTCTCTTCTTTGATACAGTGCCCACACCATGCAGAAAACCAGTTCTGCCGCCAGCTCCGATTGCAGCCATGCACCCTCCTCAACCAGATAACGTTTGTGAAGACCCACCCCAGGGTTACCGTCGTATTGTATGCGCACGCACTGATAATAGACCTCGTTGAAGAGTGTCAGCACGGGCACCTCAATCTGATGCTGTTCACACAGATTGAGCATCAACTTGTGCATATACTGATTGATCGGCTTGTTCTTCAGGTAGGCCGATATATCATCATATCCACAGTAGAGGAGTTTGCGATGTAATTCGGAGGAGGTCACTTTTTAAAGTTTAGAGTTGAGAGTTTAAAGTTTAGAGTCAGTGGAGAGTGGAGAGTTTATAGTGTATAGTTTATAGTCAGTTGAAAGTGTATAGTTTCAAGTTTCAGGTTTCAGGTTTCAGGTTGAGATTCCGCATCGAGTGCGGAATGAGGGTCTTGTTAGGGAGCTGATTCGGCACTGATAGGGAGCTGATTCGGCCAGAGGGTGTTTTGGCCGAAGGAGGGCCGAAGGAGCTCGCCTGCGGCGAGGTTTCAAGTTTCAGGGTTCAGGGTTCAAGGCCAGAGTTCGTGTTTGCGTTTCATCATGGCGGTGATGGCGTCACGGATGGGCTGCGGCGGGTCGTCACGCAGGGCGTGCTTCACGGAGTGCTCTTTGTCCTGCTCAAGGGCTTCGGTGAGGGCGGCTCCATTATAGTCCTGCTTATAGACCACACGGTAGATTTTCCAATTGCGGAGGAAATAGAGGATGTTGGCCACCAGGTCGCGGTTGAAATTGGTGCCTTTCTGCTTGCCGGGCTTGTAAACCAGGGATTCCACCTCACGGAGGTCGAGGATGTCTTCCCAAACCTTCATATAGTCGCTCTTGGCCTCGTCGATGAGCAGCGGACGCACACGGCTCACATAGTTGAGGATTTCGGTGCGGATGGGAGTGCAGTCGGTTTTTTCTTCTGGCTCGCCCTTATAAAGTGTAGAGTTTAGTGTTGAGAGTTTAGAGTCAGTGGATAGTGTAGAGTTCTTAGTGCCGAGGGCTTCGTTTATCGCCTCAGCACCAGCTTTGTCTGAATATATGTTGAAAGTGTTCTCCACCTTGGTGGCGGCGGGGTTCACATTGTAGGCGGTGCCTATGTTGATAACAACGTTGGGTGTATTCTCTTCGTTCATACTGGTTTCAAGTTTCAAGTTCCAGGTTTCAAGTAACCGCTCACCGTGAGGTGAGCATAATCTGTGTTATCTGTGCTATCTGTGTGACCTTTTACAAGTCTTCCGTGTGAGGATTTTGCTTTTTTCTTTTGGGCGTAAGTTATTGTTTTTCAGCGAGGAATTAGGAAGAAAGTTACTGCCAAGTTTCTTCCTTGGTTCCGGGGTGCTTCCCATTGCACTTTTGCATTCGAAAACGGCGGTGAACCGCTGGTTTCAAGTTTCAGGTTCCAGGATCCAAGTTCCAGGTGAGGGCCCCACATGAAACATGAATCTTGAATCTTGAAACGACAAATCAACCTAATGTTTCACATTTATTATTAAAAGGTATGTCAACAAACCAAATTCTTACTCCTCACTTCACGCTACAGGAGATGACGGAGAGCCTGACGGCAAAGAAGCACGGCATCGCGAATGTGCCACCGCCTGAGGCTGTAGAGAACTTGCGAAAGCTTTGCATCGGAACGCTGGAGCCTCTCAGAGAGAAACTGAAACAGCCAGTGATTATCACAAGCGGCTTCCGCTGCCAGCAGCTGAATGAAATCATCGTCCACGCGAGCCGCAAGAGCCAGCACATGAGCGGGCAAGCGGCAGACTTCTATGTGAAGGGGATTGCGGGGCAAGCCCGCAATGAGGCTTCGCATCGCGAACTGCTCATCAAGGCGTTCCGCCTGATTATCACTGATGAATCGATTGATTTCGATCAGTTGATTCTGTATCCCAACTTCATCCACGTGAGCTACGTCTCGAAAGAGCGTAACCGTCGCAAAATCACCAAGGCCAACGGCCAAGGAACTTACTGCGCTCTGAGTCGCGCCCAAGCACTCAACCTTCAGTAACTTTTAACTTTTAATTTTCAACTTTTAACTTTTTAAAATTATGGCACGTATAACTCAAGTCGGACCTGGCCGCAAAACCAGTGGCACCCTCGATGGTGTAACCTATGTAACAACCCGCAACGGCAACACCTACGCCCGTGTGAAGGGCGTGTTGCCCGCCTACGTCACCAAGACCCCTGCGGCCTTGAAACGTCAGAGCATCTTCAAGATGGTGCAGGAATACGCCAACTTCCACCTGCGCACCCTCAAACAGACCATCACCCGCAAGGGCAACGGCACCGTAATCAACCGTTTCACCCACCTCAACTACAAGGCCTTCGCTGCCGCCCTCGACGCGCTGGCCGACCGCATGGTGGCTGGCGAGGTGGTGACCCTCACCGACATTGAGGCCGCCATCGCAGCCTACGCTGCCGAGCATCCTCAGGCTATCCTCATCGCCGCCCGCAGCGGCTACGGCAAGGTTTACCTCACCGGTGCCTGGCCCGACACCATCACCCTTCGCGCCTCGGGTGGCGACAGCACCATCATCGTCATCGTGGCGGAGAACGGCTCCACCACTACGATCACCCCTGCCGAGGGTGGCAGCACCACGGTTATCAGTGGTGGTGACAATGGTTCAAGTGGTAGCGGGTCTGGCTCAGGTTCGGGTTCCGAGACCCCGACTGTGGCAGCCCCTGTGATCAGCGGCACCACTCCGTTCGCTGAAAGCACTTCGGCAACCATCAGCTGCGCCACCGCAGGAGCCTCCATCTACTACACCGTTGACGGCTCCACTCCTACCTCCGCAAGCACCGCCTACTCTGGTGCCATCACTCTGACCGACACTACCACTGTGAAGGCTGTGGCCATCAAGGACGGTGTATCGAGCTCAGTGACCACCAAGGTCTTCACGAAGGGTTCTGGTGGCGGTTCTGGTGAGAATCCTGAGACGGAGTAATCAGTTTAGAGTTTAGAGTTGAGAGTTTAGAGTCGGTTTAAAAGTTCAAAGTTCAAAGTTTAAAGTTCAAGGCTTGGCCCTTAGGCCAGATGACTGCTCTAAGCTCTCGCTCGACGCTCTTCTATCAATCTTTTATTAACGTTTTAAAATTCAACAGTTATGAAGATTAAACTTTCAAAAACTCAAATCGAAGAGATCATCTCTGACCCTGAGAAAGCTCAGGAGATTGGCATCAAGACCAACGACCCGTGGTGGGTTATCGTTCTGAAGGTCATCGCCTACCTCATCGGTCTCATCCTGGCCGGAGCCGTGACTACCAGCTGCGCTGCCGCCGCATGCGCGAGCTTCTTAGTGTAGTGTTTAGTGTGTAGAGTTTAGAGTCGGTTTAATAGTTCAAAGTTCAAGAGTTCAAAGTTCAAGGTCTAGGACGCCTGATGGCTCAAAATCTTTTAAAAATCAGATAAAAAACTTACAACTCTCAACTTGCGAACTGTCTCTAAACTCTCAACTATCAACTCTCAACTGACTATAAACCATAAACCATCAACTATAAACTTTACCCCAATGAGACAGATCAAATATATCCTTATCGATGACAGCGGGCGGAAGAACCGTGAGCATCATTACAGCATCAGCAGCAAAGGCTGCGTCACTGAAAGCACCGACATCCGCAAGGCGGTGAAGGTCATCGACCGACAGGTGGACCCCGATGGGTACAATGCGAACTCCATCGTAATTCAGTTTAAGGAGTTTAAGGGTTCAAGTAGTTCAAGGGATTCCTTGAAAGACTTACTCGTGGAACTGCGGTCGCATTTCCCGGAGGCGATGATTTTCGGCATCAGGGAGATTGGCGACTACTTCATCAAGGTGTCGGACGAGATGAATGAGCTTCGCTTGGAGCTCAGCGACATGCCGTGAAAGGGGTTCAAAGTTCAAGGTTCAAGGTTCAAGGTTGTGTCCGCACACTTTGATCTTTGAACTTTGAACTTTTTACTTTCCACTTTCAACTGACTATAAACTATCAACTATCAACTATCAACTATCAACTAGATATGCTCCTCCACCCCACGGAAATGCACGTTCAGCTCATGCAGGTGCTCAAGCAGGGTGCCGAGGGGGGTGCCCTCCGTCATCTTGGCAAAAGCGTTGACATCCTTGGGGAAGCACTTGCCGCCATAGCCGTACTTGCCGTCGGGGCCGGGAACGTAGGTATGGGTATCGTTGATGTAGCCCGAAAGCAGTATGCCCTTGATACGGATGTTGTTGCATGTGACCACGCTCACCGCTTAGTAGTTTAACGATTTCTTGGGCCTGTTAGGATGTATCAATAATTTTCCGCCTTCAGCTCGAAGAACGACTGCGGATGGTCGCAGACGGGGCAAATCTGAGGGGCTTTCTTGCCGATGACGATGTGGCCACAGTTGGAGCACTGCCAGATACGGTCGCCATCACGGGAGAAGACGATGCCTTCCTTGATGTTGTTGAGGAGCTTGCGGTAACGCTCTTCATGCTCCTTCTCGATGGCAGCCACCATCTCGAACTTCTTGGCAATCTGCGTAAAGCCTTCCTCACGGGCTTCTTTAGCCATGCGGGCGTACATGTCGGTCCACTCGAAGTTTTCGCCATCAGCGGCATCCTTCAGGTTGGCCTCAGTGCTGGGCACTTCACCGTCGTGCAAGTATTTGAACCATATCTTGGCATGCTCTTTCTCGTTGGCTGCCGTCTCTTCAAATAACTTGGCAATCTGCTCATAGCCGTCCTTCTTGGCCTTGGAGGCGTAATACGTATATTTGTTGCGTGCCATGGATTCGCCAGCGAAGGCTTCCATGAGATTCTTTTCTGTTTTACTTCCTTTGAGTTCCATAGTGTATTGTTTTTAATTATTCCTTAAATGTTCCCGAATTCACTTCGTTTTTCATCTCATCGATGACCTTCAATAAGTATTGTCCGTATTGGTTCTTCAGCATCGGCTGGGCTAATTCTCTCATTTTATCTTCTGTAATCCAGCCATTGCGATAGGCGATGCCCTCGAGACAGGCAATCTTCAAGCCTTGACGTTTCTCGATGACCTCGACAAAGGTCGAAGCCTCTGAAAGGCTATCGTGCGTACCGGTGTCGAGCCAAGCAAAACCACGACCAAACACCTGGACTTTCAGCTCGCCATCCTCCAAGAAATGCTGGTTGACGGTGGTGATTTCAAGCTCGCCACGGGCGGATGGCTTGATGTTCTTGGCCACTTCGACCACTTTGTTGGGATAGAAATACAAACCAACAACAGCATAATTCGACTTCGGATGCTGAGGTTTCTCCTCGATGCTCAAGCAATTCCCCTGCTTGTCAAACTCCGCCACGCCATAACGCTCTGGATCTGAAACCCAATACCCGAAAACTGTCGCTTTCTTATTTTGTTCAGCCTCTCTCACCGCCTCCTTAAGCATTTTGGTGAGGCCACTTCCGTAGAAGATATTGTCGCCCAATACGAGACAAGCGCTGTCATTTCCGATGAACTTCTCGCCAATAATGAATGCCTGTGCCAAGCCATCAGGTGAGGGTTGCTCAGCATACTCGAAATGAACCCCATAGTCGCTGCCGTCGCCCAAAAGACGCTTGAAGCCTGGTAAATCAAATGGAGTTGAGATAATCAATATATCTCGAATCCCTGCCAGCATCAACACGCTGATGGGATAATACACCATCGGCTTGTCGTAGATGGGCAGGAGCTGCTTGCTGACGCCCTTGGTAATGGGATAGAGACGCGTGCCGGAGCCTCCGGCAAGGACGATGCCTTTCATGAGGTTAGAAGTTATTAAAATCAGAAAGGAAAGTCAACATCAGGAAGCCAAGTGGTGTTGATTTCGAAATCTGTTGTAGAACTGGCGTCATAGAGCGAACCGGTGAGTGTGGTCATGCGGTTGCGTTGCAGCGGAACATTCTCAACTACTTTATGTGAAATGGATGTTTCCAACGCATCAAGCACGTCGATGGTAATGGTCATCGTCGTCTGTTCCTCCGTAGCGAGGAACAGGTAGCTGATTGAGTAGGTGTCATTTCCCACAGCGCTCTGTATGGGAAGCACATTGCTGAAACCAGTGTTACTGGTGGCCAAACCCGTGGTAGGATTGAAAGCCTTGCCGCCAGCAGAGAAGGTGGTCCGCACACTGACAGCGTTCTCGGTACATCCATCAGTAGAATGCACTCTAAGCTTAGAAATCACACGGCTGAGGGTAGCGCTAATTGCAACAGCATTGGTGTTGGTGATATTCACCGCTTGGGTGGCTGCGAAGGTCTCTCGGGCGGGGTAGTCACCAAAGGTAGCTGTAGTGGGACTGGTGAGGTTGATGGCCGGCTCACCATCGTTTAAACCATAACCTAAAACCACCATGGTGTAGCTGCCCATAGGCAAAGCAAGACTGAAATCACCAAAAGTGGTATAGGTAGTCGGATCGGCACGGAACTGCGTCACCTTGTACTGCTCTGAACCATCGGAAGTCTTGTAGAAGGCCAAAGTAACCGCCTTCACACCGTCGTAGCTTGGAATGTCATCCTTCGACGGCAAAGTGTCTTGTGTGATGGTAAAATCATTAACGAAAATACGGACCGGGACCAAGGTGTCATTTTTCTTTTTGCAACCTGCCACAAGCAGCAACACTGCAAGAATCAGAGAAAGTTTTTTCATTACAAATAAGTTAGAAATAAAAATAAAAGTGATTTGATTTGATTTTTTTCCAATCGGTCAAAACCGAGGCTTTTTACAGCTCCGCCTTATCAGTCACATTCTGCGCTGACAAGACACTGATTATTAAGGGAATAAGAAAGGACACAAAAACTCCCACTTATCCATATAGTGAATGCAAAAATAAAGAAAAAAACAACAAAACAAAAAAATTGGGGGAAAAGTGAACTTTTTTGCTTTAGCAAAACGTCAATCCTCCGAAATCTCACTCATCATCTTCCGGTAGGCCGAGAAAACATTGGCGCGTGAAATGTAGCCTAAATACTTGCCCTCTTGAATGACAGGGATGTTGTACTTGCCTGATTTTTGGAACTTGTGGACAATTTCCTCCATCGGCTCTTCGGGATGGATGACATAGTCGGGTAGGACGGCGAAGTTCTGTATCGACTGGTCGTAATACGATTCGTCGAAGAGGATGGCCCGCACGTCATCAAACAACACGTGGCCACAGAAAAACCCTTCCTTGTCGACCACGGGGAAAATGTTGCGCTTAGACGACGACACCAGAGGCAACAAATCGCGGAAAAGGCAATCAGGATGGATGGGACTGAAGTTGTTCTCAATCAGCTGGTTGATGACCATCATGTTGAGGATGCTCTTGTCCTTGTTGTGCGTCACCTCGACACCTTTTTCCGCCACCGCATTAGTGTAGATAGAGTGATTGAAAAACAGTCGGTTGATGGCGTAGGCCAAAGCCGAGACAATCATCAGGGGGACGATGAGCGCATAGCCGTTGGTGATTTCAGCAATAAGGAAGATGCCCGTCAGGGGTGCATGAAGCATACCCGCCACCAATCCGCTCATCCCCACGAGGGCGAACTTGGCGGGGTCTAAATTACCGATACCCAAATAGTTGACCAGCGTTGCAAAAAACAGTCCCGTGAACGCCCCGATGAACAAAGCCGGAGCGAAGGTGCCGCCCACGCCGCCCGCCCCAAAGGTGAAAGCCGTCGCAAAGGCCTTCAGCAGAATCATGCCTGCGAAGAGGATGATGACCAGCAGGTCGTAGTCCTTAAACCTCATGAACCATGAGTTGCCGAAGACGGGGCTGTAGTCGCCCCGCAAAGCAGAGTTGATGGCTTCATACCCCTCGCCGTAGAGGGCGGGAAACAGGAAAATGAGGATGCCCAAGAGCGTGCCTCCGACGAGGAACCGCGTCCAGGGTGACTGCATCTTTTGGAACCGCTTCTCGACGGTGAAAGACACCTTGAGGAAGTAGGCCGACACCAAACCTGCGAAGAGACCTAACAGCACGTAATACAGCGCATTGGAAGGGATGAAGCCCTCAGAAATGACAGCCGGGTATTCCACCGTCTGACCCAGGAACCAGTAGGCCGTCAGAATGGCCACGAAGGAGGAGCAGATGATGGGCACCAGCGCATTGAGCGAAAGGTCGATCATAAACACCTCAAGGGCGAAGACGATACCCGTGATGGGAGCTTGGAAGATGGCCGCCAAAGCGGCTGCCCCACCCATACCGATGAGCTGTATAGTGTGCTTATAATCAAGCTTTAAGGCTTGTGCGATATTGGAACCTATGCTGCCGCCAGTCGACACAGAGGGCCCTTCCAGTCCTACCGAGCCACCAAAGCCTACCGTGAGGGCGCTGGTGACGATGCTCGACCAAGAGCTACTGCGGCTCACCTGGCCTTTGTTTTTCGAGATGGCGTAAAGAATGCCGGGAATACCGTGACCTACCTCTTTTTTCAGGATATATTTGCAGAACAGGATGGTCAGCAGGACACCGATGGCCGGACAGATAAAATACAGGATATGCGAGTACTGAAACTGCGCATTGATGACCACGTCACGGATTCCATGGGCCAGCTTCTTGATAAGGACGGCAGCAACACCTGCAAGAAAGCCCGTGGGTATGCTGAGTATCAGCATAAAACGGCGGTCTGTCATGTGGGACTTGCGCCACGCATTAAACTGGTCTATCCATCCGTCTATCTTGTCACCTATGGCAGCCATGTATGAGGTGTTGTTTTTATTTTATCCAACCCTCTACATCTTCGAGTTGCAAAGCCGGGATGTCGAGTTTGTTCTTCTTGCGCAGACCGTTCAGCTTCTCGCGCAGGGCGGAGGGCTTCTCAGCTTTCAGTTGCTCAATGGTATTGTAGCCGTTGGTGAGCAACAAGGTTGCCCATGTCTCGGCCATACCGAGGGCCATGAAGTCTTCCTTGGTGGCGTTTTTCACGACTTTCTCGGGACGCATCATGGGGAAGAGCAACACCTCTTGGATGGTGGTCTGACCCGTGAGCAGCATCACGAAACGGTCGATGCCGATGCCCATACCTGAAGTGGGGGGCATACCATATTCGAGGGCGCGCAGGAAGTCCTGGTCGATGAACATGGCCTCATCGTCGCCGCGTTCGGAAAGTTTCATCTGTTCCTCGAAACGTGAGCGCTGGTCGATGGGGTCGTTCAGCTCGGTGTAGGCGTTGGCCAGTTCCTTGCCGTTGACCATCAGCTCGAAACGCTCGGTCAGTTCGGGATTGTTGCGGTGACGCTTGCAGAGGGGCGACATCTCAACAGGATAGTCGGTGATGAAGGTGGGCTGGATGTAGGTACCTTCGCACTTCTCGCCAAAGATTTCGTCAATCAGCTTGCCCTTGCCCATGGAGGCGTCCACCTCGATGCCGAGTTGCTTGCACACATCGCGCAGCTGGGCTTCGTCCATACCTGTGATATCGATGCCGGTCTTCTCCTTGATGGAGTCAATCATGGTGATACGCTTGAAGGGGCGCTTGAAGCAAATCTCGTTGTCGCCAACTTTCACAGTATCAGTACCTAATACTTCTGTGACAGCGCGTTCAATCATGGCCTCGGTGTAGTCCATCATCCAGAGGTAGTCCTTGTAGGCCACGTAGATTTCCATTGCCGTGAACTCGGGGTTGTGGGTGCGGTCCATACCCTCGTTGCGGAAGTTGCGCGAGAACTCATACACGCCCTCGAAACCACCCACGATGAGGCGTTTCAAGTAGAGCTCATCGGCAATACGGAGGTACATCGGGATGTCCAATGCATTATGGTGCGTGATGAAAGGACGGGCTGTTGCGCCACCTGGAATCGCTTGCAGCACAGGGGTTTCCACCTCAAGGTAGCCACTCTCGTTGAAGAAACGGCGGATGCTGTCGATGATGCGGGTGCGGGTGATGAAGATGTCCTTCACCTTGTCGTTGACCACGAGGTCGACGTAACGCATACGGTAGCGCAGCTCGGGGTCGTTGAATTCGTCGTATTTCACGCCGTCCTTCTCCTTCACGATAGGCAGCGGGCGGAGGCTCTTGCTCAGCACGGTCATCTCTTTCACGTGGACAGAAATTTCGCCCATCTGTGTGCGGAAGGCAAAGCCTTTCACACCGATGAAGTCACCGATGTCCAAAAGGCGTTTGAACACCGTATTATATAAGGTCTTGTCCTCCCCGGGGCAGATTTCGTCGCGCTTGATATAGAGCTGGATGCGGCCTTTCGAGTCCTGCAGCTCGCAGAACGAGGCGGCACCCATGATGCGGCGGCTCATGATGCGGCCCGCGAGGGTAACCTCTTGAAACTGGTCGGGGTTGTTGTCGTCAAATTGGTTGAGGATGTCCGTGGTGAACACGCTCACGGGGAACGCGGCCTGCGGATACGGGTTGATGCCGAGCTTATAGAGTTCGGCCAACGAATTTCTTCTGATTTGTTCCTGTTCGCTAAGCATAATAGGTTGAATTTGGGTGCAAAATTACTACTTTTTGGGACAAAAATGCAGAAATTTTTGCTTTGTTTTGATGCCGCAAAAATAATAAAAATGCACTGCATGAGTGCAGATTTCTTTAAAAAATGCACTGCATGAGTGCAGATTTGTTCAAAAGAATGATAGTAGATTAATGGGTGTCGACCTTAAAATTACTCTATTACCAACTGCTCCCAGCGGATTTTGGGTACATACTGCACCCCTTCGGCATCGCGATAATAAGCCAGTTTCTCGCCGGCATCGACGGGCTGCAGCTTGATGCGCTCGTTTCCTTTGCCTATTGCCAAGATGAGCAGCGGCTCGTAGGGCAGGTTGAAAACTTCGGTAATCTTCGCCTTGTTGAAAGCCCCTATCATGATGCCGTTCAGGCCCATCTCGGTGGCCTTCAGCAACATGCTCTGTGCAGCAATGCCCAAGTCGATGTCGACAAACTTGCCTTCGGGAATCGTGCTGCAGATGATGATGAAGGCCTCGGGCTCAGTACCTGGGAAAGGCAGATGCAACTCGGGCAGCAGACCGCCCAGTTTCATGTTCTGCACGATAATGTCGGCCCCTGTCTCTTTCGTGACCAGCTTGAAACGCAGCACCTGTTGGTTCTTTGCGGAAGCAATTTTGGCATTCACCGCCACTATGCGTTCTAACATCTCGCGCTTCACCACAAAGTCCTGTTGGTAACCCCGAAAACTACGGTTCTTTTCCATTAAAGTTTCAATAGGGGTATGCCTTATTACCGTCTTCTTGGCTCCCTTGCCAAAGACCTCTTCGTAGCGTTTTTCCAAATATCCGTCAGCCATAGAATTGCAAGTTTAGAATGAAAAATTGATTTTTTGTTTTCAAAACCGCAGCGAAGATACACACTTTTTGTGTATTTTTGCAGCCTTAATTGCGTAGCTGGAGAAAAAGCTGCCCGATATTTGAATAATAGATTGAAAATGAAGCCAATACGTATAGTAGTTTTTATATCGTCCATCATACTTATCCTGCTGGTAGGCTGGTATTTTTTCCCCGCAGAGGGGGTCAAGGCCGGCAATGTTGACTTGCGTTTCCCCTCTTATTCCGAGAGTCAGAAAGAGGAAGAGAAAGAAATCGATGTTGACGCTGTGCTTGACAGGGTGAGCCAGAGTTTCGAAATGACCTGTTCGGCATCGATGTACGACAGCCTCAGTTTCTTCCGCGACTACCTGAAAGGGAACCCCAACCGCATCTACCTGCCCGAGGATGACTACACCTATTTCGATAGCCTGTTCGAACTGCTGGAGGGTGCCAAGTCCCAAGGACACACCTACAGAGTGATGCACTATGGTGACTCGCAGATTGAGATGGACCGCATCTCGTCGGTGCTGCGCCAGAAACTGCAAGAACTGTTCGGTGGCTCAGGCCCCAACATGATTCCTGCCATCCAGACCGTACCCACCATCTCAGTAAAACAACGCAGCGACAACCTGCAACGCTATACGCTTTACGGCGACTCAACCACCCGCAGGGCCAAACATAACCGCTACGGCGTGATGTCGCAGTTCTGCCAAGTGACGGGCGAAGGCACTATCACCTTCTCGCAGACCTCTCACTCGCAGGCTTTCGACAATGCCAAAACCATCTCCACGGTCTCGGTGCTTTTAGGACACAACAGCAAGGGGTTCAAGGCCATCCTGCATTGCGACAAGCTCTCGCTGAAGCCCAAAGTGCTGGCTGCCAATAATAACGTGCAGCTCATCACTTGGGATCTTCCCCACAATGTGCGTCAAGGTACCATCACCTTCAAGGGCAATGCCGAAATCTATGCCGTGCTACTTGACGGCGACCCAGGCGTGGCCATCGACAATGTCGCCCTTCGAGGCTGCACCGGCACCATCTTTACCCGCATCGACGAGAATGTCATGCGCCAGTCGTTTGACCTGCTGGACACCCGCTTGATTGTCCTCCAGTTTGGCGGCAACAGGATGCCCAGCATCACTTCGTCAAAGAGCATCTCGACTTATCTGACCGCCTTGGAGCAACAAATCGACTACATGAAGCGCGTCGCCCCGAAAGCCACTCTGCTCTTCATCGGACCTGCCGACATGGGCAAACGCTATAACGGCAAATTGGGTACCTGGAAAGGCTTGCCTGAGTTGAACGACTCTCTTCGCTCAATGGCCCTCCGCAACAAGGTCGCCTATTGGGATATGTTCAACGTGATGGGCGGCGAAGGCTCGATGGTGCAATGGGTGAAGCACAAACCCGCATTGGCCGGTCCCGATTATATCCACTTCACCTTCACCGGTGCGCAAGCCATCGGTAGCGACCTGGCCAAATCGTTCACCACATACTATGATTTCTACAAACTGCGCCAACACGTTCCCAGTCAAGAGGTCATCAATTTTGTGAACCGTAGCTCGGAAGACAACGAGAAGCATATTCCTTATTGGATGCGGATGCCCAAATACGAACCATATAAAAACATCTGACCATGAAGCGATGGTGGATGCTGACAGGATGGTTCCTTGCCTGCGCGAGCCTTTTCGGGCAATCCGAAATCGCTTTGCGACCTTTGCCTACCTACAGTTTCACCCATTTTGAAAAGAACCACCTCCTCTACCCTTCGGGCGACAGCACATCGATGGAACGCTTTTTCTCGAAGATGGATTCCGTTATCCAGCAAGGAAAGGGCAACGTCAACATCCTGCACATCGGAGGCTCGCATGTGCAAGCTGGCACCTTCACCCAAGAGTTTCGCGACAACCTGCTCGGTTGCAACGACAACTTGCTAGGAGGACCCTACTTCATCTTCCCCTTCACGGCGGGAGGCACCAACAATCCCTCACACTACACCATACACTCCACTGGCGAGTGGCACTACTGCCGTAATGCCGTGCAACGTGATGATGAGAAACGTATGGGATTGGCCGGTGCTGCCCTCACCACAACCGACTCCACCGCCACCATACAAATCGTCACACGCGAACGCTATCCCTCCGAAATGCCCCCCGAGTATGTCTTCAACAAAGTGACCCTCATCGGGTTTTCAGAGACCGACAACGTGATACCCGCCCTCGGCTATGAAGGCGACACCCTATACGGCGAGCATAACGACACCTTGTCAACCTATACCTTCACCCTACCCCATTACACCGACTCCGTATGCATCCTGTTCGACTCCGTCCCAGGAGAGTTTACCCTCACGGGTGTTCTATTAGACAACAACCTGCCAGGTATCACCGTCCACGGCGTAGGGGTCAACGGCGCAAGGGTAAGCTCGTTCCTCAGATGCGAAGACCTCAAGCGTGACCTTGAGCTTATCCACCCCGACTTGATTATCTTCGGCATAGGCATCAACGACGCCTTCGAGAAAGGGTTTAACAAAACGACCTTCAAGCAGGACTGCTCCGAGCTTATCAGCCTTATGCAGGAGGTCAACCCCGACTGTGCCCTGCTCTTCATCACTAACAACGACAGCTACACCCGCCGTCGCGTCAGAAGAAAGACCATCTATGAGGTGAACCCCAATGGGAAGACCGCGAGACAAGCCTTCATGGAACTCGGAGCGGAATACAACGCCGCCGTGTGGGACCAATTCGACATTATGGGTGGACTGAAGTCGATGCGCAATTGGCAGAAGGCAGGACTGGCCCAACGTGACAAGGTGCACTTCACCAAAAACGGCTACACCTTGATGGGCGACTTGCTATACAACGCCTTGATGGAACGTTATCTCGAACACATAGAAGCAAACAAGGAACCCTAAGATGACGAACCTGACCGAAATAGCATTGGACTTCTTCCGCAACCTTTTCTCATTCGATAAGGCGCACCCTCTGCTGTTCACCCAGTTCTACTTCTGGGCTTTCTTCGCCATCGTGTTCGCCTTATTCAGCTTCTTCAAGAACAAGACCCTGCTGCGCAACACCTACCTGTTCTTCGTCAGCCTCTTCTTCTACTACAAGACCAGCGGACTCTTCACCTTGATACTGGTCTTCATCACCTTATATAATTTCTTTGCGGCCAAGTGGATGCACTCGCGTAAGAAAGACGGGAGTCGCAACATGGTGTTGGCACTCAGCGTTTGCGTCAACCTCTCGCTGCTCTTCTATTTCAAATATGCCTATTTCATCACCGATGTCATCAACAACCTGTTCCATCTTCAGCTTAAGGTCTTCGATATTTTCTCGTGGATAGGCAACCAGATTACTGGCTCCAATGCCTTCAGCGTCGACGCCATCCTTCTGCCTGTGGGAATCTCGTTCTACACCTTCCAAGCCGTCAGCTACATTATGGATGTCTACCGCAAGCGCATAGAGCCTGTCCGCAATATCTTCGACTTCGGTTTCTACGTCAGTTTCTTCCCGCAGCTGGTGGCAGGTCCCATCGTGAGAGCCAACGAGTTCATCCCACAGCTTCACAAGAAATACTTCCTTGGGCGCAAGCAGTTCGGCATCGCTGTTTTCTGGATCATGAACGGATTGGTGAAGAAAATCGTCCTGAGTGACTATATTGCCGTCAATTTCATTGACCGCGTGTTTGCCAACCCTTTGCTATACACAGGATTTGAGAACCTCTCCGCCCTATTCGGCTATTCCTTGCAGGTCTATGCCGACTTCTCGGGCTATACCGATATCGCCATAGGTGTGGCTATGCTGATGGGTTTCTACCTGCCGACCAACTTCAACTCGCCCTACAAGGCCAAGAGTCCTGCCGAGTTCTGGAAACGCTGGCATATCTCTCTGTCGCGTTGGTTGCAGGACTACCTCTACATCCCCTTGGGAGGCAACCGTAAAGCCACCTTCGGCTCCTACTGCATCATCGTCGTTATCGCCGCTATAGCCGCTTTCCTCTCCCATAGCTGGTGGGTGGCTATCGGTGCAGGTCTTATCGCTGCCATATTAGCTCTTGTAGCATACTTCAAGCCAGAGAAACGCAAGAAAATCACCACCGAAATCAACCGTATGGACACTATGCTGTTGGGCGGACTGTGGCATGGAGCCTCATGGAACTTCATGATTTGGGGCGGACTGAACGGCATCGGAATGGCATTTCACCGCTTCTGGGACGAGTGGAGCATCTATGGGCGCACCTTATTTATATTAGCCCTCACTTTTGCCTTGCGGGTGATGTGTGTCTTCTTCCCCCGTCCGGTGTTCAATGTGCTTTATGTGTGGAGTCTTATTGTTCTTACAGGCAATATGCTCCGGATGCTCTACAACCTCTTCGGAGGCAAGCGAGCCTGGCGCTGGCTACAAGATGCCTGGGCGGTGCTCAACACATTCACTTTCATCACCTTCACCCGACTCTTCTTCCGCAGCGGATCGAATCTCAACCCTGCTGAAGCCAACGAAACAGCTTGGAACACAGCCAAGAATATGATCAACCAGATGGGTAGCCATTGGCGTGTGGAACAGATTCCCCAGATTGCCTATCACTACCGCAATGTGTTCCTCCTTATTATATTAGGTATGGTCATCCACTGGTTGCCCGAGAAGTTCAAGCGTCGCTACCGCCTGTGGTTCGCTCGTATGCCCCTCCCGCTGATGATACTGGTCTGCGTCGTCATCGTGTTCGTCATCTACCAGTTCATCACAGCCGATTTGCAGGCGTTTATTTACTTCCAGTTCTGATTCCCTCTTTTTTATTTCACCATCAGTTTACCGTATTTCATCACAGCGTTGTTGCGCAACAACTTAACGATGTAGCATCCTTTGGCGAAACTGGCAGGCAAGACTACGGAGAACTCACCAACGGCATCGCCCGTGGCTTTCAGCAGGGTACGTCCGCTGAGGTCGCACACCACTACAGCATCGAAGTTGCTGGTGTTACCGCTTACATGCAGGGTTTGCCCTGCTTCGACGGGATTGGGGAAAAAATATATGGCTTCGTTTGCCTCCTCATTGAGGCTCCAGCTCGGATCCCAAATCATCCGTGCATATTCCGGATGGTCGACGAAGGGGTTGCGGTTGTGCTGGTAGTCGTTGTAGATGGTCTCATTGCGTTCCTTTTCCTTATCGCTTACAGGGTCAAGTTCGTTCCAGCGCAGCAGCATATCAATGGCCCATGACTTGATTTCGCTCTTGGTGGTCATGTCACTACTGCCCCAGCTGCCGTCCTCTGTATAATAGCGCACACTCATGTACATGATGGCACGGGCGAAGTCGCCCTTGTATTCGTCGATAGGTTCGAATACCGTCCCGCCGAAGCCCGATATCTTGCAAGTGCCCAGTTTGGAGCCGTTTTGCGAAGTCCAGGAAACCGAGCGCACCTCGCCAAAGGCATAATTGCCGCGCTTGTTGTTGACCCAGCCGTCCACAGGGAAGATGTGATGCAAATCGGTGCGGGGAGTGGATTGGTCGTTGAACCAACTCGAAGGCCACGAGTGCTCGCGGTTGTAGCAGTCGCCCTCGCTGTCGTAGTTGCCACACTGGTCCTGACCGAGATAATAGGTATAAGGCGGGGTGCCGTTGGGGAGATCGGAATACATATCCCATACCTTGCTGACGTTATCCTCGCGGTGGTCGGTAGCATAAAAGGCGTTCCACAACTGGGCATACGAAATGGAGGTATGCCCCTTAATGATGTTGTGCAATGCCATTTTCAACTGGTTGCCCGTCAATCCATTGGCGGAATTGTAGTAATTGGCAGGCTGGGCTGATAGCACCAACGAGAAAGCCAGACTAATGATAAGGAAAAACGTCTTTTTCATAGTATTATGTATTCTTCGGCCCTTCGACAGGCTCAGGGACCTTCACTTAAATCAAATCTGTAAACATATACAAGCAAGCGATAACCACCATGAATACGGAAGCGGAGAACTCCAAGAAACTCACCTTTTTGAGCATCTTAGGCTCAAAGTCCTGACGCACGATGAAGCACGACCACAAGAAGCCGGCAAAGGCTACCGCCAACGCAAACCATCCTCCGAAGGGCATGAAGGTAGTCCCCATCAGCGACATAAGCAGGGTGTTGAAGGCAGCGAGGATAGAGAGCAGGATGATGTCGCCTTCCTTGACGACGGTGTACATCATCTTGCCTTTCAGCACACGCATCGAGTCGACAAACATCTTGACCGCCACCACCAGCATCATCGCAAAGACCATATACTCGGCAATATAGGTGAAGAGGTGACTGATGAGTCGACCCACGTTATAACCCAAAATCGCCATAATCCCTTGACTGAGGCCAAAGGTGACGGGGATCCAAATTCGCTGTGCCTTCTTGTCGTCAGACTTAATCAAGCCCATCGAACGCGGGGCAACAGATGCCGTCAAGCAGAGGATAAAAAGGATGCTGATAATGATTGCTGTGGTGGTCATAGGTTGATATTGAAATGCAAAAATAAAAAAATCGGGGGAATCTGCAATGCAAATTCCCCTGATTTTTACCAGATTTCTACACGAAGTGTATCCCATCAAAATCAGCCCAATCTCTTGAACTGGCAGGTGAAGTGACGCATCAGCTCGGCTTCCCAGGTGATTTCCAGACCACGCTTGATATCGTTGCGGCGGTCGTAGACATTCTTCAGGGCAGCGGCAATCACGTCCATGTGGTTGTTGGTGTACACACGGCGCGGGATGCAGAGGCGCACGAAGTCGTTGCCACCGAAGCGGTTCTCACGGGTGACCGGGTCGCGGTCGGCCAGCACGTAGCCGATTTCGCAGGCGCGGATGCCAGCTTCGAGATAAAGCTCGCAGGTCAGCGTCTGAGCCGGGAACTCTTCCTTCGGGATTTGGGTGAGCACCTTGTCGGCATCGACGAAGATGGCGTGACCACCAGCGGGACGCTGGTAAGGAATGCCGTACTCATCCAACTTGGCGGCGAGGTAGTGGACCTGCTTGATACGGGTTTCAACCATCTCGAATTCAATATTCTCCTTCAGACCGACGGCCAGAGCATCCATATCACGTCCGTTCATACCGCCGTAGGTGAGGAAGCCCTCGAAGGGAATGCAGAACAGCTTGGCTCCTTCATACCACTCTTGCTTCTTAGTGGCGATGAAACCGCCCATGTTGACGAGAGCATCCTTCTTGGCGCTCATGGTCATTGCATCGGCATAGGAGTACATCTCCTTGGCAATCTCACGGAGAGTCTTGTTTTCGTAACCTTTTTCGCGGGTCTTGATGAAGTAGCAGTTCTCGATGAAACGAGCACTGTCCACCACTACCGGCACACCATACTTGTGGCAGAGTTCGCAGGTCTCACGGACGTTCTGCATGCTCACAGGCTGACCACCAACGGTGTTGTTAGTGACGGTGAGGACCATAAACGGCACATTGCCCTTGTTCTCAACAAGCACTTTCTCAAGTTTCTCAAGGCTGACGTTGCCCTTGAAGGGGACTTCCAACTGAGTATCGTAGGCCTCGGGAACGGTGACGTCGATAGCGAAAGCCTTACGGCTCTCAATGTGACCCTTAGTGGTGTCGAAGTGGGCATTGCCCGGGATGACCATACCAGGTTTCACCAGATAGCTGAACAGCACATTCTCAGCTGCACGGCCTTGGTGTGTCGGAATGACGTATGGGAAACCAGTAAGTTCGGTGATGGTATCTTTCATGTGATAGAACGAGCGGGCGCCGCCGTAGCTCTCGTCGCCCATCATCATTGCGCTCCACTGACGGTCGCTCATGGCACCGGTACCTGAGTCGGTCAGCAGGTCGATGTAGACGTAGTCGCTCTTCAGCATGAAGATGTTGTTGTGGGCTTCTTCAAGCCACTTTTCGCGTTGTTCGCGGGTGGATTTTTTAATGGGTTCAACCATTTTGATTTTCCACGCTTCTGCAAATGGTAGTTCCATAATGTTGATGTTTATTGTTGAATTGTTGAATTGCTATTTGTTTAATGGGGTTTTGGATCCTTAAACCCTTTACCTCATGACGGAGAAGCATCCGCCATCCCCTACGTGCGTAGACGAATCCTTTCCGCATAGGGGATTGCGGGTCAAGCCCGCAATGATGAACTGAAGAAACGGTCACGTTCCTTAATGTTCAAATAAACCATATTACCAAAGATGTTTTGCATATCAATAATAAGGTACTTTTGAAAAAGCGGTCAAAGATAGTGATTTTTTCGGAAATACAAGCGTATTTTTCAGTTTTCAATGCTTTTTCTTCTTAACCCCCCATCATTTCCGTGTATTCCGGCAGGTGATCCAAGGGCTGAAGGCTGCCTTCCGTCACTTTGAAGCAATAGCACGACTCTCCGTTGTAGAGCATCAAATAACGAGGCATTAATGCCGAATGATAGCGCACCGCCTGGTCAAGCACCTTTTCAGTCAGCTTCACGCTGGGTGCCTTACACTCCACTATCATCAACGGACTGCCTTCTTTACCGAAAACAACAGCATCGCAACGCTTGTCCAATCCGTTCACCTTGACGGAATACTCCACCGCTATCAGTCCTGCAGGCACGTGTAACTGCTCTACAAGCATGTACAACACTTTCTGGCGCACCTCCTCTTCGGGGGTCAGGGCTACAAAACGGCGACGCAAAGGGTCGAAGACCATTCTGCGGCCTTCATGCGCTTCCATCTTGAACCATTGCAATCGAGATGCTTCCATGAAATTATGCTTCTTTTCGCCCACAAAAATAAAAAATCTTACCTTTGCCACAAAATCGACGTGATGAAAAAGTCAATTCTGTGGACACTAGGTTGCCTCTTCCTGCTGGCAGCCTGTAGCCAAAAGCCTGCATCCCTCATCGGCCTCTGGACAGTCAGCAAAGTCAACGTGCAGTTTGACGAAAACCGCACGACCCCTGAACTGGTGAAACAAGTCGGAGAGATGGAAAAGCAGAACACCCTGAGCATTAATAGCGATTCCTTGCTGGTTTTTAAAGGTTTGGACGAGACTTGGGAGGGGCGTCTCACGCTTTCACAGGGCACGATAATCTATTGCGACGGAAAGCTTTTCGGAGAATGGAATAATGGAGAAATCATCACTCGTACCGACTCGCCTCTCGGGGAAATCGTTGTTACCTATCAACGAACTTCAAGCTATAAGCAACAGCCTCAAGCTGTAACAGCGCGTTGCGTTTCTTCTGGTTGGGCTCATAGTAATAGCCCTCCACGGTGACGAGACTGCCTGTCTTGCTGTCCACAAAGGTGTACGAAACAAAAGGACCGCCCATAAAGTCGCCTTCCACTCGCCACATTCCGCGCATCTCCATGGTGTAGCCCGCTGGATAGTCAGCCACGTAAGTCACCAAAGGCGGCACAAATTCCGTCTCGGTAGCCATATAGGAACCTTCTGACGGCCCAGGGATGTACTTACCCACCATCATGTCACGCATCGCGATAAGGCTCTCGCGACTGAATTGCAACGTGTCCTGATAAGGCAGACGATAGATGACGATGCACGAGCTTGAGTTTTCCAGTTCCTTGCGAATCCACATGAATTCTGGATCATTTTTGGCGATATAGAAACCTTGGGGTATGGTAAGCTCAAAACCGAATTTCTTCGCAATGGCCTCGCTGATGTTCTTGTCGTTGGTGGGACGTAGCACCGTCAGGATTCTATCGCGCTCCACCTTGTTGAACCACTTGTGATAAACATCCTTCTGGGTTTCAAACAAGTCCACCCAGGCGTAGGCGTTGGGGGCGGTGATTTTCACATATCGCTGCGGTGCGGCCCATAGGTCGACAGCGGTTTCAGCGGTAGCCTTTTCTACCGTCGGGTCGACAACGACCTCAAGGATGCACTTGTGCTTGTGGAACAGTTCGGAGAAAGCTCCTGTTTTGATGTGTATCAGTTTGTTCTGTGCCTCAGGTTGCGGCAGTCCGTACTGATAGTCGAGGAAGAAGTGCCTGATAGAGTCGCCAATGATGCCATTCCATTGGGCATCGTTTTGGGTGACCACGAGGATTTCAGCGATGTTACCCGTCGCACGGTCTTTCAGCGAAGCTCTCGTTTTTTGTTCGCAGGAGGTCATCACGACAAACAGCATGACGACGGCCAAAAGGAGATTTCTTGTTTTCATGGTTATTGTTTTTTAGGGTCAGTTCTTGATCTTCAGTTTTTGATTCACCATTACCGAGTTGCTCTTCAGGTTATTCCATTGTTTTAACTGGGCTACTGTGCAGCCGTATTTTCGCGAGATGGAACTGAGCGTCTCTCCCTTTCTCACCGTATGGGTCCTCACGGTTGAGGCCGATTTATTCTGCCCCGAGTTACTACTCTTCGAAGCGGTTGAGCTGCCAGATGAGCCACCGGACCGATAAATGGTCAGTTTTTGACCCACACGCACCGTATCGCTCTTCAACCTGTTCCATTTCTTAATGTTAGCTGTGGAGACTTTGTATTTTTTTGCGATGCTACCCAAGCTCTCGCCTTTCCTCACCGTATGGGTAACGCGGCTTCCGCTGCTTTCTTTCTTGACCTGTTGCTCCACTACCTTGTTGCGCAAATCAGCCTGTTTGGCCAAACTATAGATGCTATCCTCGATTTGCACGAAACGCAAAGCATACTTCATGGGCAGGCGTAAGGAGCACATACGGTCGGGGCGACCTGGAACAATTTTCTTGGTGTATTGGGGATTGAAGAACTCGATGTCCCTCATCGACACGCCAACCGTCTGGTTCACAAGGTCAAAACTGAGATAGTCATGCACCATCACCGTATCCGTACCGTGCATCAGCAGGCCAGGATTGAGGGGATAAATGTTATGAGCCGAAGCGAAATTCATCACGTAGGTAACCGCGATAAAGGCAGGCACATAGCCACGAGTCTCCTTGGGTAAATAAGGCCAGATAGCCCAATAGTCCTTGGCGCCACCCGCCCTAACGATAGCCTTGTTCACCTTGCCTGGTCCCGAATTATATGCGGCAAGAGCCAAGAACCAGTCGCCATAACGGGCATAGAGGCTTTGCAAGAACTGGCAGGCGGCTTCNNCCCGTCTCATACATGAACTGCCACAAGCCCTTCGCCCCTACCCTGGAACCCGCGACGGGATTCAATGCCGATTCCACCATAGCCAAGTATTTCAACTCAAGTGGCAGATTATACTTGTCGAGATACTCCTCAAACATCGGGAAATAGACATACGACAAACCCAGCATACGGCTGCATTGCTCGCGCTTCCGACAGGCATACAGGTCGATGTAGGCTTTCACCTTATTGTTATAGGTCAAGGGTATCGTCGTCTCAAGGGCCAATTCGCGAATGCGCTGGGCATAAACGCTATCGGGATAGATAGGCACCTCGTAAGGCGCATAACCATAAGGATTCCAAAGTACCGAGTCAATATCCAAATACACATCACGGAAATAGCTGATGTTGCTAATCATGTCGAGCATCTCCATCACCGAGGATTCCTCCAAATTGACCGTCGTGTCCGCCTCGATGACCCCCATCGTATCAGCAGGATAGAACAAACTGTCCGGCTCGGAAAAATCGGGGTCGTAATCTTGGGCAAACAGGCCACAGAAGGGAAATAAGAGAAGAATGATGAGATGCAAATACTTCATAGTTGGTTAAGTGTGTTTTCAAATAAGGTGCAAAAATAGCAAATGTGTACCATGTGAACGGAGCAACAGGGTGAAAAATTGCCACCAATTGAAAAAAAATGGCTACTTTAAACGAAAAAACGTCAGGAAAACAAAACCATCGGGAATACCGATTGAAACGACCGACTGCCATCAACGCTCAACAGCAATACGGCGAACCACAATCCCTTCGGACGTAACAACACGCATGAGATAAAGCCCTGAAGCAACATCCTGCATATCCAACACTACTTGACTGCCGTTGACAACCTGCTGCATAATGCATTGTCCCAATGTATTGTAAACCGAGATGTGACTCATACCTTCGGCTTCAACAGTAAGACGGTCTTTCGCTGGATTGGGATAAACCTTCACCAAAGCTTCATTCTCGTCAATACCCGTGGGGGAGTAATAAACATGCAGTTCAAAAACGTTAGGATAATAGCGCCTATTGGCTGGCGACGAGGTGCAGTCCAATTCACCGTAGTAAGCATAGAGGCGGTAATAGTAGTCGCCTTCCTGCGACAGGGAATTATCCTTATAAGTAGTGGCCGTCGGGCCTAACAGCTTGATGCGTACATACTCGCCATCCTCGCCTTTCTTGCGGAAGAGGTAGTAACCCGAAAGCCCATCGTTAGGCTGGGGCGTCTCCCATTGCAGTTGTGGCTTGTAGTTGTTGGCGAGTTCAAAATCAAGATTACGAGGCGGATAGCAAGGCCCGACAGAGGCACACGACTCGTTAGTGAACTCACCACTCTCGCCACCGTTGCACAAAACGCTGACACGATAGCAATGACCACCCAAGCTTACATTTTCATCCATAAACGTAGTGACCGTACCAGCAGGAATCAGGCGATAGAGCAATCCATCACGATAGAGGTTATAGCCATAACCCTCGTCCTCAACGGCATCCCACGAAAGCAAAACACCATTGTCGGCAGCAGTTGCCACCAGCTCATCAGGCGTACCGCAAGCCAAGCTACCGCCACAACTGTTGTTGGTCTCGAAGAAGATGCCTTCGGTCAAGTCGTTAGACGAGCCTGAGAAGGAATAGACCGTGTTGCCATCCGAGTCTTTAATGACAAAGCCCATCTGGTTGACTTCATTCTCGGGAGCTGTCCAGCCAAAGCTCAACTGGCCTAATGGCAAAGCAGGTTCCTCCATCACACCAGCCGACGTGTTCATGGTCAGTTGCATCAGCTCGTGACCCGTGGTATTATAGACAGAGAGATAGCCACCACGCCAGCCTTGGAACGAGGTAGTAGTCATCAATATCTGCCAGTTGCAGCTGGGTCCGACCATAACCTTCATCTCATTGGCATGCTTACCCACACGTCCGTTGGCCTGAGCATATACCGCATAATGATAGACATCATAACGCGGCACATCGGCATCCTCGATTTCCATTGTTGCACCGGGAGTCACATCCGTCAAGGTCTGGATGACTACATTGTCGCGAAGCACCACCACTTGCTCAATGGAAGTCAAGTTGGTTCCGTCCAAAGTGGTAGTGGGGTTGGTCCAACTGAGACGCGTCTTGAGTTCCGTATCCGAAACAGGAGTGACTGTGAAACCGGCAGGTGCCGAAGGAGTACTGTTATATACAGGAGCCGGAACAAAGTTGAACATCGCGTCGGCAGGACTCGTATATGGCGCTTCATCGATGATGTACCATCCGTTGCTGCTGCCGCCCCAACCGAGGTTGAAGTGGAACAAATCATGGTCATCATAGCCGTCGCACACGAAAGCGTGACAGCCACCATCCTGACAGCCACCGTAGTACATGGGCCAACCCATGTCAAACTGCTCGCGCACCATCGTCTTCCAAGTCTCCAACTCATAGTCGTCGCGACGAAGTTGCACGATGGCATCGCAATAGTTAAAATAAGTGTTCATCACCCCAGGGATGGGACCGGAAGCACCTCCGCTTCCATCGGGGCCATAACCCATATCGATAGTGACACCACAATGAAAGCCTAAAGTACCTGTAGCCAGTTTCTCGGCTTCGGAGGAATTGTTGTTCAACACGTAGGGCATGTTCTCCCAATCGTATTCTGTGTTGCCGAAGTCGGCACAAATCTGTCCATAGTCGTTATGATAATAGCAATGACTGCCGTTGCCTTTGACAGGGAAGCACCAGAACCGCATCAACTGAGCCATCGCCGTAGCGAGACAGCCCACGTAGGTGTGTCCACCCGAGCCAGCAGGGTCTTCTGGGCAACAGCAGTTATAGGGATAGTCCTGGTTCCAATTGGTCAGACAAAAGTACTCTGTATCCCTACCGCCAAAACGTGAGAGCAGGCGTCCGTGTTCCATCAGCGAAGTCCATTCCGCTGCCACAAGAGGAGTGGCAGTGGCGTTACCCCTGTTACGCAAGCGACCCACACTTTCGGTGATACCAGTCAGGTAGTCCTGCAACGCAGGCGGGATATTGGAAGCATCAAAGCGAGACTCATCGGAATAGCCGATGACGGGACGATAGGCATCGTCGCCCGCGATGATGACAAAACTATTACTGCCGAGGTTATAGACAAAGAACGCCTCGTTCGGGGCGGTATAAACCAATTCAGGAATAGCACGCTCAAGGGTCAGCTGTGCAGTTGCAAACTTCTGTGCTGCCACTTGCGCGGTGTTTTGGTCAACAGGCTTGGCCTGCATGGCGGTCAAACCAAACAGCAATGCTGTGATGAAGAATACGGTTTTTTTCATGTTTATTCTTGTTTTTCGTTATTTTGCATAATATCAGGCAAGATGACGACCTTCATGCCGACAAAAGCGTAATTGGCTTTCAGCAGATCAAGGTCGTCGTTACGGAGGCGGATGCAGCCCTCGCTGCCGCGACCCGGAACCGAGCCTTCGTTGTTGGTGCTGCCATGAATGCCAATACCCGAGAATCCTGGGGTAGCCAGTCGCATGAACCAGTTGCCATACGACAAGATTTCGCCCCTGCCGTCACCAAAGTCGTGCGTCCACTTCGAGGCATCAGTAATCTGGGTGATGGTGAAAGGCTTCTCGAACGTGCTTTCAGGGGTACGCATGTCGCCTTTCTTCTGTTTTTGCCCAGGGTTAAGTCCGACGCAGACAGGATAGCAAGCACGGCATACCGTGTCGCCCTCCACCGCCTCGCATACATAGAGCCGGTATTCAGGCTTCGCGATGACGATAAAGCTATTCTCTTTTACCAAAACCACTGGGTCAAGATTCAAGGTATCGTATAGCGGCTCACTTACCAAGGTGTCCGCCATGATGGCGACAGGCTCGTCCACATGAGAGCTGTTGTTGTTATTGCAGGCAGGCATCGCCCACAAAGCCGAAAGAAGGAGTATGAGTATCATTTTTTTCATAGTTGTCGTTTATGAGGTGCAAAAATAGGGAATATTATACGATTATCGGCTCATTCCCATAAGAAAACGCCAAGTCGCCCTGACACAAATTCTTATGGACACTAATGGAATTTATGGATTTTGGCATCATTTTCGGTTGTTGTTTTTGGTTTTGACGATGCAAAGATNNCTATAACCCCTTGTCAGCGGGCCTCGGATACCTTTTCTCAATCTCAAATCCAGCGTTAATAATAAACTTCAACGTCTCAATACTCGTATTTCGGTCATAGACCTTCTCCTCCTCTGGCAGTTGATCGTATGGTACGAGACAGGGATGCTTCTTCTCAGCATCATTTCGCTCAGTACCGTATGTCCAACCTTGCTCTATGCGGGTCTTGGCCCAAACGTCATGGACATTTTCGGCCATCTTCTCGGCTAATTCCAATAAGTCTTCCGACAACTCCACTTGGGAAGTGTCGACGGGTTTGGGGGTGTATGTGTTATGCTCTTTTTTCATCTTGTTTTC
>LXOW01068565.1_pt1 | contig 33191 bp, 36 predicted proteins | sample 1368591 | NCBI WGS metagenome assembly LXOW01 (sample SAMN04884650, study PRJNA319009) | bovine gut metagenome | isolation source: Cow rumen | host: Bos taurus | place: Italy: Legnaro (PD) | collected 2014-07-09
GGCCGGACAGGTGGCTTTCGGTCCGCGTGTGCCGGGTATGGACGCCCACCACGACTGCGTGCAGTACATAGGCGGCACACTTGAGCGCTTTGGTGCCAGGGTGGATATTCAGACCGGTGAGATGCAGCGCTATGACGGCGAGTTGCAGCACTGTGCGAATATCTGCGCGCATCTGGAGGCGGACTCCGGCTATACTGACCGTCCCGCCATACTGCTTTGCGCGCACTACGACAGCCGTCCGTGGGCGGATCAGGAGGAGGATTATGACCGGCGCTGGGTACCTATCCCCGGTGCCAACGACGGAGCGAGCGGGGTAGGCGTACTAATGGAGGTCGCCCGCCAGTGGCAGTACCTCAGCGAACGCAAACAGCCCGTGGAGATTGTCCTGTTTGACTGCGAGGATATGGGTACACCGGCGTTCTATACCGGGCAGCAGCGCAACCACACCTGGTGTCTCGGCGCACAACTTTGGGCGAGAACTAAAATGACAAATCACAAATCACAAATCACAAATAACAATTATGCCTATGGCATATTGTTAGACATGGTCGGTGACCCGAACGCCTCGTTCCCGCGGGAGTATTACAGCGAGCAGTACGCCAAGAAATATGTTGACAAGATCTGGCGTGCGGCGGAGCAGTTAGGCTTCAGCCACCGGTTTGTCAGCACGCAGGCATACCCCATAACGGATGACCACTACTATGTGAATGCGATAGCGAAAATCCCTTGCGTGGACATTATACATTATGTCCCGGGTTCGGAGACAGGCTTTGCCTGGTGGTGGCACACCCGTCAGGATGATATGAGCAATATTTCGCCCAATACGTTACAAGAAGTCGGAAAAGTTATAATGACAGTAATAGGTGGCTATTAGCCATTAGCCATTAGCCATTGGCAGCCAAAAGCCAACGGCCAAAAGCCAAAAGCCAACAATGTTAGAGATACGAAATTTGCACGCCTCAATCGCAGGCAAACAAATACTGAAAGGCATCAACTTGCATATCGGTGCAGGCGAGACGCATGCCATCATGGGACCCAACGGTGCCGGCAAATCGACACTCAGCGCCGTGCTGGCAGGTCATCCTGCTTATACGGTTACGGAAGGCGAGGTGCTCTTCCGCGGCAAGGACCTGCTGCAGATGCCGCCCGAAGTGCGCGCCAGAGAGGGTCTGTTCCTGTCGTTCCAGTACCCGGTGGAGATTCCCGGCGTGAGCATGACCAACTTCATGCGTGCCGCCGTCAACGCCAAGCGTGAACATGAAGGCAAACCTGCCCTCAATGCCGGCGAGTTCCTCAAACTGATGCGCGCCAAGCGTGCACTGGTCGAGCTGGACAACAAACTCGCCGGACGCAGCGTCAACGAAGGCTTCTCCGGCGGTGAGAAGAAGCGCAACGAGATATTCCAGATGGCTATGCTTGAGCCCTGCCTGTCTATCCTGGACGAGACGGACTCCGGCTTGGATATCGATGCCCTGCGCATTGTGGCGGAAGGCGTGAACAAGCTGCACAATGCCGATAACGCCACCATCGTTATCACCCATTACCAGCGGTTGCTGGATTATATCGTGCCCGACTACGTGCACATCCTCGCCGACGGACAGATCGTCCGCACCGGCGGCAAGGAGCTGGCCCTTGAACTGGAGCAGACAGGTTATGCAGGATTAGTGTAGAGTTATGCAGGAGTTACTTGTCAAACAGGGCGAAAGCAAGCACCTCATCATCACGCACGTGGCGGACGATAGCGCGCAGTGGCGTATCAGGCAGGAGGCGGACAGCGTGCTGACCGTTCATCTGTTCTGCCTTGATGCAGATGCTGACACCATAGGTGATGTGCTGCTGGATATAGAGCAGATTGGCGGGCATGCCGAGACGTATATTTACGGCTTGGGCATCCTGACGGGCAAGCAGCATATAAGCGTGCGCACGCACGTAAAACATAGTGTACCCGACGGCAAGTCCAACCAGCTGCTGAAGTTCGCCGTACGCGACGAGGCGCAAGGTGCGTTCATCGGCGAACTGATTGTCGCACCTCACGCCCAGCATACCGAGGCGATGCAGACCAACCGCAATGTCCTACTGTCGCCGACAGCCACCATGCACACCCAGCCGCAGTTGGAGATCTATGCCGACGATGTCAAGTGCTCGCATGGCGCCACGACCGGACAGATCGACGAGAGCGCACTGTTCTATATGCAGCAGCGCGGCATAGCGCCTGAAGAGGCACGACGGTTGCTGCTGGCGGCGTTCTTCCACGATGTGCTGACTACCCTCAAAGAGCCTGAGGTGGAGGACCGTCTGCAACGAAAGATAGAAAAATTACTATAATAATTAACTAATTAAATCTTTACGTATCATGAACGAAGAATTGAAGAAAGTTATGGAAGTGGCTGAGGTTTGGACCCGTGAGCNNCGCGCACAAGTGAAAGCCATGATGGAGGCTGAGGACAAGACCGAGCTCATCGACGCTTTCTATCGCACTCTGGAGTTCGGTACCGGCGGTCTGCGCGGTATCATGGGTCCGGGTACGAACCGTATGAACAAGTACATCGTAGCCATGGCTACCCAGGGTTACGCCAACTACCTGCTCAAGGTACAGAAAGAAGGCGGCTTCCAGAACGTACAGAACGGCCGCGTGGCTGTGGTGGTAGGTCATGACTGCCGTAACAACGGTCGTCTGTTCGCCGAGACCGTGGCTAACATCTTCTCCGCCAACGGCATCAAGGTTTATCTGTTCGAGAGCCTGCGCCCGACACCGGAGTGCTCGTTCGCTATCCGTCACCTCAAGTGCCAGGGTGGTGTCAACGTAACCGCTTCGCACAACCCGAAGGAGTACAACGGCTACAAGGCTTACTGGGAGGACGGTTCGCAGGTGCTGCAGCCGCATGACCAGGGCATCATCGACGAGGTGAACAAGGTGACCCTGGCTGACGTTAAGTGGGAGGCCAACAACGACCTGATTGAGATTATCGGCGGCGAGATGGATTACGACTTCATGATGGCTGTCAAGGGCGTTATGATTGACCAGGACTCCATCCTGCGCCAGAAAGACCTGAACATCGTCTATACGCCTATGCACGGTGCCGGCCGTCAGATCGTGCCGATGTGCCTGCGCAGCTGGGGATTCCAGAACATCCACGTTGTGCCCGAGCAGATGGTTATCGACGGCAACTTCCCGACCGTTGTCAGCCCGAACCCCGAGAACGCAGAGGCTATGACCCTCGGTATGAAACTCGGTACCAAGCTGGGCGCTGACCTGGTTATCGCCAGTGACCCGGATGCTGACCGTATCGCTATCGTCTGCCGCAACGACAAGGGAGAATGGGTGATCATCAACGGCAACCAGACGAACATCATGTACCACTACTACATCATCAACAACATGAAACGTCTGGGTAAGATGCGCGACGATATGTACATCGTCAAGACCATCGTTACCAGCGAGCTCATCCGCAAGATTGCTGATGCACAGGGCGTAACCCTCACCGACGAATACACGGGCTTCAAGTGGATTGCCAACCGTATCCGAATGTGGGAAGGCAAGCGCAAATATATCGGTGGCGGTGAGGAGAGCTTCGGCTTCCTGCCGTACGACGCCGTACGCGACAAATGCTCGCCGTCGGCTATCTGCCTGATCTGCGAGATTGCAGCTTATGCCAAGGACAACGGCATGACGCTGTACGACTACCTCTTGAAGATCTACGAGGACTACGGCTTCCAGCGTGAGACGACCATCAACGTTGTTCGTCCGGGTAAGACCGGTGCCGAGGAGATCGCACAGATGATGGTGAACTACCGCGCCAACGCTCCGAAGGAGATTGCCGGCGAGAAGGTCATCAAGATCAAAGACTTCAAGCTGCTCAAGCAACAGGAACTCAAGGACGGCAAGTGGGTAGAGAGCCCGATCGAGATGCCGCTGAACGCTACCTCGAACGTGCTGCAGTACTTCACCGAAGGCGGCCTGAAGGTCAGCGTTCGTCCGTCGGGTACCGAGCCGAAGATCAAGTTCTACTTCGAGATCCCTGTTAAGTCCGGCAAGCCGTTCACCGGTGCCGACTACGAGCGCTGCACCGCCGAGGCAGAAGCCAAGGTGCCGGCAATCAAGGCTTCGCTTGGAATCTGATCCCTGTAGTCTTTTGCAATAGAATAAAGTGAGTCCTCGTGGCTCACTTTATTTGTTTAGGTGCCTCGCAATATGTGTTTCGTCTGTTAGCCTCGCATAATATGCGAGTATTCATCCCCTATGCGTGTATTCTTCCCCACACTTCGTCAATTGTGCCGGCATCTAATGCCGACACGAGCGTTTGTTTCTTGCGTTCGGATTCTATCCGAACATCAGCTCCCCAGAGCCGCCTCTTCTTGGTAGTTCCTCCATTTTCTTAAATTTTACACTTTCTTATAACTATTTCGCAAAAATCTTCACTCCGCACTTGCAAATATCAAATATTTTTTGTAACTTTGTCGCCGTGTTTCGCCCACGCCGTGGGACCCTNNGAGTAGAGCGAAGGCACGCGTCGCCTTTATGCCGCCAGGCGGCATCCGATGCGGCCGCGTTGCCGAACGCGACGGGGGTGGGATACGGACATATAAACGGCGTCTTACGCGCTTTGTTTTGGCTAACCTGAATCTCGCAAATTCAACAAACTACCAAAACATTGCAGCACAAGATGCCCATAGGTGTGTATTTATTGTACGCGCATGCATAGGCGTACATACTTAAATACATACGGCGTGGGCTTCAGTGTTGTTTGTTCAGTAGTTATGGCAATGCGAGAGCCAAGGTTAGCGGAACAGCAATAGTGCAGTCCCGCTTTTCGTTTGTATACGGAAATGGATGCAGAAGAAAATGTCGATGAAAATGCGGATCTTGAAAAAATATCGCTGATAATTTTTTTATTTGAATCGTTTGTTGTAATTTTGCGTCACAATAACAAATNNCGCTTGTCATTTGACGCAATTAAGAAGATTGCCAAGTCCGATTTGCCCTATAAGATTGTAGCTGTCGGTTTGGCATATGAAGCAGAAACCAACGACGAACTGGACAACGAATGGTACATCGTCAGCGAGAATCCGCATGCACTCTATTCTCGCCGTTTTGTTGAACAGAACTACGAAAAAGAGGATTAACATGGGCACCCCAGAAAAGAACATAGTATTGTGGTATAAAGTAGTGCTTCATTTCTCGGACATCGATATGTTGTGCATCTTCCCATTAAAAGAACGCGACGTTGAGACTCTTTATAACGAGAAAGAGAAACTGCTTGCCGCAGGAGAACTGACGGATGAAGAAATTCAAACAGGTGTCTATGGAGAAGGTATTGTAGATAGCATTGATTGGCAGTGGTATGTGGATCGATACGAAACAACACTAATGCGATATGAGTATCCTGTTTCAGTCGATTTGGAACATCCGCTCACTCACGCTGAGTTGGCAAAGTACCCATCTTATCCTGATCCATTAACTGATGATGGCTTTCGCCAACTGATTGCCCAAGCCGAACGATGCAATATAGTAGCCATGCAGCAAGTCGCAGACTGCTACCAATGCGGAAATGGAACTACAAGAGATGACGCGAAAATGAAATGTTGTCATAGCCGCTATATCAAAGCGTTAGCAACATGAAGATAAAATAGTTAAAAACAACTTATACGGAGTAAGCCGAAAAGCCATAAGTGAGTAGGTCGTTAAAAATATCTAAAGACATGAAAAGCAACAAGTATCCACAAACAATTTATCTGACGGATGTTGATAACAAACCAGAAGAGATGCCTCTCCAACAAAATGTTGTGGGAGAAGTAGATGTTGAAGTTAATGGGTATAAAAATCAAAATAAAAAAAAGAGATACATTACATTAGAATCTCTGATTAAAGATGGAGAAAGCTATGTGTCTGAAACAATACCCGAAGAACTAATAAACGATAATTACACTTCAATTGTATCTAGCATTGATATTGATGATAAGACGGATGAATAAATACATTGCTTAACGATAAAAACCTCTTAATATACAATAATTATGACAACACAAGAATTTAACGAGCTTTTACAAAAAGCGGAATCAGGAGATGTTTCATCAATGAACCAAGTAGCTCATGTCTATGGCAACGATGGAGATTTTAAAGACTACGAAAAAGCCTTTCAGTGGTATAAAAAATCTGCCGAATTAGGAAATGTGAATAGTATGTCAAACGTAGGTGGCTGGTGTTATTTATGGGGGAATGGAACTGACCAAGATATTATACTTGCCGCAGAATGGTTGGAGAAAGCAGCAAACCAAGGTGATGTATGGTCAATGAATGTGTTAGCAAACCGCATTTATAGTAAAGAGAATGAATTAAAAAATTACGAAAAGGCCTTTCAATGGTATAAAAAATCTGCAGAATTGGGCAATGTAAATAGTATGGCCAATTTAGGTAGTTGGTGCTATTTTCACGGGAATGGTACAGAGAAAGACATTAACCTTGCAATACAATGGTTAGAAAAGGCTTCAGCGCTGGGTGATGAATGGTCAAAGAATAAACTGATTTCAATTTATGAGGCTGATTATGCTTATAACGAATCTCCATTTACTGATTTTTCAGGTCACATTGAGATTCCTGTTGGAACTAAACGCATAGGAAAGCATGTTTTCTATGACTGCAAAGGCTTAACTTCGCTTTCTATTCCAGGTAGTGTGACAAGTATTGAAACAAGCGCCTGCACTTGTTGCGAGAATTTGACTTCTTTAATTATACCCGATAGTGTTAAACATATAGGAGATGGTGCATTCCACCTTTGCTATAAATTAACATTAATAACTATTCCAAATAGTTTAGAAAACGTTGAACATGGTGCCTTCGAGTTCAATTATAATTTTAACAATCCTATAGAAATTCATTTTGAGGGAAGTATAGAGGAATGGTATGGCAGGTCATGGGAAGCTTTAATCTTTCCTACTTATGATTTATATATTAACGATAAAAAAGTTACCGATGTTGTTATTCCCGAAACAACTACTACTATTAGAAACCATGCCTTCTGCCGATGCAATAGTTTAAATTCNNAGTGCGTTTATGAGATGCAAGGGGCTAAAATCAATCGTGATTCCAGAAAGTGTGAAAAGCATTGGTGACGGGGCTTTTGCCGGAAGTGGTTTAACATCTATCACGATTCCAAATAATGTTACTNNGCTGCGACAGTTTAGTCTCGGTAATTCTTCCAAATAGTATCACAAGTATTGGAAGTAAGATGTTCAAGAATTGTAGTAGTCTTACAACTATATCTATCCCAGACGGTGTCAAAAGTATAGGTGAAGATGCATTTTGTGAATGCAAGAGCCTTAAATTAATTGTGATTCCTGATAGTGTCACCAGTATCGGTAAATATGCATTTGCAAAAAGTGGTATAACCTCTATCACTATTCCCAATAATGTTACCAATATTGGTGAATATGCATTTTGGGATTGCGATAGTTTGGTTTCAGCAACTCTCCCCGACAGCATTATAAGTCTTGGAAGTAATACGTTTAGAAATTGTAGTAGCCTTACATCTATATCAATTCCTGGCGGTGTCACAAGTATTGGTTATAGTGCGTTTGAAGGCTGCAATGGGCTTAAATCAATCGTGATTTCAGAAAGTGTTGCGAGTATCGGTAATAATGCATTTGATGATTGCAATAGTTTGATTACTGTCACTTTGAATTCTGATGCCATAGTGGGAAAGGATTACAAAAAATCGTATAATTTGAATAAGATATTCGGACCACAGGTAAAGAAATATGTTATTGGGAATGGTGTAACCCAAATTGGTCGTTTGGCTTTCTGTTATTGTATGAATATGGAGCAGATTACTATTCCAAATAGTGTTAAATGTATTGGAGATTCTGCTTTCCGCAATTGCGAGAGTCTGACATCTGTGGACATTCCCAATAGTGTCACCAGCATTGGGGAAAGGGCTTTTAATGAATGTGCGAATTTGAAATCTGTTACGATTGGCAATAGTGTTACAAGTATTGGTGATCATGCTTTCGGAGAATGCAGAAAAGTGGTCTCCATTATAATTCCGGATAGTGTTTTAGATATTGGAGCTTTTGCTTTTTATGATTGTTTTGGCTTGGTTTCTGCAGCAATAGGCAATAGTGTCACAAGTATAGGATGGGCAGCATTCAGTGGTTGCGAGAGTTTGGCATCTATTGATATTCCCGATAGTGTTTCTAATATTGGCGATCATGCTTTCGAAGGGTGTGTTGGCTTAATCACCGTGACTCTCCCTGATGGTGAGATTTGTTTAGGGGACGATGTCTTTAAGAGTTGCTATCGTATAAAACGGATTATGGTTCCGAAAGGGAAAATATCTCAATATAAACAGTTGCTGGGAAAAGACTATGCAAATGTAATTGCTGCATCGGAACAAAAAACACTTTCTAAAAACATTGGAAATTTCTTAGATAAGCTATTTGGATAAAATGTAATATTTTCTGAGTAATGAAAAGCGGAGTAAGCCCAAAAGCCAATAAGTGAGTAGGCGTAATCATTTAAAATTTAATAATATGGCACAATTATGGTCATGCAGATTGCTCGCTGGTGGTAAGCAGGCACCAGTCGGATCAAGTGTAGTAGTAACGACTCAGTATCTGTCACAACAGCCAAACATCGCTCAGATTGAGGATGCTTGCGAAGAACAACTTGGCGTAAAAATCAAGAATTTATCCATCACTCAATGGGATATTTCTCCANNATTAGAAAAATACCTAGAGAGGCTGACAAGCAAAACCTCTCTATCTGATGATATGCTGGAAGCATTACTGCTCCAAGCAGGAGTATCTATGTATAGAGCACTTGATAATGAAAGAGTTTCTTTACGTAATACACTTGAGCACTATTCCCCGAATGCAGAAGATTGTCACGCGATCGGCAATATTTTTTTGAAAGGAGGAAAGTTTAAGTATAGCATGTTTTTTCGTGGTCATACACATTATTTTTATATAAAGCTTAGTGAAGAAAACGCTAGGGACTCTTTAATGTGGCATTATAAAGCTGCAAAATTAGGTAATGTAACGAGTCTTTTTATCGTAGGTCTCTATCTTGTATTTGGAATAGGAACCGTGCAAGATATTGAAAAAGGCAATGCTTGCATAAAAAAAGCAGCAGAGGAAGGATGTAAAGAGGCTAAAGAGTGGATTGATTTCCCTATAGTAGATGCAAGGAAACATGCTGAAGAAGTACAGCGCCAAGCAGAGGCACAACGTCAGGCTGAAAACTCAAAAGAATACTATATCTTTTGGGATGTGACAACAAAGTACGGAGATACATATGATGGAAGATGGCACATCTCAAAAAGTGAGTACGAAAGATTATTATATTGCACGAAAGAACAAAAAGCAGAGTTTTTGAGTTCGAAGTATAATGATCATTTACCTGCAAAATATCTTGGAGAATGGGATTGTGAAGTGAACATTAGGGTTGCTGAATTTTGACGATTTTATTTCACGATGAACTTCTATGGGCTTCATTCTTATTATATTGATTTGCATAGTTGCCTGGATATTCTTTAGCGGAATCGGGATAGCCGTTGTTGCTGGAGCAATGGCTATCCTATGGATTCTCAGCAAAATATTCAATGAAAATGTGGCTATGCTCATCTTCCTGATCATGCTTGCTTTGAGTGCTATCGGTATCATCTGGTGGTTCTGGGGCGATTGGTGGACTATGTATCAATATCTGATGATTCCTGGTGGGATATTTCTCTATCTATATCTGGCATTTGATTAATTTGTTATACTATGAGGCGATTATTTATATCCATTGTCTTTGTCCTATTACCCATCTTGCTTCATGCGCAGCCGAGGGCGGTAAATCATACCGCCACGGCTACGTTTGAGACAGACGAAATGAAGGCAAAGCGCATCATGAGCAAAGCCAAGACAGGCAAACCTTATGATGTTACACGTAATTTTCTTGGGGGAGACAACTTGTTCAGCTATGTCGGCCAAGAGTTATATGTGGTACCGCCACATAATGCACTCCCAAATTTAGCTAAGCTTACCAATGATCAAGGTGGATATTTCGGTTTTCTGCCGCCTGATACGGAAGAATTTATGAGTTACTCTACGTTGCATTGGAATGCCTACATAAGTGGTATGGGACATTCCGCTACGGATGCCAAATATCTTTCAGGAAGAATATTTGTTGTGGATAAGATTAGGCAAGCTGAGGAGTCGCCCTCTGAATTTGTCTTTTTCATGCACGATAAGAAAACAGGGGAGCAAGTTAATTTTTTATATAGTATCTCTGCCCGACAATATCATGACATCCACCCCAATTGGGGAGAGAGCGTATTTCCCTTTATCACATTGTCTCATTTCAAGCACTTGCAAAAGAAATATATCGGGAAGCCATTAGTGGTGGCTGCCAAATCGTATAGTACCCGAGACGATGGGTGGCACAGATTGGCGGCAGTGGATGTCAACACAAAAGATTCCATTCATTTTCCTGATGCCGACTATTACATCTTCAAAGTGGAAGATATCGTATTAGATGAAGAGTTCCATCAACTATGTTTCCAGCTTACTGATGGTAAGCATTCATTTCTTTCGCCACTCGAGATGACTTACAACGAGCCATCATATAGCAGTTATGCATATCGAAAGTTCCTCAAGTCCGACTGGGATGCACTGGTTGCCAAATATGGCTTGGCTGACATGGAGGCCGTGTTGTGTACCGAGATTACCGAAACAATGAATCATGACCTGATAAGGATGACATTAGGGCAAGGAGTAACATATGAGTACAAAGGTCTTTACTACATTATGTTCTGTAGCGTTGATCAGACTGTCGTTTTTGACGAGAATTGGAATCCGAAAGGAGTAGTTGTCGGTCAGTGTGAACAAATCCGCGACGCGGTCTTATATACAGTGTTTGCAGGTGTGGTCACATTCAGAACGGTGAATACTGTCGGAAGAATAATCAAAGCACCACGTAAGATGGTTAAGAAATTTATTGATTTCTTTGGTATATAATAATTCACTCACAAAGAAGAGTAACTATGAAAAAAGATGTCCTTCCTACTGATTTTAAGAAATTTATACATCGCGACTCGAAAGGAGAGAGGTATTGCTTGTATCCATTCGTCGATTGCCCGAAAGATTTGCAAGAGAAGATTGTCAAAGATATAAGAGAGTATCAAAAGGAATTGGTTCAGGATGAAGAAATGTTCCAGCACAGAATCCTGCCCAGTCTTATCGTCAAATTGGCTGTGACAGATGATGATAAGCCAAGCTTTGATAAGTATCCATATTCAGACAGACTGACAAGAGGAAAGTAGAGAATTGTTTTTAGGCACATCCACAATCTTCGGAATGAAAATCCCACTACTTTCGGAATAGAATTGCCACAATCTTCGGAACAAAAAATTTTAGTCATGTTTAGTCAAGGTTTAGTCATTCGGAAATGGAATGATCCAACAGCATAACATAAGCATAAGATAAGCATAACATCAACCCAAGGACGTTTCAAGACCTGATGCACCCAATAGGCAAAGTGTTCAAATCCCGAACTGCAGCGCAAAGTCGGTTCATAATCGAGCCGTTTCCGAGCCATTGTCGGTCCGTTTTCGAATCAACATCGAGAGTGATCCCGAATTCTACGCCATCTTGGCGCTCCTTGCCGCTCTGATGATCTAACCAACCGAGGCATAAGCAACTAATAAACCAACAGAGCACCGTTCTGTGCTCTGCTGGTTTGTTGAAATAACTTTAGTTCAGACTGTCGTTGAGGTCCTTGCGGAAGAAGAGGATGATGGCAAAGACTGCCACGGTGATATACGAGTCGGCGAGGTTGAACACCGGGCGGAAGAACAGCGTCTCGCCGGCAGCGTTGTGGATGAGCGGGAAATACAGCATATCGACCACCTTGCCGTAGAACCAGGTCTCGTAGCCGAACAGCTTGCCGTAGAACACACAGTCGATAATGTTGCCGATGGCGCCGGCTGTAATCAGCGTTATCATCGTCAGGTACGAGGTGCGCATGCCGCGTTTGAGCAATGTATGCATGTACCAGCCCAAGATACCCACCATGATGATCCGGAAAGCCGTCAGGCACCACTTGGGCAGCCACTGGATGCCGAACGCCATGCCGTTGTTCTCCACAAAGCACAACTGGAAGAACGGCAGTATCTCATGCGCCTCGCCCAACATGTAGTGCGTGCGGATATACAGCTTCAATGCCTGGTCAAGCGCCACCAACAGGATTACTGCGCCGGCGATAAGCCATGATTGCCTTATGATGCGTTTGTCTGTCATGATAGTTTGAATGCACGTTTGATGTCCTCTATTCTGTCCAGTTTCTCCCATGTGAACAGTTCGACCTCGCGAGTGAACGGCTTGCCGTCGGAGTCGATGAACTGCTTGGTAACCACCTCGTTGGTGCGTCCCATATGTCCGTAGCGTGCCGTCTCCTCGTACATCGGCTGGGTGAGCTTGAGGTCGCGGATGATAGCAGCCGGACGCAGGTCGAACAGGCGGCCTATACGTTTGGCTATCTCCGCATCGTTCATCTTCACCCTGGCTGTGCCGTAGGTGTTCACATACAGGCTGACGGGCTTCGCCACACCGATAGCGTAGCTGACCTGCACCAGCACTTCGTCCGCCACGCCTGCGGCCACCATGTTCTTGGCTATATAGCGTGCGGCATAGGCTGCCGAACGGTCCACCTTCGACGGGTCTTTGCCGGAGAAAGCACCGCCGCCGTGTGCGCCGCGACCGCCGTAGGTGTCCACGATAATCTTTCTTCCCGTCAGACCGGTGTCGCCGTAAGGACCGCCGATCACGAAGTTACCCGTCGGGTTGACGAGCAGCTCGGTACGCTCATCGCTCAGGAAGGTCTCCAGCAGGGTGGTGTAGCGCGCGTCACGCTTGGCTACACGCGGCAGCAGGACAGCAATCACATCCTGTTTGATCAGTTCCGGCGTAACTTTCCGGCCGTCGGCTGTGAACTCGTCATGCTGGGTGGAGAGCACGATGGTCTGAATGCGTACGGGACGGTTCTTGCCGTCGTACTCCATCGTAACCTGGCTCTTGGCGTCCGGACGCAGGTAGGTCATCTCCTTGCCTTCCTTGCGGATGCGTGCCAGGGTATAAACCAGCGTGTGCGCCAGGTCAAGCGTCAGTGGCATATAGTTGTCGGTCTCCGACGAGGCGTAACCGAACATCATTCCCTGGTCACCTGCGCCCTGCGCCATCTTCGACTTGCGGCTCACACCCATGTTGATGTCCGCACTCTGCTCATGCAGAGCCTGCAGAATACCGCAGCTCTCCGCCTCGAACTTGTAGGCGGCTTTGGTGTAACCGATAGTGTTGATAGTACGGCGGATGATGGCCGGCAGGTCGATATATTTCTTGNNCCTGCCACAAACACCTGTCCGGTGGTGACCATCGTCTCGCATGCCACATGGGCACCCGGGTCCAAAGCAAGAAAATTATCCAGAATAGCGTCGCTGATCTGGTCAGCGACTTTGTCGGGGTGTCCCTCGGACACCGATTCAGAAGTGAATAAGTAATTCATTGTTTTTAGCATTTAGTTTAGAGGGTTGCAAGCAATTCAAATCCATCCCTCGTATGGGTTAAACATATGTGATTATCAGTGTAGTATCTTGTAAATTAGTTCTTTCCACAGGTCAATTTCCGTTGCGGAGCCCGTGCCTATGCCTTTGCTGCGGGCATCGGTGTCCCGGAAATAGGAGATGATCCTGAACGTCTTGCCGGCAGAGTATCGCTGTGCCGCCTTGGCGTAGTTCTTGACGAGGAAAGGATTGATCTTCAGCACAGCCGCTACGGCGCGTTCGTCACCTTTGTTGGGCAGGTAATGGTAGAGCATCAGATTGGCAAAGAACCCGAACAGCAGAGGCAGTTCCTTCTGAATAGGGTGGTCTTTCGAGGACGCAAAGTACCGGACGATGCGGTTGGCTTTCAGCGCGTCACCCGATATAAGTGCGTCCTGCAGCTCAAATCCGTTGTAGTCCTTGCTGATACCTATGTTGCGCTCTACGAGTGCCGCGTCTATAGTATGGGCGCCTGCCGGACGTCCGTTCACGAGCTTCTCCAGCGACAGCACGATCTGCTGCAGGTTGGTGCCGAGGTTGTCGGCCAGTATCTGCGTGACCTTCGGATCGATGGTCACCTGCTCGTCCTTGTCCTTGGCCCGTTGCTCTTTGTTCCAGTTGTCAATGTACCGCGTTATCCAGCCTGCGACCTGGTAGTCGCGCAGCGGTGTGGACTGCATGATTGCCACATGCGGCGAAGCCGGCACTTTCGGCGCAGAGCCTGACTTGCAGGCAATCACCAGTATGGACTGCGGCTGTGGCGCTGCCACGTACTGCTCCAGCGCCAGCCACTTCTTAATCATCTGCGCCTCGCGCACTATCACCACCTTGTAGCCGCCCATCATGGCGAACCCTCTCGCCTGCATGACGGCTTCGGCTATTCCGGCTTCCGCCAGGTCGCGTCCGTAGAGCACCACCTGGTCGAACGACTTGCCGGCCTCGTCCAGCACGTTCTCCTCAATGTAGTCCGTCACCTTGTCGATATAGTAAGGCTCTTCCCCATAGAGGATATATACGGGTTTGTATTGCTGCTGCTTGAGCTGCAATAGCACCTGTTCGTATGTCAACGTATTGGCTGCCAAGGGCGGTTAGAGTTGTTCAGAATGGTTATTTCTTGCCACGCAGCAGGTTGATGTCGCCGGATAACTGGTAGATACCCAGCATCTGGTCGTTCTTGAGCTGTGCACGACGGTAGGCGGCTTTTGTAGTGTAGCCTTGCTTGGGATTGGCATCCGAGCCGCGGGCACGAATAACGTAGAAGTACGCACCTTCTGCCGCTGGACGACCGTTGATAGTTCCGTCCCAGCCTTTGGCAGGGTCGGTCCACTCATATACGAGTTTGCCCCAGCGGTTATATACCCAGCAGTGGAACTCCACTAACGAGCGGTACTGCACGCGGAACTCGTCATTCAGTCCGTCGCCGTTGGGCGTGAACACGTTCGGTACACGCAGGTCGGAGGCGGAGATGCTGACCGTTACTTCGGTTGAGTCGTGAGTGCATGTCTCGCACGGACACTGTGTACCAGTCACCGTATTGACTACACGGTAGGCAGCCGGTTCGCTGAACACCTCAAATAGGTCTTCGTCATTACGCGAGTAGATGAGTGAGGTGCCCTTGTACACGCGCCAGCTGAAGAACGACGCCGCCGGAGTAGGGTTGCTGTAGAAGTGAATACGCAGGTCCGCCGAACCGGTCAGCACATCCTCATCAGTCGGACGCTCCAGCTCGTTGCTTAGCTCGCCCTGCTTGCCGCGCACCTCCGTACGGCTCGTGACGTGCGAGGTGACGGCAATGATGGCACTCTCGCTGAGGGTCGTACTTGCGGAATCCGGCACCATACCTAACGCCTGCGCGATGTTATCCACGGCCAGCGTGATATCCGTTGCCTGATACATCGGCGGCAGGTAGAAACGTGTCTGCGGGAACGTGAACGTCTCTGCAGCTGCCGAGTCCTGCCACTGCATGTCGGCGTCACTCCATGCGATGCCGGTATAGGAGACAGTACATTTGCGCGGTACGGTACGCGTCTGCATTCCGCCTCCGGCAAGAGGATGCTCGTAGGTAAGTGCTTGTGGCAGTGTGCCGGACAGGGTCAGCACGGTGGCTTCACATTGCGGCTCGACGCTCAGCGACCAGTCGGCGGTGCTTGCTTTGTAGTTCTTGTACGAGAAGACGTAGAAGTACTCTTTTTCGCCGTTCTGAAGTGTGTAGTAGCCGCCATCATCGTATTTCAGGAAAATCTCGTCAGCACCAGTGGCAATAGTTTGGTCGTTGGATGCATCGTACCAATCGGTATTGCCGGCAGGATGCTTCATCTTGATTTCGTCACGGAAGATGTAGATGCTGTCGCCACTATTATCCACAAACGTGTAGTCCTTATCGGGTTCACCGACAGGTACGACGTGCAGAGCCCACGCCGAAAACGCGCAACACAGCCACGCTGATAGTAGGTATAATCTCCTATTATTCATTACTTGTTAACCTGAAAACGTGTGTTGCCGTTCTGGAAGTAGTCCACGATTTGCTTGGCAGCTGCAATGCCGGCGTTGATGTTCGCCTCGGCGGTCTGTGCGCCCATCTTTTTGGGCGTAGCAAAATACCGTCCTTCGAACAGTTCGCGGAACTTGACATCAGCAGCCGGCATAATGTCGGTCATGTACTTGAGGTCAGTGCGCTCCTGCATGAGCGTAATCAGACCTTCCTCGTCAATCACTTCCTTGCGCGCGGTGTTCACCAGTACGCCGCCTTTGGGCATAAGGTTCACCAGATCATGGTTGATGCTGTTCTTGGTCTCTGCGGTGGCAGGGATATGCAGACTGACGATGTCGCAGGTCTTGTACAGCTCCTCCGCCGAGTGGAGCGGGGTGACGCCTGCGGCTGTCATCGCCTCATCCGGGCAGTACGCATCGTAAGCATAGACCTCCATACCGAAGCCCTGGGCGATGCGTGCCACATTTCGGCCTACGTTGCCGAAGGCGTGAATACCCAGTTTCTTGCCCTTGAGTTCCGTACCGCTTGTGCCGTTATACAGGTTGCGAACGGCATAAACCATCAGGCCGAGAGCCAGTTCGGCAACCGCATTGCTGTTCTGACCGGGTGTGTTCATCGCCACAACCTTGTGCGCGGTGGCAGCCTCCAGATCGATGTTGTCGTAACCGGCACCGGCACGCACGACAATCTTCAGCTGCTTGGCTGCATCCAGCACCTCGGCATCCACAATATCCGAACGGATGATGAGTGCGTCGGCGTCAGCCACGGCCTCCAGCAACTGCTGTTTGGCGGTATATTTCTCCAGTAGCGCAAGTTCATAACCTGCGGCCTCTATCACTTCGCGAATGCCGTCAACGGCCACTTTCGCAAAAGGTTTCTCTGTTGCTACAAGAACTTTCATAGGTTTGATCAGTGTTGTCAGTTCGATACTTTTGTGTTGGGCTTTGTTGATAGGGTTGTTAGCCGATATCAGATAGGAGTATCCCATATTAATGCAGTTTTTCGTATTCGTGGATGCAATCAACCAGTGCCTGCACGCCTTCCAGATCCATCGCGTTGTAGCACGATGCACGGAAGCCGCCTACCAGACGGTGACCCTTGATACCCACCATGCCGCGCTCGGTAGCGAACTTGAAGAAGTCGTCCTGCAGCTCTTCATAGCCGGGTTTGAATACGAAGCAGATGTTCATGCGGCTGCGGTCCTCCTTGTTGAGGATGGTCGGCGTGAATAGCTTGGACTCGTCCAGGCATTTGTACAGCAGGTCGGCTTTCGCCTTGTTGCGCTCCTCAATCCATTTCACGCCTCCGTTGGCCTTCAGCCAGCGCAGAGTGAGTAGGGCGGTGTAGATAGGCAGTACCGGCGGCGTGTTGAACATCGAGCCGTTGTCGATATGTGTGCGGTAATCCAGCATCGTGGGGATATAGCGGCTTACCTTGCCCAGGCAGCTCTCCTTGACGATTACGAACGTCACACCGGCAGGAGCGAGGTTCTTCTGCGCACCGCCGTAGATGATGTCATACTGGCTCACGTCAACCGGACGGCTCAGTATATCCGAACTCATGTCGGCTATCAGGGGCACGTTGCCTTTCTTCTTGTATATCTCGGCGAGTTTGTCATCGCTGATCTCCGTACCGAAAATGGTGTTGTTGGTCGTGATGTGGAAGTAGTCGGCATCCTGCGGTATCTCGTAGTCCGTAGGGATGGAGTTGGTGCTGGCGGCTACCTCGACAGCCTCGCCGAAACCTTTGGCTTCCTTCAGGGCTTTCTTGCTCCATACGCCGGTGTTCAGGTAGGCGGCTTTCTTCTCCAGCATGTTGAACGGCACCATGCAGAACTGCAGCGATGCACCACCGCCCAGGAACAGCACGCGGTAACCTTCGGGTACGTTCAGCAGCTCTTTGAACAATGCCTCCGCCTCATCCACAACGGGCTGGAAGTATTTGGCACGGTGACTGATCTCCAGAACCGACAGTCCCTGGCCTTGAAAATCCAGAACGGCCTCGGCGGTCTGCTTGATGACTTCTTGTGGCAGGATACTCGGTCCTGCGTTAAAGTTATACTTTTTCATGGGTATAATGTGTTTGATTTTTTGCGTACTTATGCAATTACGCACGTATGTATGCGCGCAATAATTTTATAGGCTATAGCGGAAACCGGCGTATTGCCGTGTTTCCGCTATCAGACGCACTAACACCTATGTGTGTTATGCGTGGCTTACTCGCCGAAATCAGGTGTGGCGGTAGATGTCTGCTGCTCGGCAGCTGCATCCTGTACCTGTGTGGAGATGGCGCTTTCGCTTTCCTGCTGTGCCTCACGTAGCTGGCTCTTGTTAACGCCTACGGCCAGAATGCTCAGTACGGCGATAACGGCTACCAGTGTCCATGTAGCTTTCTCCAGGAAGTCTGCGGTCTTCGGGGCACCCATAACCTGGTTGCCACCTGCAAAATCTGCTGCCAGTCCGCCACCTTTGCTGTTCTGAATCAACACAAGCAGAACCAGCAGGATTGCGGCGATAATAATCAGTGTGATAAATAATGTGTACATATCAGTTTTATTAGTTAATTTTCGCTATTTGCCCAAAAAGCCAACAAAGATACAAAATATTTTTGATATTTGCAAATATTTTCGCCTAAAATGCTAAAAAATCTTTCAATTCTTCCAATCTTCAAATACTCAAATTTTCAAATATTCCAATCTTCGAATCTTCAAGCGTTACCATCGTGCTACCGTATCGTTGTAAATGTTCTCTGCAAGTTCGGTAATCATGATGGTGCACAACTCATCCTGCACATCTGTCAGCAGTCGCGACGAGTCGAACGTCTGATAGGCGCTGTATGTCCGCTCAAAATTCTCTTCCGGTGCCTTGTTGTTCGTGAAGCGCACCTTGATGGTGATGGTCAGTTTGGTTTCCGCCGACAGGTTGTCTGCCGAGATGGCCATCGGCGTCAGGGTGTAGTCGGTTATCTCGCCTTCCAGCTCCATGTCTCCGCCACGGCGCAGGATCTGCAGGCGTGTCTGACGCGAGTATATGTCCCGTATGCCCTCTGACAGGTTGTTTGACAGGTTGGGGTTGACCAGTGCGGCGTTGTTCGGGAAATCAGCAATGGAGATGGACTGCGTCTTCGAGTAGTCGATGCTCGCTCCGTTGAACTTGTAGCTGATCAGACACGAAGGCATAGCAACCATCGTGGTTGCTACCACCAATACTCCTATTAACCTTTTAACTCTCAACTTCTCTCAACTCTAAACTCTAAACTTTCATTCCAGGCTTTTCAGTTTGCGGTACAGTGTGCGCTCGCTGATGCCGAGTTCCGCAGCCGCCTCTTTTCTGTTTCCGGCATGACGCTCCAGCGCCTTGCGTATCATGGCCTCTTCGGCATCGCCCATGGTCAGCGGCTCATCCTTCGGAGCTATCGGTTCACGCACGATTTCTGCCTCCTGTACTTCCGGCTCATGATGGGTGTTGCGCTGCTCGGAGTAGGGCATTAGATCCGTCAGTCCGTTCATCCGGTCGTCCATGCGTGTGTTCGTCCATTCGCCGTTGTTCGCCACGCGCTGCTTGAGCTCGGCTATGTCACGCTTCATGTCGAACAGCACCTTGTATAGCAGCTCACGTTCGTTCATGTACGGGTCACCGCCCATGTTATGCGCAGCGCCGAACAGTGTCAGTTGTTGCTCCTGTTCGTTGGCGGGCAGGTACTTGCGCAGGGTGTCGGCGCTTATCTCACGCGTCTTCTCCAGTACGCATATCTGCTCGGCTACGTTCTTGAGTTGGCGCACATTGCCGTACCAGTAGTAGCTCTTCAGCAGGTTGGTGGCCTCGTCTGTCAGTTGTATGCGCGGCATGGCGTACTTGTTCGTGAAGTCCGACGTGAACTTGCGGAACAGCAGAGGTATATCTTCTTTGCGTTCGCGCAAGGCGGGTACGCGTATCTCTACGGCATTCAGGCGGAAGTACAGGTCTTCGCGGAACCGTCCTTCGGCTATGGCACGCTTCATGTCCAGATTGGTGGCAGCCACCACGCGCACGGAAGTCTTCTGTACCTCCGACGAACCCATGCGGATGAACTCGCCGGTCTCCAGCACACGCAGCAGTCGCGCTTGGGTAGGCAAGGGCAGTTCGCCTACCTCGTCCAGGAACAGCGTTCCGCCGTCCGCCTCCTCAAAGTAGCCTTTGCGCTCGGCGCGTGCATCGGTATAGGCGCCCTTCACATGCCCGAACAGCTCGCTGTCAATCGTTCCTTCGGGTATGGCGCCGCAGTTCACGGCAAAGTACTTGGCATGCTTGCGCGGCGAGCAGGCATGAATGATCTGCGGGAAGTGCTCCTTGCCCACACCTGACTCGCCTGTGATTAGCACACTCAAATCCGTGATGGCCACTTGTGCGGCTATCTCTATGTCTCTGTCCAGTAACGGCGAACTGCCGATGATACCGAACCGTTGTTTGATTGTCTGTAATTCTTGAGGTGTCATGCTTACAGTCTTTGCTCCTTGTTGCCTGCTCCTTATTCTTGCCCCATTGTTCAAAAAAAAGAACACGTTAAAGTTAACCTTTACCGCGTTCTTTCTGGTGATCCATGCAGGATTCAAACCTGCAACCCCCACATCCGTAGTGTGGTACTCTATTCAGTTGAGCTAATGGACCATGCTTTCACGAAAGCGGCTGCAAAAGTACAACAATTTTTCCACTTATGCAAATATTTTCATAATATATGGTTTATTTTCGGGATATTTTGGCGTTTTTGCAAACTCCGCTTTTTAAATGCAGAACGAGAAGGGTGTGAAAAGCGAACTGTCAAGTGTTCCTCAACAGTTCGCTTGTCTTGTGTTATCCGAGCATCGTGAGCAGGATACCAGCGGCAACAGCCGAACCGATTACGCCGGCCACGTTCGGACCCATAGCGTGCATCAGCAGGAAGTTACCCGGGTTCTCCTCCTGGCCTACCTGCTGGCTGACGCGTGCAGCCATCGGTACGGCACTCACACCGGCAGAGCCGATCAGCGGATTGATCTTCTCCTTGCTGAATACATTCATCAGCTTGGCGAGCAGCACGCCGCCACCCGAACCCAGACCGAACGCTACGATACCCATAGCCAGAATCATCAGCGTCTTCAGGTTAAGGAACGATGCGCCGGTTGCCGTAGCACCTACCGACAGACCGAGGAAGATGACCACGATGTTCATCAGTTCGTTCTGTGCGGTCTTGCTCAAGCGGTCCACTACGCCGCACTCCTTCATCAGGTTACCTAACATCAGGCAGCCGATCAGCGGAGCAGCGTCGGGCAGGATGAGAGCCACGATGGTCGTAACCATGATGGGGAAGATAATCTTCTCGGTCTTGCTCACGGCACGCAGCTGTTTCATCTTGATGGCGCGTTCCTCCTTGGTGGTCAGCAGACGCATGATGGGCGGCTGGATAACCGGCACAAGAGCCATGTAGCTGTAGGCTGCGATAGCAATCGGGCCCAGCAATTCAGGCGCAAGCTTCGAGGTGAGGAAGATACTGGTCGGACCGTCAGCACCGCCGATGATACCGATAGCACCTGCCTGAGCCTCGGTGAAGCCCATGGCGTTGGCGCAGAGGAAGGTGATGAATATACCTATCTGCGCAGCAGCACCCAGCATGAGTGACTTAGGGTTGGCAATCAGCGGACCGAAATCCGTCATTGCACCTACACCGATGAAGATGAGGCAGGGATAGACTCCGGCTTTCACGCCTATATACAGCACGTCCAGCAGGCCGCCTTCTTTCAGAATGGCACCATAACTGTGGTACGCAGGGCTGCTCGGGTCAAGGAACGCCGACCACAGCTCCGAGTGGAACATGTTCGCACCCGGCAGGTTGGTCAGCAGCATGCCGAAAGCGATCGGCAGCAGCAGCAGCGGTTCGTATTGCTTCTTGATGGCGAGATAGAGCAGGAAGAACGAGATGAACAGCATCACCAGTTGTTGCCAACCTGCGCCGAGGAAATCCGCACCCATCTGCATGAATCCCATGCCACGGAAGAATTCTAAAATGTCATTCCACATAAATTTAAAAATTTGAAGATTTCAATATTTCAAGATTTCAATATCTCAAGATTGTTCATTGTATATGAATTTTGAAATCTTGAAATCTTTGAATTGCTTATTGTGCTTGATTAAGCGAGCACAATAAGCAGGTCGTCCTGCATCACGTTCTGACCGGCGCTGACGGCAATCTGCTTAACTACGCCGTCCTGCTCGGCAAGCACGGGGTTCTCCATTTTCATGGATTCGAGGATGAGAAGGGTGTCGCCTTTCTTCACAGCCTGTCCTTCGCTTACGGTAACCTTGATTACCGAACCCGGCAGCGGTGAGGTGACCTTCACGCCGGCAGCAGGTGCAGCGGCAGGTTTGGGAGCCGGAGCAGGCTGGGGTGCAGGTGCAGGTTTCGGTGCTTCAGCCTTAGGCGCAGCAGGTGCGGGCTGGGGTGCAGCGGCAGGTGCGGCAGCCGATGCGATCTCCACCAGCTTGTCCTCCTGCATCACGTTCTTGCCCGGTTCGGCATATACAGCCTTCACCACGCCGGCAAACTCTGACTTGACGGAGTTCTCCATCTTCATGGACTCCATGGTGAGCAGTTCGTCACCGACCTTAACGGTGTCGCCGACCTTGATGTTGACCTTGATGATCGAACCCGGCAGCGGTGACTTGACCACCTGCACGCCTCCTGCAGCGGGAGCAGCAGTCTGTTGGGCTGAGCTGACTACCTGTTGTGCACTCGGACGCGGAGCAGCGGCAGCCGGCTGGTCTTTCTCTATTTGTACCTTGAAGGAAGTGCCATTGACCGTTACCTCAGCCATGTTGCCTTCCAACTCATTGACAGTCGTGGAAAACTTGTGACCGTCAATTATGAATTTAAACTCTTTCATATTCTATTAATGTTTCCGTTTTGAAATTTTCTTGAGCAGATTTGGTTTTTCTTGTGAGGGAGTTATGGTGACCATAATGACCAATCAAAAATAGCCAAAGATGCCAAGAAAAATCAAAACCTGTGCAAATTGTTCATGCCATAGAGTTTTGAATTCCACGGCGAGTATTTACGTTCAATTTTCTTGATGGTTACGTGCGTCGGCTCCTCATCATGAATACCGTTGTAGTACAGATGGAGTGCCATGGCGATAGCGGCGGTAGCCTCACCGGTGAGTGTGATGCGGTTGTCGTGCTCCTCCTCATGAGGTGTACCCACAACGGGTTGCACCTCCTGAGGATTCTCAACCTTCACATGCGGATGCATGATGAAGCCGAAGAGCTTGAGCACATATATCAGCACAACCAGCAGGACGAGCACCAGTGCAAATCCCAGCAGTGTCACGAACCATACATGTGACCATGTTGTTGCTAAAAGTGTCATAATTACAACGGAATATTAGAGTGTTTCTTCAAAGGATTGGTCAGACGTTTGGTCTGCAGCATCTCAAAGGCACGGATGATACGTGCACGGGTGTTGCGCGGCTCAATGACGTCGTCGATATATCCGCGGTTGGCAGCCTGGTAGGGCGATGCAAACTTGTCCTTGTACTCTGCTTCCTTCTCGGCGATGAACGCTTTCTTCTCGGCAGGATCCTCGATGGCCTTGATAGCCTTGGCCTGCAGCACACCTACGGCACCGCTGGCACCCATCACGGCAATCTCGGCGTTCGGCCAAGCGTAGCACATGTCGCCGCGCAGCTGCTTGCAGCTCATCACGATATGACTGCCGCCGTACGACTTGCGAACGGTGATGGTTACCTTAGGCACGGTAGCCTCGCCGTAAGCGAACATCAGTTTTGCTCCGTGGTCGATGATACCGGCATACTCCTGGCCTGTACCGCACAGGAAGCCCGGAACGTCAACCAGAGTCAGAATCTGGATGTTGAACGCGTCGCAGAAACGTACGAAACGTGCGGCCTTACGGCTGGCGTCGCAGTCCAGCACACCGGCAAGCCAGCTCGGCTGGTTGGCGATGATACCTGTCGAACGGCCGTTGAAACGTGCAAAACCGCAGATGACGTTCTTGGCGTAGTCCTTGTGAACCTCCATGAAGTCGCCGTTATCAACGATGGTGTTGATGATGTCCTTCATGTTGTAGGGTTTGTTCGGATCGTCCGGAACGATCTCGTTCAGGCTGTCGTCGATACGTGCGGGATCGTCGGTGCACTCCACGAGCGGAGCCTCCTCCATGTTGTTCTGCGGGATGAACGAAACGAGACGGCGAACTTCTGCCAGAGCCTCGTCCTCGGTAGCTGCAACGAAATGCGTCACACCCGACTTGGTTGCATGCACCTTGGCGCCACCCAGCTGCTCAACGGTCACGTCCTCACCCGTCACGCTCTTCACTACCTTCGGACCGGTGATGAACATGTACGAGTTCTGCTCGGTCATCATGATGAAGTCCGTCAGGGCAGGGCTGTACACTGCACCACCGGCGCACGGACCGAAGATGACGCTGATCTGCGGCACAACGCCCGAAGCAAGGATGTTACGCTCGAAGATCTCGGCGTAACCGGCCAGTGCGCATGCACCTTCCTGAATACGTGCTCCGCCCGAGTCGTTCAGTCCGATGATAGGAGCACCGAGCTTCATGGCCTGATCCATCACGTGGCAGATCTTCTGCGCCATGGTCTCACTCAGCGAACCGCCGATAACCGTTGCGTCCTGTGCGAACACGAATACCAGACGGCCGTCAATCGTACCCGAACCAACGGCTACGCCGTCGCCCAGGAACACTTTCTTCTCCATACCGAAGTCCGTGCAGCGGTGGGTGAGGAACATATCCACCTCTTCAAACGAACCTTCGTCCAACAACTTGTTTATACGCTCGCGCGCCGTGTAGCTGCCTTTTGCATGGTGTTTCTCAATAGCTGCGTCGCCGCCACCGGCCATAGCCTTTGCGCGCGAGTCTATCAGTTTCTGTAATTTAGCTTGATCCATAATAGTTGCGATGTTTTACTATTAGTATTCTTATTTTGAGTTTTTAGGAGATAGATTGCCGTTTTTGTGTAAGGGAGTTATGGAGACCATAATGACCGAACCAAAGGCGGCAAGATACCCCTAAAAAACAAAATTATTTGGGTTGTTGGCAAAGCTCGGTTAACACACCCTTCGTCGATTTCGGGTGCAGGAACGCGATCATCAGGTTCTCTGCGCCTTTGCGCGGAGCTTTGTCAATCAGCTGGATACCTGCAGCCTCGCACTCAGCCAGTGCGTCAGCCACGTTCTCAACGTTGAAGGCTACGTGGTGCACGCCGCCGCGGCCGCCGTTCTTCTCGATGAACTTGGCGATGGTCGATTCGGGGGACGTCGGCTCCAGAAGCTCAATCTTCACTTCGCCTACCTTGAAGAAGGCGGTACGAACTTTCTGGTCCTCTACTACCTCGATGCTGTAGCAGGGTGCGCCTGACAAAAACTCAAAGAAGGGAGCAGCTTCCTCAATACTCGGCACTGCAATGCCAAGATGCTCAATGTGTGATGGTTTCATTGTACAATGATTTTTATTTAGTTGTTTATATTTATTTTTAGTATTCTCTTTTATTCTCTTGCCTTTCCTGTCTGTCAGCAGCCATACATGGCTGCTTTTTCCTGGGCGAAATACTTCCACAGTGGTGCAGCCATCAATGCTTGTATCATCAATCCCTTGTCCAGTATCTCTTTCACCTCCTCGCGCGTAAACACGTGCACGTTGATGTCTTCGGTGGCTTCCTGGTGCTGCTCGCTCAGTTTCTCTACATCGCGGGCAAGGAAGGTATATACGAGGTTGTTATGGTTCGTCGGGTTAGGGGAGAGTGTCATGAACAGTTCCCATGTTCCTCCGCCGTAGCCCGTCTCCTCGCTCAGTTCGCGTTGTGCCGCCTGCAGTGGTGTCTCGCCCGGGTCAATCACGCCCGCCACTATCTCGTAGCAGGTCTGTCCTAAGGCGTGACGGTACTGGTCTTCCATGACGAACTTCCCGTCCTTGGTGATGGCAATCACGTTGATCCAGTCCGGAAACTCAAGAACGAACCACGTGGGTATCTGTCGTCCCGATGGCAGTTCAACGGTCTCCTGCCGCACGCTCAGCCATTCGCCCAGATGAAGGATGTTCTCCGACTTGACGACCTTCCATTTCCTGTTTTCCAATACGGGCACCATGTGTTTCAGGATTTCAAAATTTCTAAATCGCCGAGATAGCGGCGATTTGAGCCGCGCCGACGACTACCATCTTGTCAATCATCGTCTTTCGCAGTTCACCCATGTTCTCCGTCACCCGCAGCGGTGTGTGGCGTGACAGGCGTATGAACCGGTACAGCTGCTGCACGTAGTTCTCCACCGTTGTCAGCTCGGTGTCACGTTTCTGGAGCATGTGCTTGCCGTTGCTGATCATCATCATCCGCTGGAAGTTCAGGTCCACGTACTCCAGCGAGTCGAGGTCAATGTCCTGTTCCTTGAGTTGCTGCACAATCATCGGCAGGTACTGCTTGAGNNGGTACTGCTTGAGTACCAGCAGCAGCGCATATTTGTCGCTGTCGCAGACGTTCATCGCGTCAAAGAACAGATCCACCACACGCCACTCGAAGTCGTCCAGGTCTTCCACTTTGCCTCGCTCGAACGGTTCGAAGAACAGCTCCGGCGAGTTCGTGAACGGCTGTGAGTTGTACAGCGGCTTGACCATTGCGAAGTTCTGGTCATACTCCTCGGGCTTGGCGGTCTGCAGGATGGCGCGCCACGCTTCAAATGCCGTTTCGCTCTCGTAGGACAGCAGTTCGGCCATCTGCTCCAGCGCCCATTGGTCGGTCACGTTCAGCCGTGCGCATACCAGCAGCAGCCCGACGATAGCCCGGGCACGCACATTGTCCGCGCAATTACGGCTCGTCGCCCACAGCAGCATCTGGAATCGCCCGCGGTCAAAACCGTGCTCCAACTGGTAGAGCGTCAGCGCCGTGATGGCCATTGCGGCCTGTGTCGGTTGCTCNNTTGACATCTGCAAGTATTTTTCATATTTTTTGTAAAAAATATCTTTCTTTGGCTTTTTTATTTGCATTATTCAATAATTTATCTTTGCATAATGAAAGCCAAATACTGCACGCCGGCACCGACAGCGTAAAAAAGCGGTGACCTAATTATTTTCGCGTTTTTTGAGTGTTCCCTTGNNATGGCCTTATACGGCATACTGTGCGATGGAATGTCGCACAGCAGGTGGAAATAGGACCAGGGTGGGGTATAAGTAGCACAAGGTAGTTAGTATTGTCTAGGATTGGCCCGATGTACTCCCGATAACGGCCCGACAATGACCCGACAATGGTCCTACAACGACCCGACAAAGGATGATGCCAGGATGAACACTGTTTTATCCTGAAAAAAGTAGACACATATTTATTAAGGTGGCAAAGTGGCAAAGTTGGCAATGTGGTTGAAAATGTACGGGTTACGTGGTGTAGAACTTTGCCACTTTGCCACTTTGCCACGACAATTTTTTAATATGACCGTTTGACCGTATTGACCGTTTTGAGGCAGAAACGGTCAATACGGTCAGGCAAATTTTAATAGAGCACAAATAGTCGAAGAGTGCCATGCAAATTTTTCAGGATTATCTAGTGTCTGGTCGTGTTATGCTCTGTACATTCTTCCGCTGACCTTTGCATGAGTTTACTAATTCCATTAGAATTCAGTGTCAAGGTTTATTTGCGACAGAATATGTTGCTTGTGCGCAATGACCTGGTTGTTCTTCTTTTGTTCTTCTTCGTCTTTGATGAGCGTGTTATCAGCAAAGCCGAAGTCAAACTGGCACTTGCTTCCAATAAACGTCATGACGATTGCAGGCTTCTTTTGCATGTGCCATCGCGCCATATTTGCGTTTTCGATGGTGGGCTTGACTTCCTGTAGGCCTTTGTTGTAATACTCCGGCCGACCATACTTCTGCTCGAATAGTTTGATTATATTTTCCACTTGTGATTCTTTGGGAACATCATCATTGAAATAAAATTCCACATGAACTTTCGTCACTGTCCGGGTTAGAACAGACGCATAGAGTTTAACCGTTGCTGGATAATAGATATACGTACCTTTGAGATTACCGCTTGTCAGGATGTACATATATTCTTCAATCTTCTGGTCAGACCCCTGAACAGAAAATCCCTGCGTCTCCAGTTGCGAGACAAACTCATCAATAGATGTCCCGACGGATATTCCCAAGAAAGCCGGTTGCTGGCAATACGCTATGCCAAATGAGAATAAGGCAAATACAATAAATGCTAAACGTTTCATATCGCTCAAAAATTAAATNNCACCTGTTCTATCTCCTTATGCAAAATTCCATTCAATGCGTCATCTCCGCCATACGTGAAAATACAATAATCATCGGATGCCATGTAATACACCTCAATATCCGTGTTATTGGCAAAATGCCAAATTGCAGCACTACCATCGTCTATAGTTTGCACGACTGTTTTTCCAGATTTCTTTTTCACAAATGTAGCCTTGCCGTATTTGTCTTCAAGGATAGAGATGATAGCACGGAACTGCTGTTCCTTTGGGATATTCTTGTAATTATCCGAATAATACGGGAACTTGATTTTGATTTTATAGACGGTGTGCGAAATGAGAGTAGCCCACATTTCGAAGGAACATTTGTAGGTCATGAAAACTCCAATGCAATTGTAAATGTGAAAATCGCCTTCGCTTTTATACACTTGCGGAGTGCCGGAGAATCCCCGTTCTTTAAAAACAGGTATAAATTCTTCATAGGAACTACCAAATGGCACTCCCCAGACATTCACTTCGGACGTCTGTCCTACTGCGGTTGCCACTCCGATGCAGAGCAGCAAGCCAAATACGATTTTCTTTTTCATTGGTTTGTTGAATTGATTGTAATTATTATTCGCCTTTCCCTAATACTACATCTAATGCAGTTTCAAAGAGTTCCGGCTGCTTATCATCCGGTGGTATAGTTACGATAGGAATACTAAATGCTTCTGCTTTATCTATTTTATCAAACCTACACNNAGTCTTTCCCATACGTATGAATAGTTGCCGTCAAGCGTTGCTATAACTGGAATCTTATATTCTTCAGCAATCATTTTCAGCAAATATAGATTGGCATCCAATGCGACAGTTTTAGAAGAAACGGGAAAATCTGTCAGCATGTTCTGAATATTGTCAATTATTACACATTCTATGGCATGACGGTGCAAGTAGGAAATCTTTTGCATCGAATTGGTCAATGACTCATAACGCAACGAACGAGGGCTCTCAATCAGGATAGCCATTTGACCAAACTTGTTGATTGCATCAAACTTGCGCTGCGTAAAGTCATGTGAGGTGGAGGATACGTCATATTGTTGTATGGTGTCAACAAGAAGATTGAACATTGCTCTGGGCGTTAATGTTGTAGTAAATATCACGACACTTTTTCCTCTGCTTGCCAAGCCTATCGCTACCTTAGCCGACAAAGAGGAAGTATCTTTCAGCTGAGTGCAGCAGAGGCAATACAAACTGCCATCTTTTAACCCTCCGAAAGATTGATCAATAGGCTCAATGCCGACAATGTATCCCTTTATTTTTGTTTTTCTCTTTATCATCAAATGCGACTATTATTTATTTGCTTAGGGTATCACACTCAACGAAGCGCCATCTGAATTTCTTTAGAGCATCGAAGTTAGCGTAATACTCTGACGTTCCACCGGGGATGTTCACCTGCACTACTCGATGGCAGTCTTTGAATGCATCGGGGGCAATCGTTTCTATACCAGACGGAAGTGTGATTCGTTCCAAACTGTCGCATCGTCCAAAAGCCCAGGAATCAATTTCCCGAACTCCTTCAGAAATGACGATCTCTTTGAGACTAACACATGCACAGAAAGCACCTGAGCAAATTTTAGTAATACCAGAACCGATAACCACTTTCTTCAGTTGCATACAATCTGCAAAAACATTTTTCTCTATTACTTTAATGCCGGATAAATGGAGTACAGCATCTAAAGAATGGCAATTATCAAAAGCCGATTCGCCAATAGTTAATATGCTTTCGGGAATGCGANNACCTTGGAAGGCATAATCAGCAATACTCTTAATGCCGTCAGGTATAACGAATTTCTCTATCAGCTGACTTGAACAGAGTAAAGTGTCGGTAGTCGTTTCTATAATGGCCTTGCAATGTTCTCTTGAGTCATAGACAGGATTCTTTGCGTCAACGACAATGGATGACAAACTCGGGCAGGATTCAAAGAACCTGAATCCAAGATGCTTGACACTCGCAGGAATACACAACGATTGCAATGCGCTACAGCCGACAAAAGCGCCTTCCTCAACAGATTCTATACCATCAGGAATGGTTGTTCCATTGCAGCCAAGCACCAATGTGTTGGTTACAGACACAATGATTGCATTGCAGTTGTGACGCGAATCGAAAACGGGATTGTTAGCATCAACAACGATGGAAGTCAGTTTGTCACAAAAATGGAAGTTGCCGGAACGAATCATTGTGACGCTTTTGGGGATTTTGACTGAAGTAAGTTCATGGCAACTTCTTATCGCATCCTGACCGATGGTTGTTACCCAATTAGGTACTTCGTAAGTTCCTTGATAGTCGGATGGGAGATGGGTGAGGATCTTGTATTCACCGTAAATGGTAAATTCTTCTCCGTGTTCACCACGAACACGCTCTCGGATCAATGGTTTCATATTTTTTCTTGTTTAATGGATTGTTCAATTTTGATATCTATTTCAATGTCGAAATTACGCACAAAGAGGAAGTCCGTGAGAGCAAAGCTGGTATGGTCGAAGAGGTTGTGGAAGGCATTGATAAGATGCAGATCTTTGGTGAGTTCTTGGTCAAAACCTTCGTTCCAGTTCGGCGGCTGGCAGTCCATGCCGATAAAGGTGTAGAAAGATTCGTTGATGTCGCGAGGAAGCACCAATTCGTGCGTTACTCCATCTGCATAGAGGGAGTTCCAACCACTATCACATAAGGCCTCCCATAAATCCTGACGGCCAGCGTTCTGGTAAGGGTGTAGTGCTGGATATTTAGGGCCAAAATAACACTTTGCCGTTAATTCTATATCTGGCTGTATAGCAGAAATCTGTGCATGCAAACTATGAGCGCGGTCATACATCTTTTGTAAGGCATCGCATAAAACCTCATTGAAAGCAATAATGTCCGGCATGAGTTCTTCTTGCTGCGCGAGAGCCAACTCGTTAAGAAGTGTTTTCCGAATCTCAAGCAAATTGGAATAATCGGGATAATCGACTCCTTTGCTATTAAATGTGTTAAATATTTCCGTTTCGATGAGTCGAAGGACGGGGGCGTTGTAACAAATCATGATTNNCTTCGGGTGTGAGCGCAACTTCAATGATCAATAAATCGGAGAACATTTTGGCAATTTCTGGTGTGCAATGGGTAAGTTCGCAAAATGCCTTGAATGGATATTCTTCTTGGTGATTGCAGTTTGCGAGCATCGCCATTTGGGAACGGATGCCGATGTCTGACATGAATAGTTCTTTGAGACGCAACAGTTCGAGTTGGTCGTTGATGGATTGATTGTTCATAAGCGAAATCATTAAAGTATAAAGCAATGCAGCGCGACNNGAAAAGAATTTTGTTGATTCTTTATTATTTTTGGGCTCGATGAGATTTGGTAAAATCAGGGTGTTTCTTCAAAAACTCATGATAAGCGGAAATCATTCCGTTATAATCAAAGCCAAGATAACTAAGATGATATGAATTTATGGCTATACGATTATTTGTTTCGTCATAATAAATCCAATCCCCTATTTCTGGCTCAAAATGATAATTGTCAATAGTGTTTAAAAAATTAAGCATCAAGTTACCCGTATCACTAATAGATTTTGAATACCCACAACAAATAAAAATGTCTGCTTTCAAATTATCAATCTGTTCTTTCAAAAATGGGGCATCATTGTTAATGGCATCACGAAGCAGGTTATTATTGCATTGATCGCCGCCGACTTCTTTTTTACAATTGATACGTGCATAAATTTGACTGTCAACAAATCTTAATGCGTCTTCATTTGTAAAATCATATTCTTGTTTTTGAATATGAGTGGTATTCATGATGCCATAAAGTGAGTACACGAGATTTCGGAAGAATATATTTTGAGAAAAGAGATACATTTTTTCTGGAGGACAATCTTTATCGGGATATCTATATGTTTCTCCCCTGACATCCCATGCCTCACAATCGCCAGTATTTTGATCTTTAGTTAAATATAGAACACGTATCGGTGCATTTGCCCAAAGTTCATTTTCTAAACCACTTGGTTTGCGTTCCCATCTAAAACCTGTCTTTCCATCTCCATAAGGAACATATGTTTCCTTTATTTCCCCTTTGTACATAATACCATCAGGTGTAAAGTAGTCTCCTAAATTACTGCAATTCGGGTACAAACTTTGGTTCTTTTGAACATAATCTAAACGCCATCTATCAAGAATGCGTTGATTTTCTCCAACATAGTCCATTACATCAGCCATAGTTCNNTTGGAACTCTTCAGACGGGTAAAGATAGAAACTAAAAGCCGGATAGCCGTTAATGGGCTCGATTTCTTTCTGAGAAGGATGCAAAGGCAATGTGCGCAAGTAATCAGCCTGACTTTCATCAATCGAGATGATTACTTGCTCCGGCTGACCTTTCGTTACGCCATATGCATTGCGGAAATAAAACTCGGCATCAAAGTCATTCGGGATTTTGTATTTTTGCTTGGTTGGTTCTATGGCATGTATACGGTCAAGGGCGTAGGTGTATAATGTATCTATGCCCGGAGAATAAGCCAATACATACCAACGCTGCTTGAACATCTTGAGGCAGTAGGGCTCAACGATGAATGTGGCGGGATGAGGTTTGCCGAAGCCCTGATAAGTCATCTGGATGGCACATTGGTCACGCAACGCCTCAATGATGGGAGAGAGGAACTTTTCACCGGAAGGCACAGGCTCGAAAAGAATCTTGTCGCGGAGATGCCTGCTGTCCTTGACCAAGCTGTTTACTCCCATGATAGTAAGCAAACGGTTATGCAAATCGGCATCGCGCGTGTCTTCCATTTCGGCGATGTAGTATTCATTGTGAGAGTTGCACTCGATCTTGATGTCAAAAAGCGATTGTACAGTATCACGCCAACGATGGAACGCTGTC